>JADMIO010904322.1_pt1 | contig 98074 bp, 71 predicted proteins | sample 8958161 | NCBI WGS metagenome assembly JADMIO01 (sample SAMN16585339, study PRJNA669376) | soil metagenome | isolation source: Crop rotation soil | place: USA: Cullars Rotation, Alabama | collected 2011
CGCGACAACTTGTCCACGTGGAATTCTAAGCTTAGGATCCCAATGTGCTGGAAAGTCGCGAGCGCATCGTGCTAATGGGCCGCCCGGCGCTACGCGCGCTGCGCGACTACCTGCAAAACGCGCGGCCCGAGCTGCTGAGCTACGAAGCGCGCAAACAGGCGCGGCTCGCCGCCAAAAATTGGGACGTGCCGCTGCCGAAAAAGGACGCAGAACATCAAAGCCCGACTGCCGCGCGGACAGCCCCGCCACCCGAAGCGATTTGCGACGCGCTATGGCTCAGCCGGCGCGGCAACGCCATGACGCCGCTGGCGGTGCACATCGTGGTGAAGGGCTGCGCGGCGCGCGCCGGCCTGAGCAAGCACGTCACGCCGCATACGCTGCGCCATTCGTTCGCCACGCACCTGCTGCAAAACGGCGCCGATTTGCGTGTGGTGCAGGAGCTGCTCGGCCATCGCTCGCTGGCCTCGACGCAGATTTACACGCGCCTGGGCGCGGCGCACCTCAAGCGCGTGCACGGCGTGGCGCACCCGCGCGCGAAAATGGCAAAGGCGCGCAAAGGTGCGGAGCGAGGCTCGTAGTTGGGTGGGAATAGCCTAATGGCGATAAGTCAAGGGAGCCACAGAGCGGCTGCGCGGCTCATCGCCCCTCACCCTAACCCTTCTGACCACCCGCAGCGGGTTCCCGGCCCCTCCGGGGCGAGGGAACCTGCGCAATGCGCTCCGGCCCGTTTCGGACGAGAGGAAGCGCCGGAGGCCGATTCCCTCGCCCCGGCGGGAGAGGGTTAGGGTGAGGGGCGATGAGCGGCGTAGCCGCTCTTTGCAGGGCCAAGAAGCCAAGTTTCGCTATCGTAATGCTGTCATGCGAACTATCACGGGCGGCTGTTGGCGCGGCGCAATCCCTGCTATAATGAGCCGGTAGAGTCACTTGAGAATTTTGTCTTCACTGGGGCGTTGAGTCGTTGCATGGCATCGGGCATGGCATCGAGCGCGGCTCACCGGTCATGAGCATTCCCTTTGAACTGTCCTATTTCGTGATGGGGGTCAGCATCCTCAACCTGTTGATGGTTGTGGCCGGCCTCCTGTTGGTGTATTTCGAGGGGAGCGCCGCACGCCGCCGGGAGATGCTCTACCTCGTCTTCACCGAGGAAAAACCCGGACAAAGCTACTTCGCTTCCGCGCGCCGCCACCGTGCGCTTTACACCCGCCTGCTGGGCGCCTTCCTGGTTTTGATGATTCACCACTTCATCGAAGCCAACCTCTTCGCCACCATCAGCGAGCCGACGCTGCACCACGACTATCTGGAGTGGTGGCAGGTCGGCACCGCGAAGCTGGCGGCGAACTCGCCGCACGCCGGGGCCGTGATGCAGGCGGCGCGCATGCAGGTGTGGTGGTATCTGACCGAAATCCTCGCGCTCGGCTTGCTCGGCACCAGCCTGCTCTATGAAGTGCGCTCGAACAAGCGCACCACCCTCGACGGGATCGCCATCGGCCTCATCGTGTTGTGGGTCGTGGTGATAGTGGTCGCCGTGCTGGGCACCTATCAGTCGCTCTACGACCTGACTTCCTGGAGGAAGTTCGCCATCCAGGTGCGCGACATCACCTTCTGGCTGCGCCTGCTCATCATCGGCGGCGTGCTCTGCGGACTGGCCACGCAATCGCGCCGCGAAGCCGAAGACTCGGCGTTCAGCCGCTCGCTGCTGTCGGTGGCGTTTTGCGCGTGGCTGGCCGGCGGCCTCGTCAGCCGGCTGCCGGCGTCGCCCGATGCGCCCGACGTCGTCAACCGGATGGTGGGCAATCCGGCGGCGCTCACCCTGGGCAGCACCGTGGCGCTGCTGCTGCTGCTGGCGATAATCGCCCGCCACGTGCTCACCGAATACGAGCAGATGGAACGCTCGCGCCATCGCCTGGGCCGCGAGCGCCAGGTCATCATCGCGTTTTTGCAACGCATCGGCAACGCCTTCTCCACCGCGCCCGAAGTGGACACGGTGCTCGATTTGATCCTCGATTCGGCGATTGACACCACCGAGGCGCACGCCGCCGCGATTTACCTTTACGACCCCGAAACCAAAACGCTCGGCCCGCCGCGGGTGCGGCACTTCTTCCCGCCGCTCTACGTGGACACCACGCCGGCGTATACGCAGCACCACGGCGCCGCCACCGAGGAGCTGCTGAAAGAGGCCACCCAGCAGACCTTCGCGCTGGGCGAGGGCGTCATCGGCGAGGTCGCTCAAAGCGGACGGCCCCGCCTGATCCCCGACGTGCGCGAAGAGAAAATCGTGGTGGGCAAGACCACGCAGGTCTTCCGCGACTATTCGATGCTGGTGGCGCCGCTGCGCGTGCGCGACGAGCCGCAGGCGGTGATCGCGGTTTTGCAGAAGCAGCGCGGCTCGTTCAACCAGGTGGATCAGGCGCTCTTGCAGGCGCTGGCCGATCAGGGCGCGCTGGTCATCAACCACGTGCGCCTGCTCTCCGAGGTGCGCGAGCAGGAGCGCTTGCGCCGCGAATTGCAGATCGCGCACGATATCCAGCAGCGCCTCTTGCCCGACCGCTGCCCGACGGTGCCGGGCTTCGAGATCGGCGCCTACGGCGCGCCGGCCACCGAGGTCGGCGGCGATTATTACGATTTCTTCGAGGTGGACAAGGATCACCTGGGCATCGTGGTCGCCGATGTGTCGGGCAAGGGCGTGCACGCCGCGCTGGTGGTGGCGATGATGCGCAGCGCCTTTCGCATCCAGGCGCGCGGCAACCTCGACGTGAAGGAAGTGCTGGAAAGCGTCAACGAGTTCATCGGCAACGACCTGCCCAGCGAGATGTTCATCACCTGCGTCTACGGCATCCTCGAAGTCTCGACGCGCCGCTTCACCTGGGCGCGCGCCGGGCACGAGCCGCTGATTCTGGCGCACCCCGACGACTCGACCGACGTGCTGGCGCCCGCCGGCTTCGCGCTGGGCGTGCTCGGCTCGCCCGACTTCGACCAGATGCTCGAAGTGGACTCGGTGACGATGCATCCCGGCGACCGCATTTTGCTCTTCACCGACGGCCTGACCGAGGCGATGAACGCCAAAGGCGAGGAGTTCGGGATGCAGCGCATTTTGCGCGTGCTCAGCCACGCCGACCCGGCGCTGGTCAGCCCCAATGGCCGCAACGGCCACGCCGACGGCGGAAAAAAGGTAGCGGAAGCCGCCACGTCGGGCACGTTGGGCACGTCGGGCGCTACGCTTTCCGTGGAGCAGTCTCCGGCGTTGGCCGGAGAGCGCGCCTGCGAGAGCGAGGTGCCCTGCCCGCCGCCGCACATGCCCAATGAGCCGGACGACCTCGTCTCCATGGAGCGCGCCGTGGAAAACCACGTGGACGGCGCCCCGCAATCCGACGACCTCACGATGGTGTTCTTGGCCGCGAAGTAGTCTCGTGAAAGGGTGAGGGGGTGAAGGGGTGAAAGGGTGAAGAGGTGACATCTGGGCGTTAGTTCACCCCCTCACCCCCTCACCCCCTCACCCCCTCACCCCTTCACCCCTTCACCCCTTCACCCCTTCATGAAGCACGATTTCCCCGCACTGCTCGCCGACCTCGAGAGTCCCGACTGGAAAGTGCGCTGCAACGCCGCGCAGGCACTGGGTCTGACGCGCCATCGCCCGGCGGTGGAGCCGCTGATCGAGCACTTGCGCGCCGACAAAAGCTGGACGGTGCGCTCGCGCGCCGCCGTCGCGCTGGGCCGCATCAAAGACCCGCGCGCCATCGAGCCGCTGCTCGAAGCCGGTTGCGTCAAGCACGCGATGGGCGCCGTGATGAAGTTCGGCGTCGCCGCCGTGCCGGCCCTGGCGGCGATCCTGGCCGACACCACGCAGCCGTTCAGCACGCGCGCCGTGATGGCGAAAATGATCGGCGACATCGGCGGCGAAGCGGCGCGCTCGGCGCTCATCGCGGCGGCGTGGGACGAAGAGGTCAGCGTGCGTTGGAGCGTCGCGGAGGCGCTGGGGCGCTCTGGGCCGAGCGAAGAATCTTTCACGGCGCTGCTTTTCCTGCTGCGCGACCCGGTGCCGATGATAGGCGCCGCGGCGGCGCAATCGCTGGGCGCTTTGCGCGACGAGCGCGCCATCGAATCCCTGGTCGGTATGTTTCAAGGCGACCAGACCTTCGGCCCCGAATTCGACCCGCTGGTGAGCGCCACCCACGTGCTGCGCGTGTGGGCCGGCGTGCGCGGCAAAGCCTTTCACGAAATCGCGCCGCGCCTGCGCGACGAAGAGCCATTGGCGCGCATCGCGGCGGCGCTCAGCCTGGCCTGGCTGCGCGACGAGCGCGGCCTCGAACCGCTGCGCGAAGCGACCAATGACGCCGATCCTCTGGTGCGCCACGCCGCGACGTGGGCGCTGGGCGCCTTAGAAAAGGCACTCTCTTACAATGTGCCGATACCGCCGCTGGTCATCAGCTTTTTGCTGCGCTAGGTTTGTAGTGGCGTCGCGAGACGCGAAAAAGCGCGTCTTACGACGCGACGCCCAGCCTTTACAAGGAGAATCATCGTGAAAATCGCCGTTCAACTGGGACTTTTGCCGGGCAACACGCTCGCCGACAAAGCGAAATGGGCCGCCGATCATGGCGTGGAGGGCATCGAGCTGGGCGCGATTGGCAAAGACGGCGTGGCTAGACTGCGCCGCGAGGCCGAGGAGATTGGCGGGCTGGTGCCGATTTCCAGCGTGTGCGGCAACGCCGATCTGCAGGGCAATCGCAGCTTCGATTTTTTGCACCCCGACCCGAAGCTGCGCCGCGCCAGCATTGACGGCTGCAAGGCGGTTCTCGCCTTTTGCGGCGAGGTGGGCGCCGCCGGGCAGATCGTGCCGCCGATTTTCGGCGGGCCGGTGGTGCCCGACCTTTCGCCGTTCAAGACGCCTCTGGAAATCGAAGACGAGCTGATGGTCGCCGCCTGCCGGGAGATCGGCCCGCACGCGCAAGCGCACAAAACGCTGCTGCTCTTGGAGCCGCTCAACCGCTACGAGCAGCACTATCTGCGCAAGCAAAGCGACGGCATGCGCGTGATTAAAGCCGCCGGCGCGCCGGGCATCAAGCTGCTCAGCGACCTGTTCCACATGCACATCGAGGAGACGAACACGCCGGCGGCGCTGCGCGCGGCGGCTAGGCACGTCGGGCATTTGCACCTGGCCGACAACACGCGCCTGGAGCCGGGCACCGGCGACATTGATTTCGTGGCGGCGTTCAAGGCGCTCAAAGACATCGGCTTCACCGGCTACATGGCCTACGAATGCGGCGTCAGCGGCGACACGCCGCGCAAAAAAGCCGCGAATTTAGCCAAAAGCCTCGACTTCGTGCGCGACGCGATTCAAAAAGCCACGGCGTAAATCAGGGTCGAATCGAAAAGGGCGCGGCGCCTCTTTGACGCCGCGCCCTTTTCGCGCCTTTCTGTTGATGGAAAATTGCGAAAAGCGTAAAATAGAGCCAACGCCACAAAGTCAGTTGGGGAGGAATCGCCATGCGTTTGCATCGCCTTTTGGGAATCATTTTGAGTGGCGGCATGGGGTTGTGGTGCGCCGCGCCGTCACAGGCACAAACGGAAGCCAATCCCGCCGCGCCCCCTGTGCAGTCCCTGCCCTCCGTGCAGTCGGCTCAGCTCGCGAAGCCGGAATCGCAAATCACGATTACGCCGACCGCTCCCGGCAGCGGGCGTTTCAACATCAAAACGGAATACATCCACGTCTCCGCGCTGATCGAAGAACTGGCTCGTTTGTCAGGCAAAAAAGTCTTCATTAGCGACGAAGTGCGTGCCCAGCCGGTGCTGGCTTCTTATGAGTTCCAGGATGTGACGCCACTCCAGATGATGGAAATCCTGGCGTCTTCAATAGGCACGGCGGTGGGCATCGCCTGGGGCACTTTGGGACCGGACACCTGGCTGGTGGTGCGCCGTCCGGCGATCAAAACGGCAACTATCGCCAGCGCGCCACCCGTGCTGTCCGTGCCGCCGGCGCAGCCCGCGCCAAGATTTAATATCCCGCCTAACGGTGGACGGTATTTCGTCTATCCGTATCCGCCTCAGCCGGCTCAGCCGGAAAAAATGCCGCCGGGCAGTTACGGGTTCGATTTCAACGGCCAGCGGGTTTACGTCGTGCCGCTGGACAAATAAAAGCTCATGTCACGCAAAACCGGATGGCGAGCGCCGTCCGGTTTTTTCTTGCGCTTGGGCGCGGCACGTCTTAAAATGCGCGATGGAAATCGGGAGGTTCGCCATGCGCTCGACTCATCGCCTTGTGCTTGGATTGTTCGCGTTTTGCGGCGCGACTTTACTCGTCGCGCCCACGCTCGGTCAAAACGAAAAGACCGAGGAAAAGCCCGCCGTGCCAGCGCCCGCAGCGCCGGCGCCTGCCGCGCCTGCCGCGTCTTCACCGGCGCCGCAAATCGGGCAGTTCACCATCACGGCGCGCGATGCCAAACGCGAACGGTTCGATGTCGCGGCAAGGCAGGCTCCCATCGAGCCGTTTTTGAAGGAACTCGCCAAACAAGCCGGTAAGAACGTTATTCTCAGCGACGAAGTGCGCGCCTCTCAGACGACTGTCACGTTCACGGCCAGCAATCAAACGCCACGCAATGTGTTGGATACGTTGGCGCTCTTAGGCCACTTCGCCTGGGGTAGCGTGGGCGGAGACGGATTGTGGCTCATTGTGCCGCGCTCGAATAGGGTGTTGACGACGCTGCCTCCGCCAGTTCTGGTGTGGCCCACCCCGCGCGCCCAAAAGCCGGAGCCGGGCACTCCCTTCGAGTTCAACGGCGAAACTTATTACTTCGTGCCCCTCACGAAAGAGCGCTGATGCTCAGTCCCCAACTTGTCATTCGCGGCCCGTTCGAGACGGCGCTCGCCGAGCGCGAAGTCGCTTCGCCCGGCCCACATGAAGTGCTGCTCGCCACGCGCGTCAGCCTGATCAGTCCCGGCACCGAGCTGGCGTTTTACACCGGCACGCACATCGGCCTTGCCGACCCCGCCAACGTCTGGGCGAAATATCCCTTCAAGCCCGGCTACGCCGCCGGCGGCGTCGTGGCGGCACTCGGCGACGAAGTGCACGATCTCAAGATCGGCGACCGCGTTTTCACCGTGGCGCCGCACGCCGGCCATCATCTGGTCACGCCATCGCCCTTGAACTTTTGCCTGCCGGTGCCGGAGGGCCTGCCGCTGGAGCACGCGGTCTTCGCGCGCCTGGCCGCGATTGCGATGACGGCGCTCTTGGTCAGCGAATTGGACAATGGCGGCCTGGACAATGCCGCCACGGTCGGCGTGATCGGCCTCGGACTGATCGGCAATTTCGCAGCGCAGCTTTTCGCGGCGCGCGGACTGCGCGTGGTGGGCGTGGACGCCGTGCCAGAGCGCGCGGCGTGGGCGCGCGAATGCGGCCTGCACGCCGCGGTCGGCGAGTCGCCCGCCGCGACGTTGAAAGAAATGCTCGGCGAAGCGGACGTCGTGATTGAGGCGACGGGCGTGCCGGCACTGGTCGGCGCGGCGCTCCTGGCGGCGCGCGAGCGCGGCCAGGTGATTTTGCTCGGCTCGCCGCGTGGCACCGCCGAGCTTGACGTTTACCGTCACATTCATTCGCGCGGTGTGCGTCTGACCGGCGCGCACGAGATGTTTCAGGGCAAATACGGTTTTCCCGACCGCGCCAGTGTCACGCGCGATGTGCTGCATAAGATCGCCGCGGGCCAAGTCCGGGTCGCGCCGCTGCTGACGCACCGCCTGAGCGCCGCGCGCGCCGGCGACGCCTATGAAATGCTGCTGCGCGACAAAGACAAAGCCCTCGGCGTGGTCTTGGAGTGGTGAATCGTTCGGAGTAGCGCCGTGAGGCGCGTTCAAAACGGCGCTTCCGAACTTAACATAGACTAAGCCATTGGGAAAATGTAAAGCGGCACCTGGAAAGATGCAGAGCAGCATAGAAACCCCATCCCCGACCCTTCCCCTTAAACGGCAAGGGGAAGGAAGACCGGCTCGCCTGCCCCGAAAAAATCATGAAGCATTCGGAGCATGAGGCGCTGGACTCCCTTCCCCTTGCCGTTTAAGGGGAAGGGTCGGAGATGGGGTGTCGTTTCTTTCTCCTGATTATTTAAGCCCCGAAATTTCATGCTGACCAACACCACGCCGCTGACCAGCAATCGCGGCTTGCTCGACTGGGTGCAGGACAAAGCCGCGCTGTTTCAGGCGGAAAGCATCCACTGGTGCGACGGCTCCGAGACCGAATACCAGGCGCTGTGCGGCCTCATGGTGCGAGGCGGCACGGCGCTGCGCCTCAACCCCCAAAAGCGCTTCAACTCGATTCTGGTGCGCACCGACGCGCGCGACGTGGCGCGCGTGGAGGAGCGCACCTTCATCTGCTCGCGCTCGCCCCACGACGCCGGCCCCACCAACAACTGGCGCGATCCCTTCGCCATGAAGGCGCTGCTGGGTCGCCTCTTCGACGGCGCGATGCGCGGGCGCACGCTGTTCGTGGTGCCGTTTTTGATGGGGCCGCCCGGCTCGCCGCTGGCGCGCGTCGGCGTGCAGCTCACCGATTCGCCCTACGTGGCAGCCAGCATGAAAATCATGACGCGCATGGGCCAGGTGGCGCTGGACGCGCTGGGCGACGAGGACTTCGTGCCGTGCCTGCATTCGGTGGGCTATCCCCTCCTGCCCGGCGAGGAGGACGTGCCGTGGCCCTGCGACCCGGAGCGCATCGTGGTCGCGCACTTTCCCGAAGAGCGGCAAATCTGGAGCTACGGCAGCGGCTACGGCGGCAACGCGCTGCTCGGCAAAAAATGCCTGGCGCTGCGCATCGCCGGCGTGATGGCGCGCGAAGAGGGCTGGCTGGCCGAGCACATGCTGATTTTGGGACTCTCCAACCCCGCCGGCGAAAAAATCTACCTCGCGGCGGCGTTTCCCAGCGCGTGCGGCAAGACCAACCTGGCGATGCTGAAATCCGCCTTGCCCGGCTGGAAAGTCGAGTGCGTGGGCGACGACATCGCCTGGATGCGGTTCGGGAACGACGACAGGCTCTACGCCCTCAATCCCGAAGCGGGCTTTTTCGGCGTGGCGCCCGGCACGAGCTGGCGGAGCAACCCCCATGCGATGGAAATGCTGCGCGCCAACACGATCTTCACGAACACGGCGCTGACACCCGACGGCGACGTGTGGTGGGAAGGCATGACGGAGGGGCCGCCGGACAAGCTGGTGGACTGGACGGGCCAGGAATGGACGCCGGATTGCGGGCGCCGCGCCGCGCATCCCAACGCGCGCTTCACCACGCCGGCCCGCCAGTGCCCGGTGATTGACCCGGCCTGGGAAGACCCGCGGGGCGTGCCGATTGCGGCGATTCTCTTTGGCGGACGCCGCGCCGCCACGGTGCCGTTGGTCTACGAAGCGTTCGACTGGGCGCACGGCACTTTCGTCGGCGCGACGATGGCCTCGGAGACCACGGCGGCGTCCAGTGGCGAAGCGGGACGTCTGCGGCGCGATCCCTTCGCCATGCTGCCGTTCTGCGGCTATCACATGGGCGATTTTTTCGCGGACTGGCTACACGTCGGACATCTGCTGCCCGCGGCGTCGCTGCCGCGCGTCTACGCCGTCAACTGGTTCCGCAAAGGCGAGGACGACAATTTCCTGTGGCCGGGCTTCGGCGAAAACGTGCGCGTGTTGAAATGGATTTTCGAGCGCGTGGCGGACGATGGCAACGGCGCTGACGCCGCACAAGCGGGTGTCGCGCAGCCGGGCGCCGCGCAAGCGGGTGTCGCGCAGCCGAGTGCGATTGGCAATCTGCCCGCGCCGGGCGCGCTCGACGTGGCGGGCCTCGATCTCCCGGCGGAGAACCTGCGCCAGCTCTTCGCGGTCAATCCCGGCGAATGGCAGCACGAGGCGCAGGACATCCTCGATTTTTACGAGATGTTCGACGACCGCCTGCCGGACGAACTGCACGACGAATTGGAAAGCCTGCTGGCGCGCATGAAGCCGAGTCTGCAGATGGTGTAGCTACTCGTTGCTGGTTGCTGGTTACTCGTTTGAGTTGGTAGGAGACGGCGAAACTTCTCGTCTCCAGCCACTTTTGAACGAGCAACCAGCAACGAGCAACTAGTAACCAGCAACGAGTAACCAGCAACGAGCAACCAGTAACCAGCAACTACAGGATGACTCCGCGCACTTCGCGGTAGGGGATGCCGCGGCTCTGGCACTTTTCTACGATGTCGTGCACCGCGCCGTTGCCCACCGACGGCATGGCGATGACGATTTCGTCCACCTTGAGCTGCTCGATCAGGGGCAGCAACTGGGCGCGCGGGCCGAGCACGCGCACGCCGTGAATCGCGGCGCGCAGCTTGTGCGGGTCGTCGTCAATGAAGCCCACCGGCAGCAGGTGCAGCGCCTTGTTGTTGATCATCTCGCGCACGGCCAGCTCACCGGCGTCGCCCGCACCGACCACCAGCACGCGCTTGCCGTCTTTGTAGGCGCGCAGCTCGAGCAGCGCGAAGTGAAAGCGCAAGGCTTTGAGGCTGAGACGCACGCCGCCCGCCGTCGCCGCCAGCAGCATGGCGAAAATGATCGGCACCGAGCGCGGATACAACTCGGTCGGGTGCACCAGCCAGATGAGCGCCGCCGCCACGCCGGTGCCGAGCAGCACGCTTTGCACCAGGGTGGCGAGGTCGCTCACCGTGGCATAGCGCCACAGGCCGCGATAGAGTCCGCACACGAAGAATGCTACCATCTGGCAGCTCACCACGTAGGGCAGCGTCAGCGCCAGCACGCGCGCCTTGTCGTCGTTCAGGTGGCCGTCGAAGCGCAGCAGGAAGGCGGCGGCGTAGCAGGCGCAAATCAGGCCGAAATCGAGCAGCGCCTCCGCGAAGTGCCTCTTATGCAGGATCACGCGCGACAGCACGGTCTGGTTGTCGGCGTGCAGTTGGCGCTGGCGCATTCTTTCATATTCCTCCGCCGAGTAGGTGCGCACTTCGCCGAGAAACTGCCCGAAGACCAGCAGTGCCGCGAAGGAGAGCAGCGTGACGGCCAGCGTCGCCCACAGGTCGCGGCGCTGCGCGCCCCACAGCGCCACCAGCCCGAACCACAGCGTAATGCCGTAGAGGTAGCACACCGCGCGGCGCTCGGAGAGGCCGAGCAGCACCAGGCGGTGCGAGGTGTGGTCGCGCCCGCCCTGCGCGATCGAGCGCCCGTTCAACAGGCGGTTGATCGAAACGAACAGCGTATCGAAGAGCGGCGTGGCCAGCACCAGGGTGGGGAGCAGCAACGCGGTGAACAGGTTGCCCGACAGCAGGCCGCTGCTGCCCATCAGGCTGAGGCAGGCCAGCGTGTAGCCGAGGAACATCGAGCCGCAGTCGCCCATGAAAATCTTCGCCGGGTTGAAGTTGAAGAGCAAAAAACCGCCGGCGGCGCCCGCGATGAGCAGCGCGGCGATAGCCACGTTAGCATCGCCCGACAGCGCGGCGTGCGCGGCCATCATCAGCGAAACGATGGTCGCCACGCCCGCCGACAGGCCGTCCATGTTGTCGAGCAGGTTGAAGGCGTTGGTGATGCCGGCGATCCACAGAATGGCGAAGGGCACCAGCCAGATGAGCTCGGGCGGCTTGGTCTGATAGTAAATCGCGGTGAACAGCGAGGCCGCGACGAGCTGCGCGATGAGTTTGGAAGCGGGTTTGATCTCGTAGCGGTCGTCGTAGATGCCGACCAGGAAGATGAGCGTGGCGCCCAGGGCCAGGCTGCGAAACTCGCCGGCCAGCGGCAGGAGCCAGAGGGCGGTCAGCGCGGCGCCGCCGAAGATGGCCACGCCGCCAAAGAGCGCGGTGGGCTTGCGATGCCATCGCTCGGCGCTCGGCCTGGCGACCAGGCCCTTTTGCCGGGCGACTTTGATGACCAGCGGTGTGAGCAAAGCGGAGAGCACGAACGCGCTGAAAAAGGCGCCGGCGGCCAGGGAGCCGTGCTGAGCGAGCCAGTGTCCGAGGGTGTTCATAAAGCCTTTGCCCCTGTGTCTGACCTATCCGATTATCCGGCCGGCGTCGGCCGGCGTCGGACTCAGTCGCCACGTTCGACTACCTCGCCGGCGTCCGGGACGCCGCTGCGGGTGGAAATCGAAATCTGCGAAATCTCCGTGGTGCTGACGTGGCGCGAATTTCGAGCGGGAATCGAGCGCAAATGGCCCCGTTCGAGCGCGCATTGGCCCGGCGGTGCAGGGACGCAAAGTGGAACGTTACGCCGAAGACGCCTCTAAGTTGTAACACAATTCGGCGATTTAGGAAGGGTAAAGGCAGGGTAAAGCGAAAAATTCGCGTCTTATTACTCCTATTACTGTTTGCTGTTAAACGAGGCGCGGGCGATCTGCGGAGGGGCGGGACGGCGCCTTGGGCCGCCCGCCGGACAGCCATTCCCTCGACTCAGGCCGTGTTTACATTCACGCCGGTGGCTTTCGCACGCCTTTAGAATCGCCGGGACGCTGGACGGGGCGGCAGCGGCGCGCAGAGCCAGAGCGCGTTTGCGCAAAGCGTCGAGCATGGCCAATTTCTCCGCCACGGGCCGCGCCGCCAACTTCTGGCGCAGCTCGCGCTTGCTTTGCAGGATTTTTTCGAGGTCGAAGGCCATGACTGCTCCTGTAGCTGCTCCTATCCCAACTCGCATAACTAGAACCAGCGAAGCCATTGAGGGCATCGGCGCACACTTCGATTGTATTCCTGTGTGTTCCTGAACCCACGATGCCGGTGCGAAGGAGCGGGCGGCTTGGTATTATGCGCACGCCTGCCGCAGAACGGAGGCTTTGTGCCGCTGCGATAGATGCGATGCTCTTCGATGCTCTTACAGCTCTCGGTCCGCGTGGACGATGAGATTGTGCAGGAGAAGGAAACGCTCAAAAGGCACACAACGGTAGTGTGCGAGATCGTTGCGCGTGCGCCATGCTTCGCTCACCAAGTCGCACCAGCGCGCCTCGCGCCGTAACTCCAAAATGTTGAACAACAGCCATTTTAGGTGCCCCCAGCCGCAGGCGCGAGGATTTTCCTGCACGGCGCACCATTCGTCGAGTTGAGGCGGTGATCCCCAACGCATCGGCCAAGAGCTTCCGTATTGAGCGGTGAGGTGGTCGCACAGTCGCAGGCGCACGTCGTCGAGCAAGGGTAGCAGCAGCGTGCTCTGTCCTCGCCAGAGGCGGTGGTGAACGTCGTGATCGCGGCCCAGCGCCGCCAACGCCGCCGAGTGCAGTTCGATGCCGTGTTCGGACGTATAGGACAGTGCGCCGTGCGCCCACAGCGCCATCATTGCGGGCGGCGGGCGGCGGGCCACGGTGCCGTCGCCAATGTGTCGAGAGAAGCGTCCTGCGCCCCAGGACTGCAATTTCTCCCGTGTCCAACCACGCGCGGCGGCGTCTTCGCGCAGCAAGGCGACGATCCTCTCTTCCGTGCCGCAAATCGCGTCCCAGAGACTGAAAGCCAATGCTGCATCGCCGCCACACACCGCCGGCAACGCGTATTCTCGCCACAACGCGCTGGCGCCGGTGGCATCGGCTTCCGTAGCGGCGCGCTCGCGGCACTCGAAGCGCGTTTCCAAAGGAACTGGCAGCCCCCACCAGCAGCGCACATCGAGTAGCACGTCGGTTTCCGGCACCGCCAGGGAGGGTAAAGTGGGATCCATGCCAGCATCCGCGCCAGCACCCATACCACCAAGCTTCGCCATGTCCGATATGTCGCCGTCCCACAGGCCGGACGCCGCTGCCAGCAAATAGAGCACGGGAGTGTGTCGCTGCGCCAGGCGGCGTGCCTGTGCGGTGCTGGCCCACCGCTCAACGAATCTCAGCCACGCGCCGCGGGCCGCTCCGGGCAGTTCCTCCCAGTCCAGAAGCACTATCACTTCTGGCAAGCCGTCCCGTTCCAGCAGGTTCTCCACGCTGCGTTGCGCGCCCGTAGGCCAACCCACGCCTATCGCCTCGGCCAGTGCCACCGCCGGCAGCTCGTCCGGCGCCACCGCCGCCAGTGAGAGGACGTGCGCATAACAAAGATCGCCCAATGCGGCTGAGAGACCCGCCCACACCGTTTGGGGCGCGACTCCATATGGTAGCAGCACCACACAGTTGCGCCCATCCAGGTAACCCTCGCGCAGTTCCCGGCAAAAACGCACGCCACCGCGCGTTTGCACCACGTCCCAGAACACGCCGCCCTCAGCCATAAAACCTCAGCCATAAAACCATCGTGGCCGTAAGCGCCATTTGCGGTGCCGTCGTCCTCTGGGCCGGCGTCCCCTGGGTCGACGTTTGGAAACCCCAGAGACGGCGTCGCACCCTCCCAAAACGCTCATGGCGCGACGCCTTTCAGTCGGTGGGAGCGCCGGCCTCCGCGCCGGCCTCCGTGCCAGCTTTCGTCCTATCCTCCATCGGGGCGAAGGGATCGCTCGCCAGGGGCGGCAAGGCGGCGCTGGTCAACGGGTCGAGGACGAATATCTCACGACGCGTGCCGGCTGCACCCTCTTCCCAGCGGCTATCGAGACACCCGAGGTTCATCAATAGCTCGACGGCGGCGGCGCACTCGGTGGCAGAAACTCCTTCAATCAGCGAGTTGTCCCGCAAATCGGCGGGCGTGAGCGGGCTAAGTTCGCGTAGGAAATCCCACACGCGCCGCACGACCAAGTTCTCGGCTACGCCCAGCGCGGCTCGAAATCCCCGGCTCAACTCGTGCGCCGGGTCGCCTGCCTCACGCACGAAAGCATCTACTACGTCGCGCGGGTCGTCGCCTTTGCATCGCTCGAAGAAGCGATTCAGCAGATAGCCCCAGCCACCGGTTGCCGCACGCACATCGGCCACCCGGTCGGGACTGTCCATGAGATCACGATGCTGAAGCCGCAATCTGATGGCCGGCTCGTCCCAGTGGCGCAGCGTGACGCTCGCGTCCAGTTGCTCCAACAATTTTTGGCGCTGCTCTTCGGGCAGGAGCAGCCAGTGCCAGGTTGCCGCCGCGTCGCAGGCGAAGAGCAAATTGACGCGCTGGCGGCGCTGGCGCCGGTGCTGCTCCAAATAGCCGCGCGTCTTCAGCGCCGCGCGCATCCAGCGCGCGATTTCTTCTCCCGAAGTCGCGCCGTCAAAGAGACGCCACCACACGAAGCGCGTGTAGTCGGGCAGGGCGTTGGTGTTTTTCTTGACGAATTCGAGGAGCGTGTCCGGCGTTTCCTCCGCGCCTAGCGCCTCGCACACGACTTTGGTGCGGGCAAAGGCGTCCTCGCGCGCCAGAAGAAGGTGCTGAAAGCCGGCTTCCACTTCGTCGAAACCGAGCGCCTGTGAGCCGCAAACGAAGCCGACGTTGTGTTCCCGCGCGTTAGCGTCACGTCGCGGTGAAATCAGCGCGCCTTCCTGCTGGCGCGTGAAAGGGCTGTAGCGGCCCTCGCCGCGCTCGCTGCGGCGCGCGGCGCGTGTGCCGTTCTCGAAGGGGAAGTGTTGGCTCTCGCTGGTGTAATCGCGGCGCGGCGTTTTTTTCGAGAGATCGTCCATCTCCTCGAAGATGGTCTCGGGGGTGCCCATCAGCCGCACAAGGTTAGGGCTGCGCAGGCGATATTCTTTATCGCCAGCGCGCGTGAGCACGCCCAGGCCGCACATCTCGTCCAGCAGGCCGTGCACTTCGGTAGCGTCGGTTTCGACGAAGCCGCTGGGCCACGTGGCGCGCGCCAGCTTGAAGATCTCGGCTTCAGGAAACGGCGCGTCAAAGCTGCCACCACGCCCGATTTGCTCGAAGATCAGTCTCAGTGCGATGGCTTTATAGCGGTCGTCCAGCGACAGCGTGAGGTTGAAGCGGTCTTTAATGTAGTCGCGCACATCGTGGCGCCGGTAGACCGCTTCCACGTCGGCATTGTCCACGAAATAGGGTGGGCGTTGGTCGCCGGCGCGCTGGTGCAATCGCTGGATGAGTTGCTGGCAGAAATACTGGATCAGCCCAGCGTGATAGTTGGTATAGGAGAGAATGCGCAGCGCCGCGTTCTCGTCGCGGAAGCGATAGCCGAGGGCGTGCAGCGGCTCGACCACCAAGCGCCGCGCTGCCGCCCCTTCGAGCGGTCCCACCAGCACTTCGCCCAGGTGCGCCAGCGGCTGATTGGGGAAGTTGCGGAAGCGATAAACGTTATGCAAACCCGCGAAAATGACCTTGAAGCGGCGGTCGGTGTCGGTCATCAATTGCTTGAGGCGCGTCACCACGGCGAAATTCTTTCTGGAATCAGCGTCGAGGAAATGGTCGGCCTCGTCAAACATGATGAGCACGCGCCGTTCGGGAACGCGCACGATGGACTCGCGGATATGCTGGTAGATCGTCTCCGGGTTCTCGCTGCTGATGCGGTCGGAAACAATGGGGCGGCCGTTGCCATCGTGAAAACTCTGCATCAGATGGCGCAGGCGCGTCCAAATGACATTGACATCCTGCTGTCCCGCCGGATCACCGATGGTCTTGATGTCCTCGGCCCATGCGTAACGCTCGCGCTGCGGCGCGTGGAACTCGCGCGCCACCTGGCGCAGCAGCGCTGACTTGCCTAATTGCCGCCCGCCGTAGACCAAGCACGGCCCGCTCTCGGCTTGCAATTGGTCCACCAGCGGCTCGCGTCCGAAGAACATTTCGCGCGGCACGTTGCCGGCCTGGAACGGTGCGTAGGGATTGAGCGAAGACAACGGGAGCGCGCAGTTGAAAAATGACTTGAGACGCGGCTCTTCCTCGCCGGTGAGGAAGAGCAGCAGCATGTCGTCGAGAATCACGAACGGCAGGTCGGTGCCGCGCCGCGCCGCCACCGCGCGCCGGCGCCCTTCGCCCAGCGAGTTGAGATAGAGCACGATCACGGGGCGATCCTGCAGCTTCAACTGACGCAGACGTTGGGAGATGATTTCCGGATTCGGCTGCGCCCACTGGCACAGAATCGCGTAGCGCCGCTTGGCCGCCGAGCCGAATTGAGGCGCGCGAAACTCACCACGCGGGTCCATCTCGGCTTCGAGATAAACGTCCGCCTGACCGCGCTCAACCTCGCGCACCGCGTCGTTGGGCACTTCAAATCCTAAAAAGCGCAGGAGCACCGCGACTTCGCCGGTGATTGAAGTAGGTTTGTTCTTAAGTATCGTCCAGGCTTCGACAGCACGGGCTGCTTTTTCCGCACGCTGCACTTGCTGTCCATAATGAACCCCGGCGCGTGCGCGCCCCTTTTTAATGTCATCCGCGACGCCGCGCCATTTCTGCTGCTCCAACCAGTCGGCAAGCAGCTTGAGGCGATCATGGAAATCACGTAGCACATCGCGCTCAGCCTCGACGGAGAACCAGTGCGGGTCGTAGGGCTTGCCTTCGATGATCTGGTCCAGTTGCGCGAGGTATTCGTCGGCGATGCGCGTGTCGCCCTTGTCCAGCGCGGCTTCCACGCTGCGCGCGATATGCTCGCGCGCGGCCTGGTCGAGATCGGCCTCTACGAGGCAAGGCTTGAGACGCTCTTCCCATTTGCGCACCAATTCGTCGCGCCGCTCGGCACGCAAGGTTTCCAGTTCGCGGCGCACGGCTTCGAGCGTGGCAAAGTGTGGGCGCAGGCGGCACGCGTTTTCCACGTCAATGGCCTCCACGCGCCCGGAAAGTCCCGAGCGCGCTTCGGGCAACACGCCGTCCACGATGGCGCTCTCGATGGCGTTGCCGGTTTCGAAAACGTCTTGGCGTAGCGCGGCACGCATTTCCACCAGAGTCGTGTCGAATCGCTCGCCACGTGCCGCGCCACCAACCGCGCCATCATCGGCGTCCACGGCATCCAGAGCGTGCAGTAACACTCCGGCAGCGGCGAAGTCGCGAGCCGCCAACCAATGATCGAAGGCGGCCTGCAGCGTCGCTGCGCGTTGCGTGGGCGTCGTTGGCTTAAGTCGCGCTGCCAGATGCTCGTCCGGTGTCCATATCTGGTGCAGCACTCCATCGGCCAAGCCCTCGTTGTTCCCAGTGGCCAGCGCCGATACCTGTATCTCTTCGCTGCCTTCCCAATTGAGCACGAGCAACAAGCGACGCGCCAGCGCCATGTCCAGATCGCCCTCCGGCGGCAGCAGCCAGCGCCAAGCCGAAGCGACCGGCTCGGCAGCGCCGGTCGCTTCGTTGGCAGCACCGGTTTCTGAATCTATGTCCGTCGGCACGGTCAGAGCGAGCGCGGCTCTCAAACGTCCCAGGGATTGTTCACAGAGCGCCGCCGCCGCCGCTTCGGCGCGCGCTTCGCGCTCCGGCGAGGTCAGCAATTCCATGCTTGGAGGCATGGTTCCCAGAGCGGAGGAAATGGCGCGAAGCTCGGTCAGGGCGACGGGCATCGTGCTGTCCACTGTTTTTTGCAAGGCGCGCACCTGGTCGAAAATCCAACTGCCGCGCGATTCAATGAGCTGCTCACGCTCAACCAGGTCGCACCAGCGCAAGGCTAAGGCGCAGCCCTTTTCGACTTCCTCAATCAGCTCCTGTAAAACCTCGCCTTGAATGCGACGCGTGCGGCGCCCGGCTTCCTGCTCATCGATGCGATGCACTTGCTGTTTGATGTAGCTCCGGCTTTGCCAGGGACGCACGTTCTCGCGCAATTGCGCCACGGCCTCGCGCCGGTCTTCCAGCGCGGGCGAGAGCGATTGCGGCAGCATGTCGTGCAATAGCCGCTCGTGAACGCGCAAGCCGCGCAACATGCGCACGTTCGATTGGCGGGCACGCGTCAACCATTCGTTGAGCGCGCGGCTGGCGCCGCTCAGGGCCGCTTCGCGCGCCGAGGCGTCCGCGACGTTCTCCAAATCGGAAGCGCGTAGCGAGATGCCATGCCGCGCGAATTCGGCAACCGCCTCCACGATAATTCCCAACGCCGGGCACGCGGGCGGCGGCGGTTGCAGCCACATGGCGAGGCCGCTCGCCTGTGCCGCCAGCGCCGGATAAAGCGCCGCCGCCAAGCGTAACAGGCGCGTGGCGCCGGAGTCGTAGCCGAATTCGTTGGCAGATGGTTCCTGCGCCGCCTGGAACAAAGGCGACGTCAGCGAATCATCGTCGCCTTGCAACCAAGCCGCGCCCAGCGCCGCTTTAAGCATCGCCGCCGGCGCCAGCGGCGTGCCGGGACTTTCTTCCCAGACACGGGCCAACCAATAGGCTCCCGCCAGGTCGCCCGCTGCGACGAACTCCCAGAAGCGCGCCTGCGCGCCCGGTTCGGTCGCCTGCGCGCCCGGTTCGGTCGCCTGCGCGCCCGGTTCGGTCGCCTCTTTGGGGGCTTGCGACACGTCTTCTTCCGGTCTATGTTCTTCCTCTTCGTGTGCCAGATCGGGTGTCAGTGTGCTGGCCTCGCTGCGCGGTCTGGTCGGCTCGGGCGCGGGAATGGAGAGCGCCTCGCCTTCAGATGATCCGTCGCCAGCGCCGCGCCGCACACGCGGCTTAATGACCGGGGTGTTGGTGACGTAATCAACGTAAGACTCCAATCTTTCCGTGTCACGGCGCGTCAGTGCGCCCGAACGCGAGGCCGGGGGATTTTCCTGAGCACCCTGTGGAGGCGGAGTCTGGTCAGAAACCGCTTCTGAGGGTTGATCCGGCACCATCAAAAGGCCGCCCAGCATCTTGCCGGTTTTGGCTGGAATTGGTTGGGGCTTGGTTTCGGCGGGTGCTGCCTGCGCAGCAGGCGTGATAGGCACTTTTGTGTCTGGCTGTCCAGCGGTGGAGGGTTCGTCGCATGGCGCGTCCGTCGTCCACGCACTCTCCGTTACGTCTCCAGGCTGGACGGGGGGTTGGCCATCGAACGGGCTACCACCGAGGATGACATCCAGCGTGCGATAAAGGGTGTTGATTTCACCGGCAAGTGCCTGGCTCTCTTGGAGGCTTTGACGCAGCGCCCTAGCTGTGGATGCTTCCTTCACCTTTCTCACCAGATCGTCGTGACGCGTGAGAGCAGTGTCCAAAGTGCGTAATTGTTCGAGCGCGGCCTCCACTTGGTCATCGACGCAGGCAGAGACCCGCCAGGCGGGAACGCGCTCTAAATCGTGGAACGCCCAGTCCTCGCGAGTCCGCAGCGTGATCAGCGCGGTGTCGAGTTCCTGCCGCCGTTGCGCTGCAAGCTCGCTTTGTTCGCGCTCGCGTGCCTTTGCTTCGGCGATTTCGCGCGCGGCATCCAGAAACGCCGGCCATGTTTGCCATTCAGACGACAGCGGCGATAAATCGCGCAACGCTGCCAGCCAATCTTCCCATAGGGAGGTGTTATCCAAGGCCACGAATTTTCCCTTCCTTTAAACCGTGTCAAAACGGGAGGACGTAGATTATATAACTCATTTTGAGGGAGCTGTGTGGGGTTGGGGCGCCTGAAAACAGTGTAGGCGGCGCAAACCTGAAAAGAGTGCGCCGACTTTCTGGCTAGGCGTTAGAATTAAGGCTGCCGCCGAATCCACCCATCCGAAAAGTATTCATGTCCGATTTTTTGCGCTTTCGCCAGATTCACCTCGACTTCCATACCAGCGAAGCCATCGAGGGCATCGGAAGTGCTTTCGATCCCAACGAGTTCGCCACCACGTTGGACGCGGCGCGCGTCAACTCCGTCACCGCCTTCGCGCGCTGCCATCACGGCTATCTTTATTACGACTCGAAAGTCCATCCCGAACGGGTGCATCCGCACCTATCGCGCCGGAACTTGCTCGTCGAGCAGATCGAGGCGTGCCACCGGCGCGGCATTCGCGTGCCGATTTACACCACCGTGCAGTGGGACGAATATACCGCCGACCGCCACCGTGACTGGCTCATGATTGACAGCGAAGGCAGGGAGTTCGGCACCAAACCGTTCGACGCCGGGTTCTATCGCTTCCTCGACGTGTTCCATTCCAGCTACCGGCAGTTTCTCTTCGATCACGTCAAAGATCTGTTCGATACCATGCCGGTGGACGGCATTTTCTTCGACATCGTGCAGAACCGGCCTTCAGTGGCGAAACATTGGCTCGACGCCATGGACGACGCCGGCTTCGATCCCGAAGACGAAGGCGACCGCCAGCGTTTCGCGGCTAAAGTCCACGACGAATGGGCGCTGGAAATGACCACCTTCATCCGTCAGTTCAGCGCGGACTGCACGGTGTTCTATAACTCCGGCCACGTCGGGCCGCGCCATCGCGCGTCCAGTCCCGCCTATTCCCATTACGAGCTGGAATCGCTGCCGTCGGGCGGCTGGGGCTATCTGCACTTCCCGCAGACCATGCGCTACGCGCGCGGCCTCGGCAAGGAGTGCCTGGGCATGACCGGCAAGTTCCACACCTCGTGGGGCGATTTTCACTCGTTCAAGAACCCGGCGGCGCTGGAGTTCGAGTGCTTTCAAATGCTGTCGCTCGGCGCTAAATGCTCCATCGGCGATCAGTTGCACCCGTCGGGCCGGATTGACGCGGCGACTTATGAACTCATTGGCGGCATTTATCGACAGGTCGAAGCCAAAGAGCCGTGGTGCGACGGCGCCGAGCCGCTCTGCGAAATCGGCGTGCTGACGCCGGAGGAGTTCGTGTTGCAGCGCGCGGCGTTCCACGCCAAAAGCGACCGCGACGTGCCGGCCATCATGGGCGTGGTGCGCATGCTGCAGGAGCTGCGCTTGCAGTTCGACATCCTCGACAGCGAGCGCGAGTTTTCGCCGTATAAAGTGCTGATCTTGCCCGACGAAATCCCGGTGGACGACGCCCTCGCCGAGAAGCTGGAAAATTACCTCGCCGGTGGTGGCGCGCTGCTGTGCAGTTGTCATTCGGGCCTGTCGCCCGACGGCGCGCATTTCACCTCGAAAGCGATGGGCGTAAATTTTATTGGCGACGCGCCGTATTCGCCCGACTTCATTGTGCCTGGCAAGCTAAGCAGCGGTCTGGCGCCGACCGGACACGTGATGTATTTGCGCGCCCTGAAAGTCGAGACGGCAGACGGCGCGCAGGTTTTATCGCGCGTCGAGGTGCCCTATTTCAATCGCACCTGGCGGCATTTCTGCTCGCACCGCCACACGCCGTCAAGCGGCCAACCCGGCTATCCGGCGATTGTGAAAAACGGGCGCGCCGTTTATTTCGCGCACCCGATCTTCGCGCAATATCAAGACTGCGCGCCGCGCTGGTGCAAGCAACTCGTCTCGAACGCGATTGACTTGCTGCTGCCGGAAAAGCTCGTCGTCGCCGAAGGCCCGTCGTCGCTGCTGGCGTCGCTGAACGCGCAGCCGGAGCACGAGCGCCATGTGCTTCACTTGTTGCACTACATTCCCGAACGGCGCGGCCAGAAGTTCGACATCATCGAAGACGTGATCCCGCTCTTCGATGTGCCGGTCAGCGTGGCGGTGCCGGGCAAAGTGACAAGCGTGCGCCTCGTGCCATCGGGTGAAGCGTTGGAGTTTGCGCAAGGCGGCGGGCGCGTGAGCTTTACCGTGCCGAAGATCGCAGGCCACGCGATGGTGGAGATGAGCTGAGACGGCGGGGCTTGCGCCCTCTTCCAATCACAGACTTGTGCTACCAACCGATTGGAAGAGGGCGCAAGCCCCGCTAAAACTATGAAGCTCTGCTATTATCCGGAAACGGATTCGCTTTATATTGATCTCGCCGAACGCCCGGCTGCCGATTCGCGCGAAGTGACGCCGGACATCGTGCTGGACTTCGACGAAGCGGGGCGTCTGGTCGGCATTGACATCCAGCACGCCAGCACCGTCGCCAATTTGGAACGATTGGAAGCGGCTTCGCTGCCGGTGTCGAGCGTTGTAGTGTCGTGAAAAGAATGCCAGCCCCGCTAAAACCATGAAACGCCTTTCGCGCCGCGCCATTGTTGCGCTGCTTTTGCTGGCCGCTCTCACGGCAGTGCTATGGGAGCGCGCCAGTTGGCGTCCGCGCTTGGTGGCTCCACCGCCTGCCAAATATTACTCTTACTTCATTGACTGGGCGCACAATGATCTGCTTTATTGTGCGGTTACCAGCCACGACGTGGAAGTTTTTCAAATTCCCAAACGTGGCTCGATTCCCCGTGCGCCTGTGCAAACCATTCCGTTTCCTGGAAGCCTGGCCGCTGGAGATATAGTCGTCTCACGCGATGGAACACGAGTCGTCGTGGTGAACTCGGTAGATGCAGGTGTGATTTGGTTATGGGACACGACACGGCGTAAAGAGCAGATGTGGCATCTCACGCAAGGCGCTCCAACTCGCGCCGTAATGCTTGATGACAATCGCACCATCGCCGCGACGTGGTGGGCGCCGGAGGACGGGGACACTCTGATTTTGGAATTACATGATGCACTCACCGGTGCCTCCAAGAAATGGCGAGGCTTTCGTTATTCGCCGGCACTCTCTTGGGATGGAAAGTCGCTCGCGGTGCAAAAAGGCAAGGATGTCGTTTTATTCGATCTGCCGTCGCGACGACAGAGATGGGTGCTGCGAAGTGTGGCCGAGCATTATCAGGTGGCGCCGAGTTTGTCGCCAAACGGAAGGTATCTTGCCGTGATTGACACCTCAGGTCTGCTGACTGTCTGCGATGCGCCGTCCGGTCAGTTGCTTTGGAAAAAGACGGTGCGCTCGGGCAAAGGCAGCATGTTTTGTTATATCGAATGGGCGCCCGATGCTTCCCTTCTCGCCACGACCAGCGATGAACACGGCACGGATCGCGCTTTACGTATTTGGGATGCTTCCACTGGCAATTTACGGCACGAATTATTGCCCTCTACCAATCCCCACGCTGTGCAGGACATGGCGTTCTCGCCCGATGGCGCGCGTCTCGCCACCAGCCGCGAAGACGTTGGAGTGGAAATCTGGCGCGTCAAGTGAGCCTGTCGAGTGCGGCGGCTTGCCTCTGGCAGGCTTACCGCCGCTTTCACTAGGCGACTTGTCGCCGTAAGCGAGGAAAGTGAAGGTTTGTAGTCGCGTCGTGAGACGCGCTTTTCGCGTCTCACGACGCGACTACAAACCAAAGCGGCGGCTTGCCGCCGCACTCCATAGGCTTCGCGGCAAAATTTACGGGCGCGAAATACGGCTGTCATTTGAACGAATTACAATGCGTTTCATCTGACGCCCGGGAGCGCGCCGTGCTCGACGCCCGACTCGATTATTACTATCAACAAATCAAAGCCGTCATCCTGGCGCGGCAGCACCCCATCACCGGCCTCTTGCCCGCCAGCACGGCCAATAACGTCCACGGCAACTACACCGATGCCTGGGTGCGCGACAACGTCTACAGCATCCTCGCGGCGTGGGGCCTCGCCGTCGCCTATCGCAAAGTGGACGTGGATCGAGGCCGCACCTTCGAGCTGGAAGGCAGCGTCATCAAGCTGATGCGCGGCCTGCTCTTCGCTATGATGCGCCAGGCGCACAAGGTCGAACGCTTCAAGGAAACGCAGTCGCCCGCCGACGCCCTGCACGCCAAATACAGCACCACCACACGCGACGTCGTGGTCGGCGACGATGCCTGGGGCCACCTGCAGCTCGACGCCACTTCGCTGTATTTGCTGATGCTCGGCCAGATGACCGCGTCGGGCCTCAACATCATCCTCACCATTGACGAAGTGAACTTCGTGCAGAACCTCGTCTACTACGTGGGGCGCGCCTACCAGACGCCCGATTACGGCATCTGGGAGCGCGGCAACAAGAGCAACAAGGGCAATCCCGAACTCAACGCCAGCTCCATCGGCATGGCCAAGGCGGCGCTCGAAGCGCTCAATGGTCTGGATTTGTTCGGCGTGCGCGGCAGCCAGGCTTCGGTGCTGCACGTGCTGCCCGACGAGATCGCCCGCGCGCGCATTACGCTCGAATCGCTACTGCCGTGGGAATCAAGCTCCAAAGAGGTGGACGCCGCGCTGCTGGGCATCATTGGCTTTCCGGCGTTTGCCGTCGAAGACGCCGACATGGTGGCACGCACGCGGCGGCGCGTCGTCGAAAGGCTGCAAGGTCGCTACGGCTGCAAGCGCTTCTTGCGCGACGGGCACCAGACCGTCATCGAGGACGCGACGCGCCTGCACTACGAGCCGTGGGAGATGAGGCAGTTCGAGCACATCGAGTGCGAATGGCCGCTGTTTTTCACTTACCTTTTGCTGGACGGCCTTTTCCGGCGCGATGAAAAATGCGTCGAGGATTACAGCGCGCGCCTCGAAGAGTTGATGGTCGAGCGCGGCGGCCTGCGCCTTTTGCCGGAGCTGTATTACGTGCCGCAAGAAGGCATCGAAGCCGAGCGCAAAGCGCCGCACAGCCAGGCGCGACGCCCCAACGAAAACGTGCCGCTCGTCTGGGCGCAAAGCCTCTATTATCTTTGCGGGATGCTGCGCGAGGGCCTCTTGCAGCGCGGCGATATTGACCCGCTGGGGCGGCATTTGCGCGTCGGCGTGGAGCGCGACCCCGTTGTGCAAATCGCGCTCTTGAGCGAAGACGAAAACTTGCAGGTCGAGCTGGAAAGGCACGGCATCGCCACGCAGACGCCGGGCCAATTGGAGCCGGTGCAGGTGCGCCGCGCCGGCGACCTGTCCGCGGCTTATCATCACATCGGGCGCAACGACAAGCTGGGCATGACGGGCCGCCCGATCCGCCGCCTGCGCAGCCTGACCACCTCGAAGGTGTTTCGCATTCGCGGCGAGATGATGGTCTTTCTGCCGTCGTTCCTCGATTCGCAGCAGTTCTATCTGACGCTCGATGAAAACGTCTTGGTGGCGCAGGCGCGCAGCGAGATGTCTTACCTGCGGCGGCACTGGCGCCACCTGGGACGGCCCACCGTGACGCTGCTCCTCACCCATACGATGTGGCAATCGGGCTGGCAATCGCTGCTGGAGCTCTTTGGCGAAATGCAATCGGGGCAGTGCGGCGGCGTGCCGGTGCGCCTGGGACGATTGGGGCAACTGGCGGCCAGCGCCGCTAAGGAGCGCATTGATTATCTGCACGATTTCGAGTTCACCGCGGCGCCGGTGCAGGGCGCCGCGCCGGAGTGTCTTTACCTGCCCTCCAGTCCGGCCACCAATCGTCCGCTGAACGTCGCCGAGGAGTTGGAGATCGAGTGCGAAAGCGACGCGGCGCAGTTGCTCGCGCGCCTGCGCGCTTCGCGCAACCTCTTCGAGCAGGTCGAATTGCTGCAAGGCCTGGCGCGTTTGAAAGGCAACGACTTCGACACCGGATGGAGTAGCGCGCGCCTTGTGACCGTCGCCGATTTGATGGACGCGGTTTACTTGCGCGCCGCGCGCGGCGATGAAAACAGGCGTCCCTACTGGGCAGTGTTGCGGCGCGCCGCCGGGCTACTGGACAAAGTGGACTTCGGCCTCGGCGACGCCGTGACCGATATTCTCGTGCGGCAAAAGCACATCGCGGTCGGCAAGAGCTACTCCGAAGACGCGCTGATCACGCGGCCCCTTTTGCCCGCCGAGCTGCTGGCGAAAATCCGCCGCTTCGCCGGTGACGACGCGCGCGAGACGGTGCTCACGCAGGAAATCCTCATCTTCCTCGGCCTGCTCGTCAAAGCCGAGCCGCAGCTCTTCGACGGGCTGATGACGCTGCGCACGAACTATTTCATGCTGCTCATCATCACGGAGCTGGCTGAGGAATTGGGCGTGCGCCAGGACGAGGCCTACGAGCACATGATGGGCATCAGCCCCTCGGAAATCCAGCGGCGTCTGCGCGGCGTGCTGGAAAGCCGCGACGACGTGGCCGACCTCTTGCGCCGCCACGAATCGCTGTCGGTGCAGACCGATATGGAAATCGCCGAACTGGATTTCGCTGTCGAAAGTAATGGCGCGCCCGCCGATGCGCCGAATAGCGTGCCCGACGGCGGCTGGCTGCGCTGGCGGCAGCGGCGCGGCAGTCTCAGCCGCGTGCCGCAGGATTTTTACACGCAAGTCTGGACGCTGTTGCACCACTGCCACGGCCTGGTGATCGGAGAAAAGCTGGAGCGTCGCAACCGCCTCGACAGCGACATCGTGCTCGCCGAGATGACCGCCGGTGAGAAAAACTTTGCCATCTGGATCGAGGTTTTATTAAACAAAATCGAGCATCCTGAATACCGCCAGCTCAACATCGAGGCGATGCAGGCGCTTGCCGAGATCGCCGCGCGCACGCCGGACTTGTGGATTGACGACTACGTGACGCTCGACGTGGTGATCGGCCACGCGGTGCGCCAGTCGTGGCTTGAACGCTTCCCGGAGCGCGCCATGTCTTACGACGAGGACAGGCCGGCGGCCTGGCGCGAGTTCTACGCCAACTCGCCCGTCGCGTGCGCGCGCTGCATCGCCAGGGCGTTGCAGTTTTTGGCGGAATAAATAGCGTTCAATGGCACACGGATTTCACGGAAACGACACGGATTTTCACGGAGGATTTTTCGGTAAAGCTCTCAAAAAAACCGTGTTTACCCGTGTCGTTTCCGTGAAATCCGTGTGCCATTGAAAAAGGAAAACCACAACATGATCTCACTCGCAAACATTGGCTTCGACCCCGGCGCCGCCGCGCCCGGCAGCCGGCAGATGATGCAATACATCAATCTGAAGCTGGCCTTCATGGGCTGCCCGACGGTCGGCGCGGCGGGCGATCCCGAATTCAATCAAATGCTGGCGGCGCTGCTCGCCCACCAGCAGGAAACCGACCGCTTGCTGGCGCACTACCTCTGCCCGGCGGATCAGCGCATTCAGGATTTCCTGCGTCGCTATCTCGAAGACGAAGAGTGTCCCAAGCTGCCGGCGCGCACCTTCGTGCTCGATCAATATGGCCTGGCGCGCACGCTGTCGCTGCCGCCCGACCGCGACGAGTTTCTCTCCGACATCGTCAGCTCCTATCGCGTCAAGCAGGGCGTGCTGCACAATCCCAAAAGCGAGAGGCGCACCACGCACGGCATTTTTCACATCGTCGAAGGCGGCCTGCCGGTGCCCGACGATAAAAAAGGCGTGCCGAAAAAGGCTTACGCCAACCTGCTGCGCCTGGCGCTCAGCCCGCCGCGCGAGTTGATGTGCCTGCCTTTCACCGCGTCGCAGGCAGTGCACGCCGAATGCTGGGTGGCGCTGCTGCTGCGCCCTCTGGTCTGCCCCGAAGTGCCCGGTGTGGTGGCCGAGCAGCGCATGGAAATCCGCTTCTTCGTGCCGGGCAACTTGGTCGGCAACCTCGATTTCGTGGAGAGCATTTTCGGCAACGCCGGCGATCCGTTTTTGCCGGCCAACGACGCCGGCCTGGACGTGGAGCACTGGACGGGCCACACCGGATGCGTGATCTTGGCGCCGCATTTGACCGGCGTCTTGAAAAAAGACATCGGCCTGCCGCACTGGGACGAGGCCACGGAGCGCGAGCGCCGCGACGGCATGTGCTGGCGCGAGGAAAACGAAAAATACAACGACGGCAACGCTTTCAAGGTGGCGTGCCGCGACGCCAGCGGCGTGATGGTCACCGTCATCACCGACAACTATTTCGGCTACTGCAAGAAGGAAGTCAAAACGCAGATCAGCTTTTCGGCGAACCTGTGCGGGCGCTATGAAGAAGAGCACGCCGGCGGCGCGCTGGTGTTTCCGTCCTACGATCTGGGCGAGGAATATTCCGGCGAGCAACACGCGCCGCGCCACGAGCACAGCTTCGCCGAAGTGACTTCGCTCTACCGCGAGGCGCTGGAGAAGCGGCCCGAAGGCTACGCGGTGGACAGGAACTTTCCCGGCATCGTCTACGTGCCCGAAGGCGCGCACTTCGATCTGAAGACGCAGACCGTATCGTGGCCGCGCGGCGCCGGCGAAGCCAGCATCAAGCTGCTGCCCGACAAGGTTTACGTGCGGCCCACGGGCTATCGCGTGCACATGGAAAAAGTGCCGGGCGGGCGCGGCTGGCGCCTGGTCGGCACCGTGGCCGAAGGCACGCTTTGCCACAAGCCCTGCACCGTTTCGGGCGGCGGCAAGTCGGAGATTTCCAAGCCGATCACCGACGCGATTTTGCAGGGGCCGGTCTTCGTCGCCGATTTCCAGAAGGACTTCGACCGCGTCGCGGAAATCATCGAGCGCGACTACTCCGACCGCTTCAGCGAGAGGTTTCGCGCGCACATGCAGGACTACACTGACAGCCGCCCGGTGCTCAGCTTCGACCGCTCGCTGGGTTCAGTCATCAAGCTCTTGATCCCGGCCTCGCGCGACTACAACGAAGAATACAACGAATGGCTGAAGACTATCCCGCAATACATCAAGGAATTGGTGTTCGTGGTCAAGCGCTTCTACCAGGCCGAATGGGGCGCCAACTGGCGCGAGCACTTCAGCGTGGACGTGATCAACGGCACGCCCGGCAACGAGTTGAAGTGCGACAACCGCAAGATCATCGCGCACTTTCTGCGCGTGGGCTTCGAGCAGGACGGCTCGTGGCGCGTCTTCGGCCTGCGCCAGGACTTCCATCCGGCGGCGAAGATTTCCGTGGAGGACGACATCACCGCTTCGGTGGTGGTGCCCGCCGACACGCTGAAGCACCTCAACCCGCAATATCAGAATCCCGCCGTGAAGCTCGTGCAGAACTGCGAGTTTCGCCTCTTCCAGCGGCCCGACGACGCCATTCATCGCGGCTACGACAAGCAGGCCGAAGCCGATTTCGCGCGGCCCGATAACTTCTTTTCCAACTACGAGCCGCTCTCGGTGGAGCAGGCGCAGGAGATCATCGAGGACTCCATCGGCTTCGACCAATACACCGAGCCGATGCAGGACTTGATTCGGGAAGCCGCCTCCGACGAGTCGGGCTATATCGTGTCCACGGCGCACCCGCGCCTGGTGGACGGCGCGCCGTCGAAGAACCCGCGCTATTTGCAGGCGCGGCCCGATCTGGTGAACCCGCGCGAGGCGTATCTGGCGCGGATATGCGCGCGGATGCAGCGTCGCATCGGACTGGACACGCCCCTGTATTTGCCGGTGAACGCGGTGTTGCCCGGACGGCGTAACAACCCGCCCGAACCGGCGGCGGGCATTCGCTCGCTGGCGGTCTACAATCCGATTCACTACATGGAATTGCCCGAACTCTTCATGGAGTTCATTTGCAGCCTTACCGGCAAATCGGTTTCCACCACCGGCGCCGGCTCCGAAGGCGCGATGACCAAAGGCCCTTTCAACGCGCTGCCGCCGATTTTCGATTTGAACGATGCGCTGATTTCCTACGTGCTGACCGGCTACGACGGCTTCGTGACCTCCGCCGGTTACATTGGGCCGCATGTGCGCATGGATCACGACATCAGCCTGCTGGTGCCCGAAGTGTGGTGTCGCATGGCGGTCTTCGAGCGCGACCCGCAATTTTTAATTCGCAACGGCTACCTGGAAAAGTGCGAGGACTTCGAATACAACGGAGCGAAGGTGCTGACCAGCCGCCTGGGTTATCGCATCACGCGCCGCTTCGTGCGCACCTATTTCGGGCGCGTCTTCAACCATCCTCAGGTGATCTTCACCGAGGAGATGCTGCGTCCCGAAAAGCAGGGCGTCGAGATGGTGGTGGAGGGCATGAGCAACATCGTCGAGACGCAAAAGCGCGTCGCCGAGCACTACTTCAACGACGGCGGCATTGACCTGGCCTGTCCGCCGCTGCGCGCCCTGCTGCACATCATGCGCGACGGGCATTACGAAGGACAAGAGCTAAGCGACCCGGCGATCCGCGAGCTGTTCACGCGCGAAAGCCTGCTGTGCAGCAAGTGGTATGAGCAGCGCCAGGCCAAGCTACGCGACAACGATGCTCGCCTGTGGCAGCGCCACATCGAGTATTTGGAGGGCTTCCTGCAAAAGCCCGACTACGCCGACGAAGCGGCGCGCTTGGACATCGCCGGGCGTCTCGCGCTGGCGAAGGACAGGCTGGCGCAATTGCAGGCGGCAGGTTGACGATGCTCACCCCCGAATAAATTCGGGGTCTGCCATTACGAAGCCGGCCTTCGCCGGCTAATAACCTAAAATTGGAGTCCGCGAAGGCGGACTTTGCAAATGCAGACCCCGAATTTATTCGGGGGCACCGGGCCGGAGCACGCTGCGTGTTCCGGCCTCTCGCTTTTTGGCAGAATGAAATGCAATGACTCAACGCCCCAACGTCATCGTGTTTTTCACCGACCAGCAACGCTGGGACGCCAGCGGCTTGCACGGCAATCCTCTCGATGTGATGCCGAACTTCGACCGCCTGGCGCGGCGCGGCACCCATCTGGCGAGCTTCTTCACCTGCCAGCCGGTGTGCGGGCCGGCGCGCTCGTGTTTGCAAACCGGGCAATACGCTACCACCACCGGCTGCTGGCGCAACGGCATCCCGCTGCACGGCGATTCGCAAACCCTGGCGCACCACTTCAAAAGCGCCGGCTACGCGACCGGCTACATTGGCAAGTGGCATCTGGCGGCGCACGAGCCGGTGCCGGAAAACGAGCGCGGAGGCTATGAATACTGGCTGGGCGCCAACGCGCTGGAACACACGTCCGAGCCGTATCTTTGCCGCGTCTACGACAACGACTGCCGTGAAGTCATCCTGCCCGGCTATCGCGTGGATGCGCTGACCGACGCCGCGATTCGCTTCGCCACGGAGCGGCGCGAGGCGCCGTTTTTCCTCTTCATCTCGTTTTTGGAGCCGCACCATCAGAACCATCTCGACGACTACACGCCGCCCGACGGCTATCGCGAACGCTACGCGGGCCGCTGGACGCCGCCCGATCTGGCGGCATTGCCCGGCGTGCCGGAGCACTTGAAAAGCGTCACCGGCGGCAGCGCGCAGCAGCACCTCGGCGGCTACTGGGGCATGGTGAAGCGGCTCGACGAGGCGCTGGGCCGCCTGATGGATGCGCTCAAAAGTTGTGATTTAGCCGACGACACCATCGTGTTGTTCACCAGCGATCACGGCTGCCATTTTAAGACGCGCAATGGCGAATACAAGCGCAGTTGCCACGAGTCTTCGATTCGCGTGCCCACGGCGATTTGGGGGCCGGGCTTCGCGGGCGGCGGCCAAATTCAGCAACTCATCAGCCTGGTGGACTTGCCGCCGACGCTGCTCGATGCCTGCGCCATCGCGGTGCCGGGCGCCATGCAGGGACGCTCGATTTTGCCGCTGCTGAACGGCAAAGGAGATGATTGGCCGGACGAAGTGTTCGTGCAAATCAGCGAATCGCAGGTCGGGCGCGCGGTGCGCACGCAGCGCTGGAAATACTCCGTCGTGGCGCCGCATAAAAACGGCAGCAAAGATAGCGGCGCGGATTCCTACGTCGAAGAGTTCCTTTACGACCTTGAATACGACCCCTATGAACTGACCAATTTGATTGGCTTGAAATCGCACCGCGCCGTGACCGACAAAATGAAAGAGCGCCTGCGGCGCCGCATGGCCGAGGCGGGCGAAGCCACGCCCATCATCGAAAACGCGCCGGAGCGATCCTCCGGGCAGCGGCGCGTGGCGGAGAAAGAAGTGGAGGCGTGATTTGAGTCCTTTAGTGCTCTTAAGATTGGTGTAGCTTTTGAGCTTTTTCGCGGCTGTCGAATTTTAGCCTATCGGTTGCACGATGCGCGTGCGCTCGCCGCAGGCGGGACACTGCTGCACGACTTGGCCGGCCACTTGTTTTTGAAACTTCTCGCGCGGCCCTATGTAGCCGCAGGCTTCGCAGCGCGGCCACTGCGCGGTGTGGAACTGCGGCGCGCCCCGCGGCGCCTCGGCGTGCGGCGGAATGCTGTAGCGATAGGCGCGGCGCATCACGGCCAGCACGCGCGCCAATAAAAACGGCGGCTCGAAGGGATAAACGATGCAATCGTCGGCGCCCGCGTTCAGGCAGCGGATATGGTGCTCCGTGTCGGGCCAGGTGCTTAGCAAAATCAGCGGCACCGTCGAATGCTCCCGTATCTGCTTGCACATATCAATGCCGCACAGACCCTTGATGTCCTCGCCGACGATCAGCAGTTGCGGGTTCCACGTATTGAGCCGCGCGAGCGCCGCCGCCGCGTCCTCCACCCATTGCGGATCGAGGCGGTTCACCTTCTTCAACGTGGCGATGCACTCGCGCGCCACGACTTCGTGCATTTCTACGATGAGCACGCGCGCCGGAGCGCGCCGGTCGTCGGATTGAGGGGCAAGGGGGTTCATGGTGTGGAGGGATCAGGCCGCTACCGACAATAATTAATATTACTCCTGAGCCGGGGCCGCGTCATCAGCCGGCGCCGCACGGGGCCACGCCAGCAAGTGGACGGCGGTTGACGGCTGCGGCGTCCTTTGCCATGCTTGAAACGATGCAATCCGCGATGATTTCCCCGACGACTGCCGTTGACTTTCAGGAATTGGCCGACCTCGCGCTAGGCGGCGAGACGCTGACGCGCGAGCAGGCGCGCGCCGTGCTGGGCGCCGATGCAGCGCAGCTTGATGAGCTGCTTGGCGCGACTTTGCGGGTGCGCGAGCGCTTTTACGGACGGCGCGTGAAAATGTGCGTGCTGCTCAACGCGCAAAGCGGCATCTGTCCCGAAGACTGCCACTATTGCTCGCAGTCGAAAATCTCCAGGGCGCCGGTAGACAAATACAGGCTGCTGAGCGAAGACGTGATGGTCGAGCGCGCGCGGCAAGCGGCGGCGGCGGGCGCCCGGCGTTTTTGCATGGTCATCGCGGCGCGCGGCCCGCAGCAGAAAGACATTGACCGCCTTAGCGCCGCCGCCGTGCGCATCAAAAGCGATCCCGTGACGTGCGAGCTGGAAATCTGCACCTCGCTGGGCATCATGTCGCTGGAGCAGTGCCGCCAGCTCAAGGCGGCGGGTGTGGATTACGTCAACCACAACCTGAACACCTCCGAGGCGCACTACGCGAAGATTTGCACGACGCACACCTACGCCGACCGCGTGGCGACATTGAACAACGTGCGCGAGGCGGGGCTGGCCACGTGCAGCGGCGGCATCGTCGGCATGGGCGAAAGCGACGACGACCTCATCGAGATGGCCTTCGCTTTGCGCGCCATGGACATTGACAGCATTCCGGTGAATTTTTTGCTGGCGATTGACGGCACGCCGCTGGCTGGCTCGCCCGCCGTGGAGCCGGATCGCGCCTTGAAGGTGCTCTGCCTGATGCGCCTTTTAAACCCGACCAAAGAGGTGCGCGCTTCAGCGGGCCGCGAGCGCCTCGGCGACAAGCAAGTGCTGGCGCTTTACGCCGCCAATTCGCTGTTTGTGGACGGCTATCTCACCACGCCCGGTGACCCGCACGCGCAGGTGCGAAGCTGGATCGAAGGCGCCGGCTTTGAAGTGGAGACGTAAACTTAGAGAGGGTGATTACCATGCTTCGCAGTGTCAACGAGTTGCACGGCTACACGATCCACGCGACGGACGGCGACATCGGCCACGTGGACGAGTTTTACTTCGACGACGAGAGTTGGACGGTGCGTTATCTGGTGGTGGACACCGGGCACTGGCTGCCGGGGCGGCGCGTGTTGATTTCGCCAATTGCCATCGAACGCCCCGATTGGGGAGCGCGCAAACTGCACCTCAATCTGACGCGCGAGCAGGTGAAGAACTCGCCGGACGTTGACGAGCATCGGCCTCTGTCACGGCGCTGGGAAGCGCGCTATCACGCCTACTACGAATGGCCCGCCTACTGGGCCGGCGCCGCGCTGTGGGGCGTGGCCGCCTATCCGAGCCTGCTCGCTGAGCAGGAACCCGAACCGGAGCCGGCTCCCGAAGAGGTCAGCAACGAAGACTCGCATTTGCAAAGCACCAGCGATGTGACCGGCTATCAGATTCACGCCACCGACGGCGACATCGGCCACGTCGCCGATTTCATTCTGGACGACGAGAGTTGGGCGATTCGCTATCTGATGGTGGACACCGGCGCGTGGTGGCCCGGCAAGAAAGTGCTGCTGGCGCCGGCGTGGATCGAGTCGGTGAAATGGGCGGACGCCAAGGTCTACACGCCGCTGACGCGCGATGCGATCCAGAGCAGCCCGGCCTACGACGCGCGCTATCCCATCACGCGCGATTACGAAGTCGAGCTTTTCGCCCACTATGGCCAGACGCGCTACTGGGACGTGGAAGGTGCGGCCACGAAGACAGAAGAAGAATCGTAGCCTGGTTGGTAGTCGCGTCGTAAGACGCCTTTTTTCGCGTCTTCCGACGCGATGCCCAACCTCAAGCCAACTCACATCCTCAGTCCGCCGTCCACGGCGAAGACCTGGCCGGTCACGTAGGCCGCCTCGTCGCTGGATAAAAACGCCGCCAGTGCGGCGACTTCTTCGGGCCGTCCGAAGCGGCCCAGCGGCACGAGCTTGCGCTGCGCCTCGCGTTTGGCCTCGTCGCCGGTCAGCATCTCCGTTTCGATGAAGCCGGGCGCGATGGCGTTGCACGTCACGCCCTGCGCGGCCAACTCGCGCGCGGTGGCTTTAGTCAGGCCGATGAGGCCGGCTTTGGCCGCGCAGTAAGGCGCGCGCATCACGTCGCCCATCTGCCCGGCCTGCGACGAGATGTTGATGATGCGCCCGCTCTTGCGCCGGCTCATCGCGCGCGCCGCCAGCTTCGAGAGTTGAAAAGCCGCCTTCAAATTCACGTCGAGGATTTCGTCCCACGTCGCCTCGCCGGTCATGGCGAGGAACGAGTTTTTCAGCAGCCCGGCGTTGTTGACCAGAATATCCAGCGGGCCGAGCGCGGCTTCGGCGTCTTTCCAGAGCGTTTGCAACTGCTCGCCGCTGCGCGCGTCGGCCTGAAAAATCGCCGCGCGCCGGCCCATGTCTTCGATGAGCTGCGCGACTTCGCGGGCGGCGTCCTCACGCGCGTGAAAATGAACCGCCACGTCGGCGCCCTGCGTGGCCAGCGCCAGCGCGATAGCGCGCCCGATGCCACGCGAGGCGCCGGTGACGAGCGCGGTTTTGTTGGTTAGATCGAACATGGGTCGTTGGGACACACAACAGCGAAAGCGAGTTTCGGAAACTAGCTACCCGACAGTTTGAAAAAGGTGAAACTTTTGAGCGTGAATTCAGGCATTTTGCGCCCGCCGAGGCCCATCACCAGAGCGGCTCAAGCCAGCGCAAGCCTGCTGGCGAGGGGTTTTTGTGCTCAATTTGCTGCTTGAGCGACACCGCTCAGAGGCCAATTTACGCTCAAAAGTTTCACCTTTCTCAAACTGTCAGGTGGATAGTTTCGGAAATTCACCACCGCGATGCCAATAAAAGAGCGAAGACGTGCAAGTTGTCACCGTAGAGCTGCGTGTTTTTCATGGTCACCACATAGCAACAATGCGTCTGCGTGGCGCTGCTGTCAGATTTTGGCATCCGATTGGGCAATCACAGAGGGCGACTACCTCCATATAGCATCAAGTCGGCTTCCGAAATCTCTTGTGCCTGGACTAAGCGATAATGCTTTTCATTCCGCAAAGTTACGCCATTTTCTCCTGATTCAAACTCGAACAACGCAATGAGATCACTCTCCATGAACTGCGCGCCAATGGCCCGGCAGACCAAATTAGGAAACTTCGCCGCACACAGGGCGAAATCTTGCTCAATCTGGACAATGTTATGCCTGTCTGTTCCGCCTTTGGCTTGAACCGGCAGGACATAATGGACGCCGCTTTTGTCGACTCCCACATAAATCTCGTCCGTTTCGACCTGCCCCATGTTCGGGACGGTGGTGCGCAGATGATTTTGCAGAGAGTAACAAGCCAGGCCAGTAAATATGTCGATCATGCGGTTGTAGCGCAGCTTCGCTAAAAGAGCCTGCTCGTCGTCGAACAAATACATGGCCACGAGGCCAGGAGTAGCGTCTGGAATCTTGATTTCCGACATCATTTCAGATGGCCGGATGTCCCAAACTTTGGCGAGCACAAAGCGATACTTTCCGCGGCCAGCGGGACGAATAATCCACCCTTCACCTTCGGGCGCAGTTGTTTTTATGGATTCAGGGAAAGAGACCCGATAGCGAAAGCTGTAAATGACATCCCCAAGGTTTTTGGGGAGTGCGATCCCTAACTCTTGCGCGATGGCCTGTAACTCATCGCGCGAGAAAGGGATTTCCCGTGATCCAGGCTGATAATGGGAGTGAAAAATCCGCTCGATCAGTTGGGCATAGCGGTTCAGCTTGGCTTCTTTCAGCGTGGCTTCTTTGGGCGTCATCATGATTTTTGAGTGTCCCTATCCTTTCCATCGGAGAACCACGACTTCTTCCCGAAGGTGTTCCTTTGTCGCTGTGGCTAAGCGTGTGCGAAACAGATCGATTCCTACGATCTCGTAGCCAAGTGAATCAGCGATGGATGCCAGTATCTCGCCGGTGCGTATCATCACGCGCAGATACGACGCTTGATCGCCGACCACATAGGCCAGTTGGGCGTTGGGTCTGAGAACACCCTGCAATTCGGAGAGGTGGCGCGCCATGCCGCCGAAATAGAGCTTCGTCACCCTGGCATATAACCGCTCAAATCCAGAAGTCTTGCCCAACTCGATGCGCCGCGCTTCGATGCACTCAGCAATCCGATTCACTTCGGGATAACGCTCAGACCATCGATCGTCGTCGTCTTCTTTGTAGACCCCGCGTGTGTTGGAGCGAATCAAGCTCTTTTTCATCCGCCGCAGATCCTCCCTGCTGGAAATCAAACCAAGAAGGACAGATTCGAGACGCGTGGTTCTCGTGTAGTCTTTCTCGTTTGGGTAGGGGGGTGAGGTGATGACTGCATCAACCGAATGCGGTTCAAGGCAACTAGATAGGTGGCGCGCGTCCGCATAATGCACCAAAGCTGGCGTGTCTTCTAACTCCCGCAACTGGCGAAGATCATTGGCAATTGACCGGACTTCCTTCAACCAGGATGCGATGACAGGCGCGTCCGATTTGATGACGCCTACTCCGACTTCAGGGCCAAAATGCAGGTTGCCAATCGGGCCGATCAGCGCCTTGGCTAACGCGAGCGCCTCGTGCCGATAGAAGCAGCCATGGTGCTCACTATGCAGGGCGTCAATTAGTGCCAGGGTTTTGTGCAACGGTAAAGGACTAATGGAGTCAGTCAGTAGCAGGCGGAAGAGGTCTTCGTCTATTGTGCGGAGAGGAATTTTCGCAGCACTGCCAGTTACGCCGTTGGCCACAGGCGGAATGTCGCTGATTCCCTCGCTCTTCAACTGCCGCAGCACGTCCGCCGCCACGGATTGCGCGTGCTCGACCAAGGCGTCGGGATCAAGGGACCAATCGATTTTAACTTCGCTGGCAAAATGAGCCATTTTGCTAGCCTCGATTCCGACACTGGGAATGCCGTGCTTTTTGCACTCGACGATTGTGGTTCCCGTTCCACAGAAAGGGTCTAACACGCGGTGACCACGGTGAAGAGCGAAGCGTTCGATGTAGTCGCGCACCAAGTGTGGCGGATAGGAGAGAACGAAGCGATACCAGTCGTGCGCAGGCCGATCCGTGGGGTCCAGCCTATTGGCCCCATTGTTTCCCTGCTCCTTTTTTGCGGAATAAAGATGCGAACCGCTTGCATCCTCATCGTATTCCAAAGACAACTGCATGGCCTTTTTCATGGTGTTGTCGCTGACGTTGGTGCCGATGCCAGCGATGGCGTTACTTTGCGGAATTTTTGATTGTCGAGTATGTCGATGACGCTCAGAGCCAAGTCAACCATGACATCGGTTGCAGCTCGTTCATATTCATCGTAACCATTCAGGGTGTCATCCCATAGATTTTGGCCGTGGGCAATTTGATGGCGAAAATACACCAAGCTTTTTAATTTGGTCTGGTGCGTCTCCGCAGCGGCAATAGACAACCCAAATTGCTCGCAGATCGAGCAATACTTGTCCGGCGGGAGATTGCTGATTTTCTCGTAGCGGTCTTTGAACTCCGCATCCGCCGCCAAACAGGTAGCGAGGTCATTAGTCAAAAAGAGATAGGCCTCGCTCGCCGAGAACGTCGATTTCAGGGTTTTTATTTGGGGCTTGAGCGCAATCGTGGCGAGGTTATCGGTCAAGTTCCCGCAGGGCACTCGCTCCTTTTCGATGGCATCGAGAAATAAGTCCCACGTAGCCTTACAGTAGCCCTCATAATGGGCGTAAAGCATCACCCACAGCGACCGCATCAAGGCTTGCCGTTGTGGGGATTTGGGAGGGAATCGCAGGACTTGAACTTTGATGGCGGCTAACTCGGCCATCCGCCAGTCGTAGTCCTCGTCAAGTTGCCGTTCCCAGTCGCTCATGTCAGCCTCTCGAATGCTTCAGTGACTAACTCAATGCGGCGCCTTAGCTTGGCTTTGGTATTGGCAGCAGGCCCGGTTACGTCTCGAAAGGCGCTGGAGGACACGCAATCGGCTAACGTCTCCACCAGCTTTTCTGAGTCTTGATCACGAAGTTGGTCGACCAAGGGGAATAAACCCATGGTTACTGCTTCAAAATAGGCGGGGGCTAACCCTCCTAAAGGCTGACGGTCAGCCCGATACTTCACAAAGGCACGAGGGCCGAATTTCGCGTCAAGGAAATCGAAGAGCTTCCCAAAAGTCGCCTTTTCAAGATCGTAATCAAAACTCGTTTTCTCAAACATCACTCGGCTCATATATTCGTCAAGCCAATCACGGACACTTCCCTCAAAAATTGATTGTGCATTTTTCAGAGCGAAGAAGCGCAAAACTAACTCGTGATCTCCCTTCTGGTCTCTGATCGAGTCGGGCAGGGGTTCAATGCAGGTTTTGAAGGAGTCTGTTTCATTGGCAAGCGAATAAAGCCGCAAAGAGGGAAAGGGGGTGGGCTGACTCTCGCCTGCTTCAGCAATGCTCTTATAGAGCAGCGGCTCTCTGGGCAGCAGATGATCCAGATAAACCCGCGTTTTCGGCTTCGGTGTTGCCATTTCAAATTCTCCTGGATTCGTCGATCAAATTGCCGCACCAGCTTCTATTTGCCGCTCGCAAAGCTCTGAGTAAACTTTGCGCCTCTGCGTGAGATTATTTTACTCTCCCTCGAAAATCACGACAGCTACGGCGACGCCGGCATCGTGGGTCAGCGAAATGTTGATGTGACGCACGCCCATTTGCGCGGCGAGTTCGGCGGCGCGGCCATGAACGCGCAAAATCGGTTTGCCCGACGGCAGGCCGTCCACCTCGAAGCACTTCCAGTGCACGCCCTGGCGCCAGCCGGTGCCCAGCGCTTTGCTCGCCGCTTCCTTGGCCGCCACGCGCGCCGCGAACTGCTCGGCGCTCAGGGTGTAGCGCGTGCAATACGCAATCTCGCGCGGCGTGAAGCAGCGGCGCGTGAAGCGCTCACCGTAGCGTTCGAGATAGCGCTCGATGCGCACGATTTCGCAGATGTCTATGCCGAGACCAATGATCATGATGATGGGGTGAAGGGGTGAAGGGGTGAAGGGGTGAAAGGGTGAGCAGATTCCAAAACGTCACCTCTTCACCCTCTCACCCCTTCACCTCTTCACCGAAGCGCGCCACATCCTCTTCGCTGATGACTTTGCCGGGGAAGGCGGCGGCGACGTCTTCGATGGCCACGCCTTTTTCGCGCGCCGCGCGGCGCGCCGCTGGCGTAGCGCGCACCCGCGAACCGGCGCCCGCCGCAGGTGCCGCGGGCGTCACAGGCGTCGGCGGCGCCGCGGCGCCGGGCGATGGCACATTAAGCGATGGCACGCCCAGCGATGGCACGCTCAATTGCGGCACGCTGAGCGGCGGCTCGGTGCTGGCGCTCGCGGTCGCCGCCGCTTCTTCGATTTGCTTGAGCGCGATGTTTTCGGCTTCGATGTCGGGCAGCGGCTCGGTCTCGTCGCCGATAATCGCCAGCGTGAAGCCGACCGGCACCACCGACTTCTCCGGTGCCAGGATCAGGCGCAGCACGCCTTCGCCTTCGGCTGGCAGCTCGAAGGTGGTCTTTTCGGTGATAAGCTCGCAGAGCGGCTCACCCGGCGCGACGGCTTCGCCTTCTTTTTTCAGCCACACGCCGACCGTGGCCTCTTCCATGTTCTCGAAATATTGCGGGACGGTGACGTAGATGATCATTTTTGGTGGTGAGGTGGTGAGGTGGCGGGGTGGTGAGGTGGTGAGGTGGTGAAAAAGGGAGACACCGTTGCCTTTGTCGATTCCAATTCACGACCTCACCACTCCACCACCTCACCACCTATTGCACGACAATCGGAGTGTGGGTGGGCGCGCCCCAGTTGCCGGCGCCGTCTTGCGCCTGCAGGTGTGCGAACCACAGGCCGGGTTGCGCTTCGAGCGTGCGCTGCGCGTCGGTGGTCGCTTCCTGCGGCGCCGTGGCCGGCAACTGATCCCACGCAAAGCGATAGCCTTTCACGCCGCTCAAATCGTTCGCCTGCCATGCCAGTTTAACGGGGCCTTTGCCGGACTGCTGCACGATGAAGTTGTCCATCTCCCAGGAGGCGCGGGCCGGCGTTTTTAGCGTGGGGTCGCGGAACTCGAAATCGGTGAGCGCCTGGTCGCGCAGGTTTTGGTCGCGCTGCAGAAAGTCGGCGAGATCAACGGTCGCCGTGTGCCATTGATTGTCGGCCACGATGTCGGGAATCGTGCCGAGGATCGTCGTCGTCTTCTCGCCGGCGACCTGCAAATACCAACTGCGCCCGTTGGCGAATTTCAGGCGAATCGCCAGATTCACTTCGGGCGGAATGCGATAATCGAAGCGAATCAGGCTGTGCCTTTTCACGATCCACAGCCCCGTCGCAGCGGGCCATTGCGCCGCCACCACGAACTCGCCGCCCGCCGTCTCGTTGGTGAAGCGCAAGGCATGGTCGCCGGCGGCGCGCTCGACCTGCGCCACGCGCGCACCCGGCTGCGCCTCCCAGTTGGCGGCGCCGGCTTCGGCGTTATCGGAAAAATAGGGCGAGTGCGTTAGCGAGGTCACGAGCACCGCCGGGCCGCTTTTGTCCTGCGCGAAATCGTTGATCCAGTGGCCTTCGACGGCGGGCGCCTCGTGGCCCAGAAAATCGCGCACCGGATGCAATTTCCATTCGACGCGCGCGGCGTCGGCCTGCGGCTGCATCTGCCCGGCGGCCAGCGCCGCCGCCGCGTTCCAGACCAGCTTGCCCCGCGCCTTGTCATATTTCAGCGCGGCGTCCTGCGCGGTGAAATCCTGGCCCGCCACCGTGAGGCGCACGCTGTCCAGCGCGATGTCGCCTTCGGCGCGCAGCGGGATTTCCAGCGTGGTGGGCACCGTGCGCGCGCCCGGCGCCGGCACTACTTCGGCTTGCAACACTTGCGGCGCGCCTTCGCTCAGCCACAGCGGAACGTGCAGCGCCGGCCCCCATTGCCCGGCGCCGTTTTGCGCGCGCACGTGCAGCCACTTGCGGCCATTGCCGGTCGCTTCGATCTGCGCCGTCGTTCCCGTGGCGACGGGCGACGGCTCGGTGTCGCGCTTGTCGTCCAGCGTCCACGAAATCGCCTTCAGGCCCGTCACGTCGTTCAGGCTGGCGTCGGCGTGCAGCGGCGCGCCCTTGGCCAGCGGCACGAACTGAAAGTTGTCGAACCAGTATTGCACGTTGCGCGCGTTGCCCATCCAGCCGCCGTCGCCGATGTAGAACGAGTCCACGCGATAGCTGGGACGGCCCGGCGCCACTTCGCGCAGCATCGCGCCGAGGTTGAATTCGGTGTGATGCCACTTGCCGTCGGCGACGACGTTAGGCACGGTGCCCAGGCGCGGCCACGGATTGTCCTTGTCAGTGAACTGCACCGAGTAGTTTTTGCCGTCGAAGAGCAGCATGAAATCGGCGCGCAGTTGCGGCGTGATTTTATAGTCGAACGAGACGACCGGCACTTTGGCGGCGTCGAAGCCGCTGGTGCGGATCGTCGCCAGAAAGCGCGCCGCGTTTTGCGGACAGGTCAGGCGCAGCGAATACTGCCCGGAGGCCGCCGTGGTCGGGTCGCGCTCCAGGATCGCGTCGTTGTTGTCCGGGTTGCCCGTCCACTCGTCCATGCCTTCCTCGAAGGTGCCGTCGCCGGCCCCGAAGATCGGCGCCGGAGCGATGGGCAGCGGCAAGTCTTCGTTGCGCTTGGCGCGCGGCGCGCGCGGCGCCTCCACGCCTTCGATTTGCAACTTGGGCAGCGCGGGCACTTCCTTGTCCGCGCCATAATCCACCGTCACCTCGCCCTGCCAGGCCGGGGCCGCGCGGTTTTGCACGTCGCTCACGCCGCTAAGCGCCAGCGAAACCTTCGCGCCATCCTTCCACACCAGACCGGCGCGCGCCGCGTCGAGCAAAAGCTCGCCCGCGGCGCCGTCCCACGCCAGGTGCACCGAGTTGAGGTCGAAATCGCGCCCGTCCACGGTGAGCTTCACGTCGCTCAGCTTGAGGCCGCCAGGCGCGCTGATCGGCACGCGCAGCGTGTTGCCGGTCAAACGCGCGGCGCCGATCTTCGGGGCGCTCGGCGCCGTGAACAGCGGATAATTCGCCAGCGTTTTGCCCGCCGCGTCACGCGCCTCGACCATGTGAAAGCCGTCGGCGGCGCTCAGCGTGACCTGCGGCCCGTCGCCGGCGGCGTTGCCGTCGAGCAGCCACTTCGCTGTCGGCGGAGTGGGCAGCGCCTCGCCTTTGTCGTCGCGCAGCTCCAGTTTGGCTTCGCCCGGCCCGGCGCCGACGATGGAGAAATTGTCCACCCACCAGGTCGCACCCGGCCCGTTGCCGCCAATGCCGGCCATCAGCCAGCCAGTGTTGTCCCAGTTGCCGATCAGCATCATGTCCACGTTCAGGGCCGGCGCAATCGGGTCCACCTTGCGCAGCCAGTCGCGCAGTGGAATGTGCGCGCGATGCCATTGGCCGTCGGCGCGCACGTCGGCGATTTTGCCGATGCGGATCGCGCCGGGCCGCACGCTGTCCGGCCCGCTGAAGGTGACGCCGTGGAACTTTTCGTTGACGCGAACGAAGAAATTCACTTTCACGTCGGGATTCAGCTTGTAATCGAAGTAAACGTGGCTGAAATCGTCGGCGTTGAAGGGCTTGATCTTGGTGTCCACGCTGAACGAGCCGGCGAAGGCGTTGGTGAGCTTCAGCGCGCCGCCCTCCACGGCGAAGCGCGCGCCCGAGGGCACGCCACCCGGAACGGTGAACGGCTCGAACGGCGCTTTGCCGTCGTTGAAGCTGTAATAAATCGCGTGGGGATGGCTGGGTGAAACGATGGTCACGGCCCACGCCGCGTGCGGAGCAAGGAAAGACATCAGCGCCGCGCCGAGGCCGCACAGCCAGAGCGATTGCGGTCGAGAATATCTGCTGGTAAAAGTCACGAGTGGCTTAGACGCCGGGCGGGAAAGCAGGTGTCGCGGAATTGGGCGCCTGCCGCCGATTACGGGGGGTCGTTGACAGTTGTTAACAAAACGGAAAGCCCGTTCGCTCTTATGCTCCTCTCCCTCATCATCCCCACGCTGAACGAAGCGGCGCGCCTGGGCGGGTTGCTGGCACGCTTGCGCGCGATGGAGAGCGACACCGTGCTGCTTGAAATCATCGTCAGCGACGGCAGCAGCGGCGATGAGACCGTCGCGCTCGCGCGGGCGGCGGGCGCGACGGTCATTGACGGCGCGCGGGGCCGCGGCGCCCAGCTTCGCGCCGGGGCGCAGGCTGCCGGCGGCGACGCGCTGTGGTTTTTGCACGCCGACGCGCGCCCGCATCCGAAAAGCGCGGCGCACATCGCGCGCTGTTTGCGCGATCCGGCGATTTGCGGCGGCAACTTTCGCTTGCGCTTCGAGGGCGACGGCGTGGCGCCGCGGGTTTTCACGCGCCTGGCGCGCCAGCAGCGGCGGGCCGGCGTTTACTACGGCGACAGCGGCATCTGGGCGCGCCGCGACGTTTATCAGGCGCTGGGCGGTTTTCAGGAGTGGCCGCTCTTCGAGGATTACGATTTCGCGCGGCGCCTGGAGCATTACGCGCGGCGCCACGCCCTGCGCACCGACTACGCGCCGTGGCCGATTGTCGCTTCGGCGCGGCGCATCGAGAAAAGCCCGGCGCGCACGCTGGCGCAATGGCTGTTATTGCAAATGCTGTTCACGCTGGGCGTTTCGCCGCAGCGGCTGGCGCAGTATTATTATCGGGGTAGTTAGCATAGTTACTCGTTGCTGGTTGCTGGTTGCTGGTTTGAGGGTGGTGGGAAACAGCAAAACGCAGTGGTCACGAAACAGTTGAACGAGCAACCAGCAACCAACAATCAGCAACGAGAAGATGGCAACCAACAACGGACGATTCGCCCTGCGCGCCGCGCCGCACTTCCGGTTTTTAGGAATGTCGGTGGCGGCGTCGTTCGCCACGGTCGTCCTCAAGTTCGCCGCCTATCACGTCACCGGCTCCATCGGCCTCTTCTCCGACGCGGTGGAATCGTCGGCCAACGTCGTGGCGGCGCTGACTGCCTTCCTGGCGCTGTGGTATGCCATGCATCCGGCGGACCGCGAGCATCCCTACGGCCATCGCAAAATCGAATTTTTCTCCAGCGGCGTCGAAGGCGGGCTGATCTGTGTGGCGGCGGCGTCCATCGTGTGGGCGGCGCTGCATCACTTCCAAGCGCCGCGCCTGCCCGAATCGCTGGGCCTCGGCCTCGGCATGGCGTGGTTGGCCACCGCCATCAACTACGGCGTGGGCCGCGCGCTACTGAGTGCGGCGAAGCGTCTCGATTCCATCGTGCTCGAAGCCGACGGGCGCCATCTGCTCTCCGACGTGTGGACTTCGCTGGCGGTGATCGCCGGCCTCGCGCTGGCCAAAGTGACCGGTCTGGCCTGGCTCGATCCGCTGCTGGCGCTTTTAGTCGGCCTCAACATCGCGCGCATCGGCTTCGACCTTTTGCACCGTTCGTTCGACGGCCTGATGGATCACGCGCTCAGCCACGACGAGGTGCGCAAAATCCGCCACGCCATCGAAGAGCACTTGCAGCCGGGCATGAGCTATCATGCGCTGCGCACGCGGCGCGCTGGCGAGCAGCGCTTCGCCGATTATCATTTGCTGGTGCCAGGCGCCGAGACGGTCGTCGCCGCGCACGAGGTCGAAATGCGCATCGGTGCGGCGATTCACAACGCGGTGCCCGGCATCGAGGTTACGACGCACATCGAACCCATCGAAGAACCCGCCGCCTACAACGACTCGCCGCTGCTGGATGAGAGAGAATGATGCGTAACGGCGGCTATTGTTGTTCCGCTGGCAGATTGCCCGAAACGAACTGCACCAACTTCGGCCAGTCAATATATCCTTCTTCGTCGCAATATTGATTCATAAAATCACGCGTGAGGCGGTTGCGAATGCTCGCCAATTCTTCGCGGAAATCATTATGATGCTTCTCCGCTTCGTGGCCCAAAGGTTCTATCAAATCAACGTAGAGGTTTTCATCGCCCGACAGCAAATGCCAGAAGCTCTGTCCGCCGATATGCAAATATTCGCCGTTGTCAACGGTTTTGAAGTTGCCGTAACAAATGCCGAGTGTAGGCTGAAGCGCGCCCGCAAGTTTAGATTGGCGGAGCACTTTGACCGCAGTTTTGAAGTTCTGCCTCAACGCCGCATGTTGTGAAGAATTGCCCCAATTCTTGCCCGACTTAACGGCGATCAGGTAGCGGACCGCATCGCGCACCAATTCGACATCAATGCCTTCAGCCGCCGATTTCTGGCCGCCACCAGTGATTTGCGCCACGTAAATCGCCAAATCTTCCAAGAAGCCGCCAAACGCGCCTTCTTCTGAAGAGGACAAACGCGCTTCCAATAAAGCTGTTATCAAATCTTCAGGAAAAACGATGTTCTTGGCGCGAAAGAGATACGGATTCTTGTTCTTCAGAACGTCGTTGAGCTTGAGTTTTTTGAGTCGCGCGAGACGATCTTGGTGGAACACCACAATGTTTTCACTCACGTATCGTTGAATGAGGTGGCGTGTGCTGGCGTCCATTGTTCAAACTCCTTTTCATCTGGCCCTGCAAGGCGGCTTCCGCAAGAGCGACGTATTCCTCCTGAATCTCTATTCCCAAATAATGCCGCCCCAACGCTTGTGCCGCAACTGCCGTGGTTCCAGATCCCAAGAAAGGGTCCAAAACTAGATCGCCTTCTTTGGAAAAGAGCTTGATAAACCACTCCGGCAACGCCTGCGGAAATGCGGCGCTGTGATTTTTGTTCCCGCATTCCGTGCCAAGATGGAGCACGTTGGTGGGATAGGCCATCTCGCGGTCCAACCAATTCGATACGTTCTTGCCGAATCCACTTTCGACTCTGGAATTGTCGCGGCGTTTGTCGGTCTCGCTCAGATTGCGCAGGCGCGTTTTTGCCCAATCGCCCATCGGCACCATGACACTTTCCTGATACATTTTGAACTGCTTTTGCAGGTTGAACTGCAGGCATCGCTCCCACGCATCACGAAAACGATTGGGCCATTTGCCGGGATAGCAATTCTTCTTATGCCAGATGAACTCTTCGGTCCAAAGCCAGCCCTGCCGGCGCATCTCCATGATCAATTCGAGCACGTAAGTGTGCCTCTCGCCAGCGATGACTTTTTCCTTGATGTTCAAGATGAAAGTGCCTTCGGGTTTCAAAACGCGCTTCAAAGCACCCGCAATCGGCATGAACCATTCCACGTAATCGTCGGGATGGATGCCACCGTAGGTGTGCCTGCGGCTGTCGGCGTAGGGTGGTGAGGTGACAATCAGATTCACAGAGTGCGAGGGCAAATCCCGCAGCACTTCGAGGCAATCGCCGTGAATCACGCGGTCACGCCAGAAATTCAAGCCATCATCCGTTTCGAGAGTGGAAAAAAGATTCTTGGTCATGGCAGAGCGTTGCGAAGGTTCATCTTTATTATAACGGCCCCACCGTGGCAGGTTCGCCTGAAAACAACTTCGCTCACCGACAGTCGCCCATTAACACGAAGGGCGCCCAGAAATTTTGACTTACGGTGTGGCGACCTCCGAGGCTGCCGGTTCTTTCGACTCGGCGCCCGGCGCGATGCGCGCCGCGAGAGGGATTTGCCGGGTGTCGAGATAAAGCCGGCGCAAAAGCAGACGTCCGGCCTCGTCCAGCGCGGCGACGACGGCATCGTGTTTGGCCAGCGCGTCCTGCACCGTGCCACGCGCCGCCTCGATTTCGAGCGTGCGGTCGGTCAGATCGGCGATGGCGGCGTCGTGGAAGCCACTCTCGGCCGTCGCCGCTGCCTGCGCGGTGCGCCGCACGCTTTCCGGCGCGTCTTTCAACTCGGCATTAAGGCGCGCCATCTGCGAAAGCATCTCTTTGACCTCTGCCGATGAGGTGACTTCAAACCAGCGCGTCAGGCTCTTCTTTTCGTCGAGCGGCACCACGGCGCCGTTGGCGTCGCGCTGGCGGGGTAGCACGTCCCAGGAGTAGCGCACGCCGGCTTGCAGCGCCGGCTGCGCCGGGCATTCCATCTGCTTTTCCGTGGTGACGACTTGCCACACTACGTTGCCTTGCGGGTCGCGCACCGTCACCTCGAAATCGCTCGCCGCGCCGTCCAGCGCCCAGAAGAACAGCGGACGGTTGCCCAGCGTGCGACTGTTGACCGGCGAGAGCAGCGCCACCAAAACGGACGCGAATTTGGGGCCTCCGCCGCGCACCGTGGCGCCGATGTTTTCGTCGCGCCGCGCGAAGCCTGCCGCCACGCCGGAATAAACGCTGTGCCACAGCGAGGGCGCGCCGGCTTTGCCGTCCGCCGCGATTTTTACCTGCTGTCCGGCCTGCAGGGTTTGCGGCGCGCGGTTGGCGAAATAAATCGTCGCACTGCCGGCAGCGGCACGCACCGCGTCGCCGGCGGAAAGCGCCGCGCCGGTTTTGCCCGGCAGCGTTTGGCCGCCGCGCACGATGCTGACTTCGCCACGCACGTCGGTCAAAATCGCCAGCGGTGCGGCATGGGCCAGCGAGGCCAGGAGTAGCAGGCAAACCAACGTAGCGGCGCATGTAGTAGGGGCGCACAGCATGCGCCCAAATCTGGCGTTTTTGGGCGCACGCTGTGCGCCCCTACACAGTATCCATTCCATCAATCTTCACCCTTCCTCAACGGGCCGATAGACGCGCACCGGCGCCGCGCGACCCTTGACGGCGGTTTCCGCCACGAACTCCCAGCGAAATTCATCGCCGCCGATTTTTACCACATCCGCCGTCACCAGGAGGTGCGCCGGATAGTGGCGCGTTTCGCTTTCGATGCGGCTGGCGATGTTCACCGTGTCGCCGATGGCCGTGTAGTGCATTTTACGATGCGCGCCCAGATTGCCCACCACCGCCGGGCCGCAGTGCACGCCGATGCCCACGTCAATCTCGTCCTCGCCGGCGGCGCGGCGCACGGCGTTGCGCTCTTTTATCAGGTGCTCGATCTCGCGCGCCGCGGCCACCGCCTGGCGCGTGTCGGCTTGCAGCGAACCCGTCGAAAACGGCGCGCCGAACACCGCCATCACCAGATCGCCCACGTAATTGTCCACGTAGGCGCCGCGCGACTTGAGCGCCACCACCAGCGGCTCGAAGTGCGCGTTGAGCAGAGTAAGCAAGCGCGCCGGATCGTCGCGCAGTTTTTCGGCCAGCGACGAGAAGCCGCGAATGTCGCAAAACAGCACCGCTACGGGCCGCACTTCGCCGCCCATTTCGGGCAGGCGCCCGCCCATCTGCCGCAGCACTTCCTCACCGACGTAATCGCCGAAGGCTTCGCGCACCAGGGCCAGCTCGCGCCCGACGCGCCACTGGCGAAAGCCGGCGCCCAGCGCCCAAGATACCAATGCCGCCGTCAGCAGCGGCGACGGCGGATAGTAATGCGGCCACGACGGGCCGGCTTCGCGCGAGGAAAGCGCCGCCATGTAAAGCGCGCCGCCGCTGACAATCAGCAGCGCCAGCACGCCGGGCAGCAAGCCCCACAATGCCGCCAGTGCGACCAGCGCCGCCAGCAGCAGCGAGATGAATATGATTTTTAGCTGCACTTGCGGCGCTTCGTGCGAGCGGCGCGGCACGCCGTTCCAGAACGTCGCCGCCGAGTGCGCGAGAATCTCCACGCCGTAGAAGCGCCGATATTTTCCGGCGGTGTTGTAGGGCGTTTTGAAGAGGTCGTCCGAACGCGGAAACGTCGCGCCGACGAAGACGATTTTGCCTTCGCTCACCAGCGGCGCCAGGAACGGCTGTTCCAGTAGCGTGGCGGCGTCGTGAATCGGAATCGCGCCCGCGGCAGGAAAGGGCGGCGCACAAAAGTCAATCGGCTCATGGCGCACCTCGAAGCGCGGCTGCCGCAAAACGGGGCGCACCGCCAGCAGCGGCAACGACGGCAAGTGCGGGGTTTCCTCCGGCAGCCAGCGCGCCACGCGGTCGGGGTCAACCTTGAAATCCACGCCGCCCACGCCGGTCGCGGCTCCCGCAAAAAAAGGCAGCGTGGCGCCGTGCGCCGTGGTGCCTTTGCCGCTGCTTTCGCCGAATACGTCCTCGCGCGCCTCGACCGATTTTTGCGCGAGAAATATCGGCACGCCGGCGCGTTTGGCATGCAGCAGCGCGCCGCGCAGCTTTTCGTCGCCGCGCCTGGCGCCGTCTTCCACGCGCGAATCGAGCCACACGTCGAGCACGATAGCCGCCGGACGCGCCGCCACCAGAATGTCAATCAAGCGCGCCAGAGCGTCGCGCGGCACCTGGCTGACGTGGCGGTGCCGCATGAAACGCTCGCTGATCCCAACGATGGTAATGCGCTCCGGCGTGCGCGGCGCTCGCGCGACCACGCCGCTGTCGTAGAGCTTGGCATCGAGCCAGAACAGCACGTTGCTGCGCTGCACCGCGCGCGCCATCAGCAGCGCCAGCGCCACGATCAATAGCCACGCCAACGCCCACGCGCGCCACGCGGGGCGGCGTGCGCCATGTGGCGATTCGTGATGGTTGCTGGTTTGCAATTTGCGCATTTGCCAAGAGCCAATCGTTCTGAGATAGTTCGTCGTTCCGGCCAGCCAGAGTTTGTCTGAAATTTGTCTGCGGCGCGGCGCGCTGGAAAGGAGCGGTAGGCGAAGGAGAAGTCATGTCGGACAAAGACCGCCGCAAGAAAGACGGCCAGGACACCAACAAGAAAAATCAGCGCATGCGCGCCGCCGAGCAAGAAAGTCATGCGCGTGCGGGCACCGCGGATGATGCGCGCGAGAATCACGATCAGGGCGACGTCGTCCGGCACAAGAGCGGCGCGGCCAGTGACCGCGCGCACGCCGTTTCAACGTCGTGAGGAGCCGTAGGAGTTGTTATGAGCACGCAGATCAGCGAGCCGCAGCAGGCGGTTCACGAAACCATTCCGCAAAACGGTAACGGCACAGCCGGCGACGGCACGTCCGGCGACGGCGCGACGTTTTCGCTGGAGGAAGACGATCCGCGCCGCACCGACAATCGCGGAGGGCTGGAAGCCACGCTGCCCGGCGGCGCCACGCCCGAACCGGATGATGTGGGCGCCAGCGCGCTGGGCACCACGGGCGCCGACATGAGCAGACCGAAACTCGGCGGCGCCGATGACGTGGGCGCCACGCAGAGCGGTGCCGCCGGCACGGGACGAGTGGACATGAGCACGACCGGCATGGCGGCGCCCGACGCCGCGCCGCCGGGCGCCGGCCCCGTTGAAGGCTCGGCTTCCGGCGCCACGCCGCCGCGCGTCGAAGTGACCGACGTGGGCCTGGTGGACGTGAATACCACCGATGTCAGCGAACTCGCCGAGCCGACCGACAACGTCAATCCCTGAAGGAGATTGCGAAGGAGACTGCCGTGACTACGCCATCGCATTGGTGTGCCACCGTTTTTCGCGTTATTGTCGCGGTGCGCACGCGCCATGGAATCGCCGCTCCCACCGAGACGGCGGAACTATGTTTCATCTTTCCCGTGCCGGAGCATGCGCCACAGGATGCGCCGCCGCGCGACGAGGCCAGGACCATCGCGCGCTTGCAGGCCGCACACAACGCGCGCTGCGTCGAAGAAATGCACTCAGCGTTTTAGGTTCAAAGTTCAAAGTTGAGCGACCCTAACTTGAACTACGGACTTTGGACTCGGTTCTGCGCGGCGTTGAGCATGCGCTGCGCCTGCTGTATCCAATCGCTGTGGGGATAGCGCGCCACGAACCACTGCAAAAGCTGCGCGGCGTGTGCCGGATTGTCGAGCTTTTCCAGGTGCAGACGTGCCGCGCGCAGCGTGGCGATCTCGCTTTCCGGCGCGTCGGGGTAGCAATAGGGAATCTTGCCGAGGTTCTCCGCCGCTTTCACGGCGTCGCCGCGCTCGGCGAGGTGGCTGGCGATGACCAGCAGCTTCGCCGCCGGCAGCACGAACAGAGGATAATGATCCAGCGCGTCGAGGAACACGCGCGCCGCCGCGTCGCGGTCGTTGTCGGCCAGATAAGCCATAATCGCGTTTTCGTAGTTTTCCAGCGCGGCGTCCTTGTTGCCCTGCCTGGCGTAGGCGCCGGCCTGCACCTCGAAGGCTTGTGCTTTCATCGAGGGCACTGCGGTGTGCGCGCCCTTTTGCTCGCCCGATAGCAGGGCTTGCGAGCGGCGCAATGCGTCGGCGGCGTCGCCTTCGGACATGGCTTTTTGCGCGTCGTCGAGCATGTATTCGGCGGCGCCCTCGTCGCGCGCGCCAATCGCCAGCGCGTAGGCCGCGCCGAAGAGAAAGCCGCCGATGTGCGCCCAGTGCGCGACGCCGCCATGCTGTCCGGTGAAGACCTCCTGCAGCGCCGGACGCATGTCGAAGACCAAGAGCCAGCCGCTCATCGCCCACAACGCCGGCAGCTTGAAGCCTTGCCACGACCACTGCCGCGACTGGTAAACCAGATAGCCGAACGCCACCAGCGCCAGAGGAATGCCGAGGAGTCCCATCAGCACGACGGAGATCAGCAGCAAAATCGGCAGCACCACGAGAATGCCCAGAAACGCCACCAGCACGAACGGGCTGATGCGCACCGGCGTGCGATAGAAGCGCACCATGAAAAGGCCCATCAGCCCGGCGATGGCGCCGCTGGCGCCCATCAGCGGCACGCCGGCGGTGTCGGGCGCGAACTGCATGGTGATGATGTGAAAAAGAAGCGTCGCCGCGATGCCCGCCACCAGATAGGCGCCGGTGTAGATGATCGCGCCGAGCGCGTCTTCGAGCGCGCGCCCGAACACCCAGAGGAACAGCATATTACCGAGCAGGTGCTCGACGCCGCCGTGCAGGAACATCGAGCCGAGGATACCGAGGATTTTGCGCCACCACACGCTTTCGCTGGGCCGGTAGGCGAAAAGGTTGGTGGTGCTATAGTGCGGCTCCAGCACGTATTTGCTGTCGAGGTGACTGATCTGCCAGTGGTGCTGATAGCCTTCGGAGGTGCTGGCGCGCAAGAATGAAAGATTGGCGGCCAGCTCGCGTTTTTCGGTTTCGTCGAGTTCGGAGAGAGCCTGGTCTATTTCCTCGTCGGTGGGATTGGCGTTCGGCATGGACACGCCGTTCTTGCGGAGGAACGCCACGAATTCGCGATATTGCGCGCGCAACTCGGTAGGGTTTTGTAGCAGCGCCTTGAGGTGATCCTCGCCCTGAATGCGATCCACCGGCAGGTTGAAGTTGGCGACGAGGATCGTCACTAAAAAGATGAAAGTATTGAGGGCCATCAGCCCGTAGGTGCACCACGGCGTGCGGCGCGCGCGGCGGTCAACGTTGTAAATCAGCAGCATCGTCGGAATGCAAAATTAAGAATAAAGCAGGGCCATGCCCGACCCGGCCATGAAACCACACTATCACATCGCCATTGTGCTCATCTGGCGTCACGGAGAAATTTTAGCAACAAAACGCCGCGCCGACGCCGACCACCTGCCGGACGTGTGGGAATTTCCCGGCGGCAAGTGCGCGCCGGGCGAAGCGCCACAAGTGGCCGCCGTGCGCGAAGCGCGCGAGGAGTTGGGGATCGAAATCGAGATTACCGCCGCGCGCCCTGTGCTGGAATTCGACTATCCGGTGCGGCGCGTGACGCTGCACCCGTTCGACGCGAAAATCGCCGAGGGCGAGCCGCGCCCGCTGCACGCCGCCGCACTGCGCTGGCTGGCGCCGGAAAAACTCCGCGACGAAGAGTTTCCCCCCGCCAACGCACCGCTGCTGGCGGAGTTGCGCGGTTTGGAGTAGCAATATGGACACCCCATCCCCGACCCTTCCCCTTGAACGGCTAAGGGGAAGGGAGCGGGAGCGTCCTACGCTTCACAGAGTCAGAGCCAACGAAACCAAAGAGGAGTTTCCACTCCCTTCCCCTCAGCCGTTTCGAGGGGAAGGGTCGGGGATGGGGTTTGGTCTCTGCCTGGGCTTTGCACATTTTCTCTAAAAAGTGCCTCAGAAAAAGTGCGGAACTGAATCCTGCACATAATCTCGAATCAATTCACTCGAAAGACACGCCGAGAAAATGTGCAGAGTCACGGCGCGCCCCGCAGTTTTTGTGCAGAATCGAGAAAATGTGCAAAGCCCTCTGCCTGCATTCGGCTTGACGCGAATCCGCTTTTTGGGCATAATTTTTCAGGCGTGGCGGGGTTTTCAGCCTGACTTTCAGCCTGCGCCACCTTAGCTCAGTGGTAGAGCAGCTCACTCGTAATGAGCAGGTCGTCGGTTCGAGTCCGACAGGTGGCTTCTCCACTCACATTCGAGGTTTTCAATTGGGGCGTGGCAGCGCGGCTGGCCACGCTTCTGTATTTTGTTCTCGTTGCTGGTTACTCCTCATTTATGTCCGGCGAGCTACCGCCTTTAGGAACCATCGCGGCGCAGTTGGCGATTGTGGTCGCGCTGGTGCTGGCCAACGGTTTCTTTGTCGCCGCCGAGTTCGCGCTCGTTTCGGTGCGCCGCACGCGTATTGAGCAACTCGCCGCTGAAGGCAATCATGCCGCCGCTGTCGTGCAGCGGGCGGTGCGCGACATCACGCGCTACATCGCCGCCACCCAGGTCGGCGTCACCGTCGCCTCGCTGCTGCTGGGCGGCCTGGGCGAGCAAATCCTGGAGCCGATCATGCTCTCGCTCCTCGGCTGGATGCCCGCCAACGTGCTGGGCGTGACGCGGGTGGGAGTAGCCACCGGCCTGGCCTACTTCGTGATGACCACGATGCACGTTGTCATCGGCGAACTGATGCCCAAATCCATCGCGTTGCAAAAGGCGGAGGTGCTGTCGCTGTGGCTGGTGCGGCCCATGACCGTGTTCGTGAAGATGGTCACACCTCTGGTGTGGATGCTCAACGCGCTAGCCAACGTTTTCTTGCGACTGCTGGGTATCCATGCCATCGAGGGCCACGAGCAGGTGCACTCGCCGGAAGAATTGGATTTGATCTTCGCGCAGTCGCACGACGCCGGTGAGCTGACCAAGACCGAATTTGAAATCCTCCATAACGTGGTGCGCTTTTCCGATTTGACGGCGCGCGAGGTCATGGTGCCGCGCGTGGAAATGAAAGCCTTGCCGCTCACCATGACGCGCGCCCAACTGCAAGGTTATCTGCACGACCGCCCGCACACCCGGGTGCCGGTCTATCGCGACACGCTCGACGACATCGCGGGCATCGCCCATCTCAAGGATTTGATCAAACTGGTCGCCGCCACGCCCGCCGAGGAATCGGACCACGAGGCGATCCATCTGACGAGCATCGTGCGCGACGCGGCGCGCGTGCCGGAAACCATCACCATTGATCGCCTGCTGGTCGAGTTCAAGCGCCTCCACCAGCAGATGGCCATCGTCATTGATGAATACGGCGGCACGTCGGGCATCGTGACGATGGGCGATTTGCTGGAACAGGCCTTCGGCGACGTGCACGACGAGTTCGACCGTCCCGAACCCGAAATCCTGCAGCGCCCCGACGGCTCAATCCAACTCAGCGGGCGGGTGCGCATCGAGGAAGTGAACGAGCGCTTCAGCACCGGCTTCCCCACCGACGAAGTGGACACCATGGCCGGCCTGGTGATGGACAAACTGGGCCGCGTGGCCGCGCCGGGCGACGAAGTGACGCTGTGCGGCGTGCGTCTGCGCGTCGAAGCCGCCGAGCCCCAGCGCATCGTGACGCTCTCGATGTGGCTGCCGGACGGTGCGCCGACGGACGAAAACACCGCCTGATAGCGGCCCGATTTTCAGGCGCTTTGGGGGGCAAACGGCAATTCGTTTGTAGGCTACCGCGCGCCGCCGGGCGGCCCTTTGATAGGACAGGCGGTTGGCCTGGCACGAACCGGCGTTTTTCAACGGACGTTTTTAATAGAAAAGTCAGCGACGAAATGCCTTGATTGCACTTGCATCCGCGCGAAAATGTGTGCTATGCTGACTACAACGCGCGGAAGGCGTAGGAAGCCGCAGCCAAAACCAGGGTCGCCGGTCGCACACCACCACAATCGCCTGAGCTATAAAGTTGGCGATGCCGGCGACGAAGCCCTCGGAAAGGATAGGTATTGCGATGCGCCTCAATCGCACTGCACAGATCGGCCTGGGCGTGATCGTTTTAGCGGTGATACTTCTCGTCATCACCACGGTCACGCGCCGCTCCACGGAAACCCAGCAGGCCAATGCCGCCAATAACGCGACCCCGGCTTCGGGCACTCCCGGACAGCCCGGAGCGCCGGTGGAGTCCGGCGCCTACAAGGCGCGCATGGACATCCCGGAACGCACCATTCTCACCCGTGACATGTTCGTGTCGTCGCGGCTGGAAGAGGGCGAATCGGAAAACGTTTTCGTCACCGATTTTCGCTCGCAGGCGGGCGGCTACATCACCGCGAAGCCGATCCTCAAGGATCGCAAGCTGCGCCAGGACGACTTGCTCGGCCACATCTCCTACCTCGGCGTGTCGGCGGCGGTGCACGACGGCTATCGCGCTCTCACGATTCCGGTGCCGAACAAGCCCACGCTGCACGACATCGTCTCCATCGGCGACTTCGTGGACGTGATCGCCACCTTCGATCAGGCGGAATCGCGCGTGCTGGCCGACGGCGTGCGCGTGCTGGCGGTGGACATCTACGGGCGCGACTACGAAAAAGCGTCGGTGGCCAAGCGCGGCGGCTATCGCGGCGAAGACCGTCCCGGCGCGGCGGCGCCCGCCCCGGGCGCGACGCCCATCCCCGGCCAAGCCCCCGGTGAACCCGCTCCGACGCCGACGCCGGCGCCCGGCACGCCGCAGGCGGTGCGCCCCGAAGCCGCGCTGACCGTCGAAGTGAAGCCCGAACAGGCGGCGGCCATCGCGCTGGCGCAGGCCGGCAACTCGCCGCTCGACTTCCTGCTGCAGCCGCGCCCGACCACGTTGACGCCGCCGCAAGCCACCCTGGCGCGCGTCATCAAGCCGCAGGTCGCGCCCTACGCGATAGCCAGCAAACGCCAGGGCGGGGGCGGGACGACGCGTAGCGAGACCAAAGTGGTTACCGCCGCCGCGCCACCACGCTATTCGGGTCCGCCAATGCCGAGCTTTACGGGGCCGGGGCCGATGTCCGTGACCACCCTTGCCACGCCCAAACCCAGAACTTACGACATCATCATTTATCCCGACAGCCTGGCGCCGCGCACCAATACGGTGCCACTGCCGGAATGAATTCAGGCCACGGCGCCGCGCGCTGCGAGTAACTCAATGCGCGGCGCCGGGCCGCGGTTTTTAACTGACTTGCCAACATAGCGGGTAGCCGCACTGCCGTAGCTGCACTGCCCTGGCTTTTGCCGTTAACGTTTGCACGCGAAGGTGCGAAAGATCATGAGCAAAACTCCCTGCCTGCTCCCTCGCCGCCAGCCGGAACCGGATTCCGCTCCGCAGCCCCCCACGGCAATCGGACGCTGTTATTCGACGGGGCTGGCTGCCGTGCTCGCCACGCTCGTTCTGTCGGCGACGCCCCTGCTGGCTGCCGATAAGAATAGCGATAAGCCGAACGGCGATAAGGCATCGCCGCCCGCTCCCGCGAAACCGGCGGCCACGCGCGGCCCGGTAGCGTTCGTATTGACGTCGGGTCGCACGTTGCGCCTGCCCTGCCGGGGGAGTGCGCCTTACGTCATTCACGACGGCTCGGCGCTGGTGCGCGCCGAAAAGGAGAGCGACTACTTGGTGCTCACGGCGCTGGAGCCGGGCCAGGTCTCGCTGACCGTCAACGGCGTGCCCTTCGCGGTGCGGGTGATAGCGGCGGCGCAAACCACGCCGCCGACCTCCGGCACGACTACGTCGGGCACGACTACGTCGAATGTGCCGGTGAGCGCGTCCGCCGGCGGCACCACCACGGCGCCCGCCACGGCGCCCGCGCCGGCTTCGGATAGCGCGACCAACCCGATAGCGCCCTCCGCCGCGACCACGCCCGCCACGCCCGCCACGGCGGCGCCAGCTCCCGTCACGGAGCCGGCGACCCCCGCCACGGCGCCGGTGACGCCTCCGGCCAGCGGCGCGGAAACGGCTGCGCCGACCGCACCCGGCACGCCCAGCACGATTCCCTCGCTGGTGCCGACGACGCCCACAGACCAGGGCACGGCCCCGACGGCTGCGCCCGGTGAATTGCCCGCGCTGGCCGCGCCGTCCACCCCCGGCGCTGCGCCGAGCGGTGCGCCGATTGGCGTGCCGAGCGGCATGGCGCCGCTGCCGGCGCCGCCGCGCGTATCGCCTTCGCTGCCGCCACCCGCCCGTCGCCCGGCCCGCTCGCCGTATCCGGTGCGTAACGGTATGCCGAGGAACGCCCCGGCGGACGTGCCGATCCGAATCGTCACCGTGACCAAGGGGCTGGCGAGCCTGCTCTCCTTCCGCAGCAACATTCTCTCGGTGTATTTTTCGGACGCGACGGTGATGGACGCCCGCGCCGTCAACGCGCGCACGCTGGCCGTGACCGGACTAGCGCCGGGCAAATCCACCCTCGCGGTGTTCACCGCCACACCGGGCGATGACGCCGTCGGGCAGTTGCACATGTTCCACATCGTGGTGGAGCCGCCGGCGCTCAGCGGCCCGGCGCCCAATCCGATGGATCCAGTCACGGTCGAGACGGCGATCCGCAGCGCGCTCAACGACCCGCGCGTTCAGGTGACGGCGTTTCGTCCCAACGACGGTGGCGTGGCGGTGCGCCTGAGCGGGCGCGTGCGCGACGCCGTCGAGTCGAAGGCCGCCGAAGACACCGCCGCGCTTTACGCCACGAAAGTCATCAACGGCATCATCGTGGACAAAGACGCGCCGAGCTACGAGCAGGCTTTCATACCACCGTCGGCGCCGCTCACCACCGAGGAAACCGCGCAGAACCAACTGCGCCTCATCACCGGCAACCAGACCATCGAGTTGACGCCGCTCGGCGGCAGTTGGGTGCTCAGGGCGGAAGTCGGCTCGCAGGCCGAAGCCCAGCAGTTGCTCACGCTGGCCAGCAGCCTGAACCAGAAAATCGTGCCCTTCATCGTGGTGCGCGGCCCGACCGGCATCACTCCCGCCGAGCAGCCCGTCACCTCGCCCGAAGACCGCGAGATGTCGCGCCGCCTGCAGGAAGTCACCGGGATTACCACGGTTTACGCCACGCGCACCGCCAAAAACGGCATCGCGGTTTACGGCACGGTGCGCAACCGCCTCGAGTTCGACCGCATACAACGCTATAAAACGGTGCTGCCCGTGCTGATAGAGGGAAGTGGCGGCGGCGATAATGTTGTGACCGACCATCCCACGCACGCCTACCAGTCGCCGGCCAACATTCAGATGTTCGTGCGCATCGAGGACCCCAACGAGGCCGGCATGCGCCTGGTGACCATTGACAGCAACGTCGTGGAAATCTCGCGTGACGCGCTCAAGAACCTCGGCATCGAATACGGCACGGCCCAGGTGCTCACCGAGTCGTTTACGCCTGGCACTCCTCCCACGGTGGTAATCGCGCCCGACGGCACCCGGACGGAATCCGGCGGCACGCCGCCTGTTCGCAGTCGCACCATAGACCCGACATTCCGTGACGGTTCTTTCCTGGGCGGCAACGGCCTGGCGGGATTCGGCGGCTTCGGCCTGGTGGACGCTTTCCGCGCCAAGCTCAATGCGCTGTATAGGAACGGCAACGCCAACATTCTCTCCAAGCCGAACGTGACCACTCTCGAAGGCACCGAGGCGCAGATCACCATTGGCGGCGCGCGCCCGATTTTCGAGATTCAATCCACCGGCGGCGGTTCGGGCACCGTGACGGAGAACATCGTGTTCCGCCGCTTCGGCATCATCTTGACGATGCGCCCGACGGTGCTGGCCGACAACACCATCATCCTTCAGGTGCGGGTGGACGTCAGCGACCTCGATCCCGCCACCGGCATCACGCGCGGCAACACCTTCATTCCCGGCGAGACGGTGCGCTCGGTGAACAACGTGCTGGTGCTCAAAGAGGGCGACATCATCGCGCTCGGCGGCCTCATCACCAACACCAAGCGCCAGCAGACCTCGAAGATACCGATACTCTCGCAAATCCCGATTCTCGGCGCGCTGTTCCAGAGCCGGCGCTTCGAGAACAACCAGAGCGAGCTGGCGATCTTCCTGACGCCCACCATCAAGCGCGTGTCGGTGGATCCCGACCTGACCGAAATCGGGTTGCATGCGTCGTCCTGGCCGAGGTTGACGGGCATTGACGAAGGAGAACAGGCGTTCCAGTTGGGACGTAGCGGTGGCAGTGGTGGCGGAGGCGGCGGAGGCGGCGGGAAATGAACGAACGATAGCGGACGCTAAGCGACGTTAAGCCGGCGCCATACGGCGTCAAAATTGCCCCGCATGAATCTCCGTGAGGTAAACTTCAATTATCTCCGGGCTGCGGACGAGAAGGAACGTGGAACGGCGGGCGTTGCGATCCCGCGACCGGCGGCGGCAAGGGGGCGCGAAGGCTGTTCCTGCCGCCGCCGACGTGTGTGGCTGGACACGGGGAGGAAGCAGTTGGCTCAGGAGCGTTTCGCTCCAGGTTGATGCACTATGGCGATCTCGGTTTTAGTGGCGGATGCGAACTCGTCCTCGCGCGAGCAGTTGCGCTCGATGCTGGCGCGGGACCGGGAGCTCGAGGTGGTCGGCGACGCCGCCGATGGCCGCGAAGCCGTGGAGATCTCACGTTCGCTCAGCCCCGACGTCGTCCTGCTCGACGGCTCGATCCTCGGCTCCAACGGCGTGGCGGTGGTCGAGGGCATTCAACTGGCGTCGCCGGATTCCGCGGTCATCGCGATGGTGGAAGCCGCCGACAACGAGTTGATGCGCAATCTGATGCGCGCCGGCGCCCGCGATTGCCTCACCAAGCCGGCGATGCCCGAAGACGTGATCAACACGATTCGCGGCGTCAACCAGGCACTGGTCAAGCAGCGGGCGATCTTCGGCGCCGACGCCAAAGGGCCGCAGGGCAAGGTCATCGCGGTCTACTCGCCGCAGGGCGGCTCCGGCAAGAGCATGCTGGCCGCCAATCTGTCGGTTTCGATGGCGCTGGCGCTGAACGCCAAAGCGAATCCGCACAGCATCGTGCTGGTGGATTTTAACCTGCAATTCGGCGACCTCGATCTGCTGCTCAACCTGAACCCGGACAACACCATCGCCGGCCTGTCGGCGAAAGGGCACACCGGCATTGACAGCGAGCTGGTCGAGCAATATTTGACGGTGCACGAGGAAAGCGGCCTGCGCGTTTTAGTAGCGCCCTCGGCGCCGCGCTACGCCGAGAGCATCACCGCCTACACCGTCGAGCAGGTCATTGACGCGCTGCGCGAGTCCTACCAATACATCATCATTGACACCACGTCGCAACTGCAGGACATCACGCTGGCCGCGCTGGACGCGGCGAACGTGATCCTGCTGCTCACCTCGCTCGATCTGCTGGCGCTGCACAAAACGCGCACCGCGATGGAAATGCTGCGCCAGCTTTACACGGGCGACAAGATCCAACCGGTGCTCAACCGCGCCAACAGCGACGTCGGCATCTCGCCGCAAGACGTGGAAGAGGTGCTGGGTATGCCGGTGCAAACCCTGATTCCCTCCGACGGGCGCAACGTGGTGAAATCGGTCAACGACGGCGTGCCGGTGGTGCTCTCGATGCCCGAAGCGCAGATTTCCAAGCGCATCGTGACCCTGGCGCTGCAACTGGTCGGGCGCGAATCGTCAACTGCGGCGACGCTTTCCGCCGACCGTAAAGGCGGGTTCTTCGGTCGTTTATTTGGCGGCTAAGACCTTGCGGCTAGAACCGCCTGGCGGTCGAACCATATTTTTCGTTGGTAAACGGCACGCCGCAGCAATGCGCGCTGCCGTTTTCCGTTTTTGTGAGAGGTGTTCATGGCTGAAATCAGCACTGCAATCAACCCGGCCACCGCGACGGAGGCTGCGACGGACGTTTCAACTGACGGCGCGACCGGCGCTCCGACTGTCATGACGAGTGAAATCACGACTGAAATCACGCCGTTCTCCGATTCGCGCGACGGCGATTCGTGTCCGATCATCCACCTGGCGGAATCTCAAGTGGCGCGCGACACGCCGCCCTGCGCCATGACGATCTTCGGCGCGACCGGCGATTTGACGCAGCGCAAGCTGATGCCCGCGCTCTACGATCTCGCCGAGCAGCAGCTTTTGCCCGACGAGTTCGTGATCTTGGGCTACGGGCGGCGCCCGCAGGACTTGGAGCAGTTTCGCGCCGACCTGGCTGCCGGCGTGCGCGAGTTCGCGCGCTTGAAGTGGGACGACCGCGTGTGGCAATGGCTGGCCGAGCGCATTTTCTATCAACAGGGCGCCTACGACGAGGCGAGCAGCTTCGCCGCACTCGACGCGCGCCTGGACGAGCTGGGCCGGCATTTTCACACGCGCGGCAACCGCCTGTATTACATGGCGACGCCGCCGGGCGAATTCGCGCCGATCATTGAAAACCTGGGCCAGTTGCGCGAGGCCGACCGCGCGCACGGTCGCGGCCCGGCCAACCCTCCGGGCGAGCCGCGCGGCTGGTGGCGCCTCATCATCGAAAAGCCCTTTGGCAGCAATTTGAACTCGGCGCACTCCTTGAACGAGCTGCTGGGACGCTGTTTCAACGAAAACGAGGTGTTCCGCATTGACCACTACCTGGGCAAGGAGACGGTGCAGAACATCCTGGCGCTGCGCTTCGCCAACGCGATCTTCGAGCCGATCTGGAACAATCGCTACATTGACCACGTGCAAATCGCGGTGGCCGAAAAAGTCGGCGTGGGGCGGCGCGGCGGCTACTACGAGACCAGCGGGGCGCTGCGCGACATGGTGGTGAACCACATGTTCCAACTGATGACGCTGGTGACGATGGAGGCGCCGGTGACGCTGACCGCCAACGCCATCCGCGACGAAAAAGTGCAGGTGCTGCGCGCGCTGCGCATGTTCCCCTCTAAGGAAGAGGTTTTGCAAAACACGGTGCGCGGCCAGTATGAGGGCTACAAGCAGGAGGAAGGCGTGGCGCCCGATTCGCGCATCGAGACCTACGTGGCGCTGAAGATGCACGTGGACAACTGGCGCTGGTTCGGCGTGCCGTTTTACCTGCGTCACGGCAAGTCGCTGCCGCAGCGCACCACGGAGATCGTGGTGCGCTGGAAAGACACGCCGAGCGTGTTGTTCAATCAAGGCGGCGGGCGCGTGAAGAGCAACATGCTGATTTTGCGCATTCAGCCCGACGAGTGCTTCGCGCTGCGCGTCAACGCCAAAGTGCCGGGTAGCGGCAATGAGATTCACGACGTGCGCATGGAATACGAATACGCCGAATCGCTGGACGGCGAGCCGCCCGAAGCCTACGAGCGCCTGTTGCACGACGCGCTGCTTGGCGACAGCACGCTTTTCACGCGGCGCGACGAAGTCGAGGTGGCGTGGAGCATCGTGGACTCGATCTTAAACGCCTGGAAGGACGCGCCGCCGCCGCACGCTTACGAGCAGGGCAGTTGGGGGCCGCAGGCCGCCGACGAATTGATTGCGCGCGATGACCACCGCTGGCATAGGCCGCACAAACACGATCATATCGTGCACGTGCACGGTTGACGATTGATGATCGACGGCCCGCCTCCCGCGAGGCGGGCCGCTTGCCGTATGGAACCTTTGCGGGTCGCGTGGTGTTTGTAGGAGCGACAGAAAGTGGGGAATCTGGCCGTTTATCGAGTGCGGAGGCTTGCCTCCGCTTTCTGAAGCCGGCTTGCCGGCGTCCACTCAAAAGCGTCCTCGCTAACGGCGACAAGTCGCCTCTGCAAAGCGGAGGCAAGCCTCCGCACTCGATAGACGGACGCCTGGGAGTAACTCAACGTGCGAACTCTCACACGAATTCTCTTTACATTTGCGACGCTGTGCGGCGTGGCGGGCACTCTACGCGCTGCGCCGCCAGAGAAAGTCCACTGGCAGGCGCGTCTCGAACCTGCCGACGCCCGCGCCGGCGAAGGCGCGCAAATCGTCGTCACCGCCAAAATAGACAAAGGCTGGCACCTGTATTCGCTGACGCAGCCCCCGGGCGGCTCGCTGCCGACCTTCATCGAGCTGTTGTCGGGCAAGACGCTGACGGCGGGCAAGACAGTGCAGCCGGCGCCACTGAAAAAGCGCAACGACGTTTTCAAGATCACCGACGAGCTTTACGAGAACGCTGTCGCCTTCGCCATCCCGGTGAAGATCGCTCCGAACGCCAAAGGCACGCAAGCCGCGAGAGTGCGCGTGCGCTTCATGGCGTGCACCGAAAAAGTCTGCCTGCCGCCGGCGCAAAAAATCCTCCCTGTGCAATTCGCCATCGCGCCCGGCGCGGCGCGTCCCGACCATGCGGCGCCGCTATCCACTGTGCCGGCGCAGCCGCCGGGCGCCGTCAACGGCGAAACGAAGGGCCAGGTAACCTCTGACGCCACCGCGCCGCCTGCCGGCACAAGCAGCGAACAGGTTGACGGCGCCGACATCGAAGGGCGCATCAAAGCGGCGCAGGGCAGCGGAGTGCTGCGCTTCATCGGACTGGCGCTGACGATGGGCTGCCTGGCTTTGCTCACGCCGTGCGTCTTTCCGATGATCCCGATTACCGTCAGCTTCTTCACCAAGCGGCAGGAGCAGGGCGGCGCGCGCGGCCTGGCCGGGCCGGTGGCCTATTGCCTCGGCATCATTGGCACCTTCACCGGCATCGGCATGCTGGTGACGCTGCTCTTCGGCGCCAGCGGCATCACGCGCTTTGCCGCCAATCCGTGGCTGAACCTATTGATGGCCGCGATTTTCATCCTGCTGGCGCTCAACCTGTTCGGCGTTTTCGAGATCGTGGTGCCGGGATGGCTGCTCGACCGCGTGCAGCCGCAAACCGCGATGGCGGCGCGCGGCGGACATAAGCCGTCGCTGTGGGCGCCGGTCTTGATGGGCCTGGCGTTTTCGCTGACGTCGTTCACCTGCACCGTGCCGTTCGTCGGCACGCTCTTGGTGGCCACCGCTACCGGCGGCGCGCTGTGGCCGATGCTGGGAATGCTGGCTTTTAGCACCGCCTTCGCCGCGCCGTTTTTTTTGCTGGCGCTGTTTCCGCAATACCTGGCGAAGCTGCCCAAGTCCGGCGGCTGGCTGGTGTCGGTGAAGGCGTTCATGGGCTTTCTCGAGCTGGCCGCCGCGCTGAAGTTCCTTTCCAACGCCGACCTGGTGTGGCAGCTTCAAGTGCTGACGCGCCCGGTGTTCCTCTCGCTGTGGAGCACGATTTTCCTGGTGGCCGGCTGCTATCTGCTGCGCTGGCTGCGCCTGCCCAAAGACGACGGCGTGGCCCGGATAGGCCCGCTGCGCCGCGCGCTCGGCCTGGCGACGGTGGCGCTGGGCGTATGGCTGCTCTCGGCGGCGAGCGGGCGGCCTCTTAATAAATTCGATCTCGACTCGTATTTGCCGCCGCGCGAATACGGCGCGCCGGCGGGCACCGTGACGGGCCAGACGAAGTGGATCGTAGACGATTATCCGGGCGCGCTGGCGCGGGCCAAACGCGAGAACAAGCCGCTCTTAATCAACTTCACCGGCTACACGTGAGTGAATTGCCGCTTGATGGAGGAAACGGTGCTGCCCCTGCCCGATGTGGCGCAGGCGCTGGAAGCCTTCATCCCGGTGCAGTTGCACACGGACGGTCTCGACGAAAAATCGAAGTTCAACGCGAAGCTGCAGCGCGAAAAGTTCGGCACGGTGGCGATTCCTCTCTACGTGGCGGTATCGCCGGACGGCAAGGAGCTGGCGCGCCTCGAAGGTCTGGAGCGCGACGCGCGATTGGTCATCACGTTTTTGAAGCGCGGGCAAGTTGGCAAAGTGGCACAGGCTTCCAGCCTGTGATGCCTTTCACAGGCTGGAAGCCTGTGCCACTTTAAATCGGCTTTGATAACCTTCGATTGAATACCGCTGAATCGTATTCAGGGAGTGACATGTCCGAACTCGCCGTGCTGAAGCAAGTGCCGCTGTTTAGCGGCATGGCCGATGAAGAAATCGCTGCGCTGCGCAGCATCATGGATAGCGACGCTTACGCGCCGGGCGAGGTCATCATCCACGAGGGCGAGCAGGGCGACGATTTCTATATCGTAGTCGAAGGCCGCGTGCAGTTTTCCATACAAACCGCGGACGGCGGCGAGCTGGTGGTGGACGAAGTGGGGCCGGGCGGCTTTTTCGGCGAGCTTTCGATGCTGACCGGCGAGCCGCGCTCGGCGCGCGTGCAGGCGCTGGAGGCCGTCACCACGCTGGCGCTGGACCGCACCTGCTTCATGACCTATCTGGAGCACCACCCGCAGACCGCCATCGGCGTGCTGACCGTGCTGGGCCGTCGCCTGCACCGCACCGACAAAATGCTCCGCCAGAGCGTCAGCCGCAACGTCAACGTGCTGGCCGAGGAGCGCCTGACGCTGGGCCAGCGCATCGCCGAGACCATCGCCAACTACGGCGGCAGCGTGCCGTTCCTGATGATTCACCTGGCTTGGTTCATCGCCTGGGTGGTGTGGAATCAACCGTGGTTTCCGGCGCCGCACTTCGACATGGCGCCGCACGACATTCTGGCGCTGGTGGTCGGCCTCGAAGCGACGCTGCTCTCGATCTTCGTGCTGATCAGCCAGAACCGCCAGGAAGCCAAAGACCGCCTGGCCATGGAGATTGACCATCAGGTCAACACCAAGGCGGAGATCGAGATCGGCCTGATTCTGCGCCGCCTGGACGACATGGAGCGCATGCTGCACCACTACTACGCCGAACAATGCGCCCTGACGCGGGAGATGCACGAGGAGCACGCCGGCGCCGAATTGGCGGCGCTGCGCGGCGACGTGGCGCACTTGCTGCAACGCCTAAACGAGATGGAGAAATCGCTGGATAAGTCTTTGGCGGAAAATGTCAATGGCCGCCGCGTGCCGCGCCTGGCGCGCGGGCACGGCAAGTCGCGCAAATCGCATTGAGCCGAGGCGGGAGTTACCACAGGCATTATCCATGATTGACCACGACCGGCTATTCAAGGAATTGCTGCGCACGTGCTTTCGGGAGTTTCTCGAGCTGTTCGCGCCGCAAGTGGCCGCGCACGTCGAATGGGAGTCGCTGCACTTTCTGGACAAGGAGATTTTCGACGACCTGATCGAAGGCGAGCGCCACGAGACCGACTTCCTCGCCCTGGCGCGGTGGAGCCGCAGCGAGACGTGTTTCGTGATTCACGTCGAAAATCAGGCCAGCAAACAACAGGAGTTCGCGGCGCGCATATTCGATTACTTCACGCGCCTGCGCATCAAATATCGTCTGCCAATTTACCCGATCGTGCTGTTCTCCTACGACAGGCCGCGTAAAGCGGAGCCGGATTTCTTTCGCATCGAGTTTCCCGGCCTGCACGTGTTGGAGTTTCGCTTCCACGCTATCCAGCTCAACCGGCTTTCGTGGCGCGATTACGCCAGGCATCACAATCCGGTGGCTATCGCGTTGATGGCGAAAATGGACATCGCGCCGGAAGACCGGGCGCGTGTAAAAAAAATTGGAATGCCTGCGCTTGCTGGTCACGCTGAAGCTGGACCCGCCGCGCATGCGGTTGATTTCCGGGTTCATTGACACATACTTAAAATTGAACGCGGAGGAGCAGGCGCAATTCGACAAAGAGTTAGTCGCCACGCCGCCGCCGGAGCGGGAGGAAGTCATGGAAATCGTCACCAGTTGGATGGAAGAGGGCATCGCCAAAGGACTGAAGCAGGGGCGCCAGGAAGGGCGCCAGGAAGGGCGTCAGGAAGGGCGTCAGGAAGGCCAGGCGGAGTTGGTGCTTCAATTGTTGGAGCATCGTTTTGGACCCTTGCCCCAACGCCTCCAACGCCGCATCAGGCGGCTTAAGACGGAAAGCCTCGCGGAACTTGGAGTTCGACTGCTGGCTTTCTCATCGCGCGCCGATCTCGAAGATTGGCTCGCGCAAAACGCCGCGTGACGCGCACGGCGCTGGCATACTTGAGGCACAAGATGCGATTCCTCGGCATCTTGTGCCTTTTATCTTCTATCTTCCCATGAAACTCGCGCTGCTTTTCCTCGGCCTCGTCGTCGCGGCGCCGCTGCGCGCCCAAAATGCCAATCCCAACGCCAATCGTCCCGAGCTGGCCTTGCAAATCGGGCACATGGCGCAAATCACCGCGCTGTGCGCCTCGCCCGATGGCGGACTGCTCGCCAGTGGCGCGCAGGATCACACCGCAAAAATTTGGGACGCCGCCTCCGGCACGCTGCGCCTCTCGTTGCCGCAGGGTGCGCCGGTGCTGGCCCTCGGCTTCACGCCGGGCGGCGCGCTGCTGGTCGCCACCAACGACGGCTCGCTGCGCTGGTGGAACCCGGCCAGCGGGCAAAGTTTGAAAACGCTGCGCGTGCCCGAAGTCGCGGCCACGGCGGAAGCCACGGCGGAAGCCACGGCGGCGCTGTCGCGTGACGCTGCGCGCGCCGCGTTCGCGCTCGCCAATAAAAAGATCGCGCTGGTGGACACCGCGAGCGGCAAAGTCACCGCGACCTGCGCCGGTCATCCCACGGACGTGCTGGCGATGGCCTTTGCGCCCGACGGCAAAACGCTGGCGAGCGCCTCCGGCGCCTTCAAGGAGAAGCCCGCCAGTGCGGAATTGGCGCCGCGCGGTGGCGACTTGCGGCTGTGGGATGTGGAGGACGGCGAGCTGCAGCGCACGCTGCGCGGCCATGCCCTGTCGGTGCGCGCCGTGGCATGGTCGCCCGACGGCGCGCGTCTGGCCAGCGGCGGCGAAAGCGGCACGGCGGTGCTCTGGGACGCCAAAAGCGGCACGCGCCTGCGCGAGATAAACGCCTCCGAAGGCAAGGGGCGCGCCACCGCGCTGGCGTTTTCGCCGGACGGCAGCCGCCTCGCGGTGGGCTGGCGCGGCGGCGCCCAATTGTGGGATTTGAAAAGCGATACGCCAAAACCGCTGTGGGCGGTGTCCGATGACGAGCCAATTTTCGCCGTCACGTTCGCCGCATCGCGCCTGGCGACGGGCGGACGCGACGGCACGCTGCAATTCCTGGACGAACGGGACGGCGCGGTGCAGGCGGCGCGCGGCCGCGCCAATCCTCTGGCCGTGGTGCGCCTGTCGCCGGACGGCAGCCTCATCGCCTCGGCGGGCGCCAACGGCGAGATCGCCTTGTGGGACGCCAAAAGCGGCGCCCTGCTGCGCCTGCTGAAAGGACACAAGGGCCTGGTGCGCGCGCTGGCCTTCGCGCCCCGGGGCGGGCGGCTGGTCAGCGCCGGACAGGATCATTCGGTTCGTCTGTGGAATCTGGAAAACGGCGCGCTACTGCGCACGCGGAGCGACCTCGCCTCGCCGATCAACGCAGTGGCGTTTTCGCCGGACGGCCAGCAGTTGGCGACGGGCGGCGGCGGGCGCGGCGCGCTGAGCACCGTGGAAATCTGGGCGGCGCCCGAGGCCGCATCCGATGACGCACCGGAGCCACGCGATAGGCCAGGGCCACGCGACAGGCCGGGACCGCGCGACAGGCCGGGACCGCGCGACAGGCCGGGACCGCGCGAATCGAAAAATCAAATCGCCACCTTGCGCGATCCGAACGGTGTTGTGCAGTCGCTGGCCTTTGCGCCGGACGGCTCGGCGCTGGCCGCCGCCACTTCGCGCGGTGAATTCCTGGTCTGGGACACCGCGACGTGGAAGCTGCAAAAACGCGAGTTTTGCCAGAGCGCGCAGGCGGTGACGTTTGCGGCGGACGGCAAGAAGGTCGCGGTGGCGGGCGCGGTGCGGGACGAGAACGACGAATGGAACTTCGCGGGCGACGTGGCGCAGGTTTACAACGCCCGCACCTGGGAAGCGCAAGGCACGCTGAGCGCCGCCGCGCCCGGCGCGCGCGCCCTCGCCGCGGCGTTTCTGCCCGACAAGACGCTGGCGCTGGCCAGCCGCGACGGCGCGATTCGCGTGCTGGACGGTGAGGGCAAAGTTCGCCAGACCATGCGCGGCCATTTCGGCCCGGTGACGAGTCTGGAGCTGTCCGCCGACGGCAAGACGCTCTTCAGCGCCGGCTTCGACGGCACGCTGCGCGTGTGGGACGTGGCGACGGGCCGCGAGCGCTTGGCGCTGCTGCACCTGCCCGCCGACGAGAAAACGCAGGACGAAGAAAACTGGCTGGCGCTGACGCCCGACGGGTTTTATCACGCCTCGCCGGGCGCCGGGCGTTATATTCAATGGCGCGTGGGCGGCGATTTTTTCCCGGTCGAGGCCTACGAAAAGACCATGCGCCGCCCCGACGCCGTGACGTCGGCGATGACGGGCCAGCCGGCGCCCGCCGTCCTACCCACCGCGCCCGCCGAGCAGTTCGCCGAAGGCAAGGCGATTCCACCGCGCGCGCAAATTGTCTTGCCGCGTGGCGGGCAGATCGTCACCGGTTCGCCGCTCACCGTCGAGGTCGCCGCCAGCGATGATAAGACCGTGCAAAGCGTGCAGCTTTACGCCAATGGCCGGCCTGTGGTGACGGAGCAGGTCACGGATGCCGCGAAGCCGCTGGCCATCGGCGACAAACCTCTGGCGATTGGCGACAAGCCGCTGGCTATCGGCGACAAGCCGCTGGCGATTGGCGACAAGCCGATACCCAGCGCGCACAAAGCGGGCTGGCAAATTCACCTGAGCGCGCCGCTGCCGCCCGCCGACGGCGCGGCGTTGACGCTGAAGGCGCTGGTCACGGACAGCGACGGTTTGCAGGGCTGGGACGAGATTCGCGTGGCGCGCGGCGAAGCGGGCACCGGCGGCGATTTGCGCGTGCTGAGCATCGGCGTGTCGGCCTACGCCAACGCGGCTTACAACTTGAAATACGCCGCCGCCGATGCCGCCGCGTTCGCCGCGCTGTGGCCGCCTCTCGAAGGCAAGTTCTTCCGCAAAGTCGTGGCGACGCAACTGACCGATGCGCAGGCCACCTCGGGCGCGGTGCGCGCCGCGCTGGACGAGCTATCGCGCGCCGCCGGCCCCGGCGACGTGGTGGCGATATTTCTGAGCGGCCACGGCGTGCGAAAGGCCAGCGCGCCCGGCGAATTTTTCTTCGCCTCGCACGATGTCAACCTGGATCGTCTGGCGGAAACGACGGTGCCGTGGACGGCGTTTCAGCAGACATTGGCCAACTCGAAGGCGCGGCGCGTGGTGCTGTTTTTGGACGCCTGCCATTCGGGCGGCGCGCTGGGCGGACGCCAGGCCGGCAACGAAGGCATGGCCGAGCAGTTGGTGAAGGGCGCCGGCGCGGTGGTCTTCGCCAGCAGCCTCGGCGAGCAGGTGTCGTTTGAACTCGACGAACTGAAGCACGGCGCTTTCACGCAGGCGTTGTTTGAAGGCATCGGGCAGGGCAAAGCCGATCTCGACGCCGGCGCCGGGCGCGACGGCGTGATCAACGTCGAGGAGCTGCTGACGTTTTTACGCGCCCGCGTGCCGCAACTGACCGGTGGCGCGCAATTGCCCGCCTGCCCGCTGCTGCGCGACTTCGGCGAGCCGTTCCCGCTGGCGAAGACGAAATAGCCGCGAAAAGGCACAAAAAGCAAGCAGCGAACTGTTTTTGTGACCTGAATCGAAGACAGGCCGTTAAACGTGAGTCATCCCGGAGTTTGCCAAAAGTGAAAGGACAAAGCCGGGGGATGTTCTGCCAAGAGGTGGCACAGCGCTGCACGCAGGCGATAAAGCGGAGTCGGGGTTTCCCGGCTCCGCTTTCCGGTGCGGTGATAGTAGCGGCGCAGCACCACCGCCCGCCACTCCCGCCATTCCTCGCGCAACAAGCTCAGCACAAACGCATAACACAACGTCACCATCAGCAGGAGTTTCAGGCGCCGCTCCCACGTCCACAGGCGGGGGCTTTCCACGCACAGCTCCCACTTATTGAAACGCAGGGCCATTTCGATCTGCCAGCGCCGTGCATAGTGCATAGGCGTGCACCACCCGCCAGGCATCTTCGGCACTCAAGACCGGCTCATTGGTGAGCAGATACCAAGGCTCTCTGCCGCTGCCCCGGCCTTTAGTGTCTTTGCCCGGTCTTGCTACCACCAGCCACAGCGGTAGCAAGGCTCCGCCCGCGTCCCGATATGCGGCATGGTAAACCGGCACGGCTAACACGCCGCATTGCCGCCAGCAATGCTGGCGTGCATCCCAGAGCGGTTGTCGCTCCCATGACCGCTTGCCTCGTGTGTGCTGCCAGGCGGCGACTTCCCGTCCGGCCAGAGCGTATTCGTCGTGTAATTTGTAATGCTTGGGCCAGCGCATAGTGCAGCGCGCCCTGGCCGTGTTGAGCTGCTCCAACCAAGGGGCGCCTTCGTGTCGACTTCCCTGCGCAAAGCCGGTCGCGCTCACGCGCGACCGGCCTCGATCTTCATCGCTCCTGCTCCACCCACCGATTCGTCGCCGCGAGAACGGCGAGCACCGCCGCCGTCTCCGCGCTGTCGCGGATTTCCGCCGTACCGGTCAGCATCGTGCTCTCGCGGCCGCTCCGCGCCGTGATCCCCACGAAGACGAACGCCCGGTCGAAGGCGTCCATCGAGCGACACCCCTCGAGCGCCAGGGCGCGCGTCTCACCCTCGGCCTGCACCATCGCCGAGACGGCCGCGCGCGCGGCCAGCTCGACGCGCGAGCGCTCCGTCTCCAGCCCCTCCGCTTCGCCCACGAGCTCCTGCCCGGACTTCCGCAGCGTCACCCGGCACACCACGCCCTTCGTGCGGGAACGGCGCACCTCCACGTCCTCGAAGTACACGCGGCGGCGCGGGGCCTCCGCGCGCGATTCCGATGGCGGCGGCGGGGTCGCGGTGTCGCTCCCGCCGGCGATCGACCCGCTCGACCGCGGATACGCGCCGGGCCGGCCCGGATCGCTCGACGTCGCCACCGAGATCTTCTTGTGGTTCACCCGCATGCCGAGGTGCGCCATCAGCGCACTCTCGATGTTGCGCACCGTCTGCTTGCCGCTCACTTCGTCCGTCGTCAGGACATGGATCTCGCTCACCGCCCCCGCTGGCGTCGCCACGATGCGCGCCGAGATCACCCCGGGGAGCGTGGCGAGCAGCTCCTCCGCCCGCTGGATCGGGAGCACGCTCCCCGCGATCGGAGAGGGGTCGGCCGGCAGCGGCGAGTTGATGGGCAATGACAAGGCGAGCTCCGGGCGGGCGGCTGCGGCGGGGGAGACCGACGGAAGGGAGGGGGTCATGCGAGGCGGGCCCTGTCTTGCTCGGACCGTCATCGGTCCGGAGGGCATATGAGGAGGCTGCGCGTCACCCGGGCGGCACGTCCTGCCGACCCGTGGTGGACCGTTCGGAAGGTTCCTACCGGCCAGACGACGACCGGCCTCGCTCCAGTGTAACGAACCTCGCCGGGACGCGCCCGCTAGGATCCGCCCGCCCCGGCAGCTTCTGCCGGCTCTGTGATGCCCTCTTCCTCCAGCCCCTCCGGCAGCCGGTACTCCTTGATCTTCCGGTAGAGCGTCCGCTCCCCGATGTCCAGCAGCTCGGCAGCCCGGCGCCGGTTGCCCCGCGTCTCCCGCAGGGCGGCTTCGATCACCGCGCGCTCGACTTCGGCCATCGTGGTGCCGGGGGGGACCGTGACGACGTTCGGCGGCGGGGGCTGGTCCGGCGGCTCGAGGGCACCCACGCCCCCCGCCCCGACCAGTCCCGTCGCGCTCGAGCGTGCGCGCGTCAGCGACGCCGGTTGTACGTCCCCGATCCATCCCCCCTCCGCTTCACGACGGCCGGCTCCCACGCCCCCGCCCCCGCCCCCCAGCGCAGGCGCTTCCTCCCTGGAGGTATCGACCCGGCGGCGCAGGTCCTCAACCTGGAGCTTGAGCTCGAGCAGGCTGCGAAGGATGAACTCCAGCTCCCGGCCGCCGGCACCTTCCTGGCCGCGGACGATCGGCCCCACGTGCACGGGGAGAAAGCGCGCGCCGGCCCCTTCGCGGATCTGCCGGGGGAGATCGTCGGGCGTGATCTCGTGCCCGGGTGAGAGCACGACCATGCTCTCCACGAGGTTCCGGAGCTCGCGGACGTTCCCCGGCCACGGATACTCCAGCAGCAGCTCCATCGCGGCGCTCGAGATGCCGTGGAACTTGCGGTCGTGCTGCCTCGAGTACTCCTGGATGAACCGCCGCACGAGCACGGGGACGTCCTCGCGACGCTCGCGCAGCGGCGGGAGATAGATGCGCAGGATGTTGAGCCGGTAGAACAGGTCGGCGCGGAACTGCCCCCCCTCCACCAGCTCGCGGAGCGGCTGGTTCGTGGCGGTGATGACGCGCACGTCGACGGTGATGGGCTGCGTGCCGCCCACGCGCATCAGCTCACGCTCCTCGAGCACGCGCAGCAGCTTGACCTGCGTGGCCGGGGGGATCTCGCCGATCTCGTCCAGGAAGATCGTCCCCGTGTCGGCGAGCTCGAAGCGCCCGAGCCTCCGCTCGGCGGCACCGGTGAACGCCCCCTTTTCATGGCCGAACAACTCGCTCTCGAGCAGCGTCTCGGGAAGCGCGCCGACGTTGACGGCGATGAACGGCTTGTTGCGGCGCGGACCGAGCATGCGAAGCGCGCGCGCGACCAGCTCCTTCCCGGTGCCGCTCTCGCCCTCGATGAGCACCGTGCTCGTCACCGGCGCCATCTGCTGCACGGCGACGATCACCTCGCGGATGCCGGCGCTCTCGCCGATGAGCCCCGTCTGGCGCTGGAGCGCGCGGCGGTCGACGATGCGCCGGATCCCGGCGACGACCTCGTCGAGATCGATGGGCTTCGTGTAGATGTCGACGTAGCCGGCTGCCCGCAGGCGCTCCAGATGATCAGGGTCCGCGTTGTCGGCGAGGCCGAGGACGGGGGCACCGTCCCAGAGCTGATCGCGCACGATGGCCATCGTCGCGGGATCGGCGAGCTCACCGGATGCCACGATCAGGTCGGGCTTCTCGCGCCGGAGCGCCGCCCGGATGTCGTCGATGGGCGAGACGACCGCCGTTTCGACGCCGTCGCGCTCGAGGAGAGCGTTGAGCCGGACCGCGGGCTCGACGTCCTGGAGGGTGATGAGCACCTTCATGCTGCGAGAAGATAGTGCCAACGTGGCAGCGGCCATTCTGGCTGGGAATCGTCGCCGCCGATTGATCGTAGCGGTTCGAGCTGACACCACTTCCACCGCCCTCGCGTACACGCCCCGTGGCTCGCCCCTTTCCATTGCCTGATTCGCCAGGCGACGACACGGTCGGGATCGACGCCGAGCGTTGGGAACGGCTGCGCGGCGGAGACGACGCCGCCTTCGAAGCGCTCTTCAGAGCCCACGCGGCGCGGCTCGCCGACCTCGCCTTCTCCTACGTCCAGCGAGACGACGTTGCGGAAGAGATCGTTCACGCGACCTTCTGCTGGCTCTGGGACCACCGCTTCACCCTGGAGGCCGTTCGCGAGGTCCGCGGCTACCTCTACGCGGCGGTCCGGAACCGGGCGCGAAACGCGCTGAGAGACGAGCGGGCGCGCGAGGCGTTCCTCTCCCGGTTGACGGCGGACGGCGCGAGGATCGTCGGCGTGCCTCCGGCCCCCGACGCGGAAACGACGCTCCCGGAGCTCGAGGCAGCGATCGCGAGGGCCGTGGCCGCTCTTCCGGAACGCTGTCGTGAGGTCTTCACCCTCGTGCGCCAGCACGGGGTGAGCCACGCCGAGGCGGCCGGAGTGCTCGGCATCGCGCCGAAGACGGTGGAGATCCACATGGGGCGCGCCCTGAAGCTGCTGCGAGCGCGGCTCGCCCCCTGGATCACGGGTCGCGGCGCGCGCGGTTAGGGGTTCGACCCGCGGCCCGTGTCGTTGAGGGATGCCGACGACACCTGACGGACGCGACGAGCTTGACGCGGCCCTCGTCCGCGCCGGAAAGAGGGACTGGAACGTCGACGCGATGTGGGCTCGCGTCCGCGCCGATACCGTGGACGGACGTTCCGCCGCGACACCGCCGATACCTCGCCGCGCGCCCGCCGTTCGCGTCTCCACACCCCGGTTGCGGTGGTGGCAAGGCGGCCTCGCCTTTGCCGCCGGCATCATTGCGGCGCTGGTCATGGCGGGCGACAGAAGCCGTCACGTCCGGCCGGCGTACGTGGCACCACGCGAGTACACGACGGGGCGCGCCGAGGGGGCGCGCGTCACCCTGTCGGATGGGAGCAAGGTCGACCTCGGGCCGCTCAGCCGGCTCGTCGTCCCGGCCGACTTCAACGACGGCCTTCGCGAGCTGACGCTGGAGGGGGAGGCGGTGTTCGACGTGCACCACGACGACGTCGTGCCCTTCGTCGTCGTCGCCGGGAAGGCACGGCTGGTCGACGTGGGCACGCGCTTCGACGTGCGGGCCTACGAGGGCGATGCCTCGGTCACCGTCGCGGTGGCCGATGGCGCCGTCTGGGCCTCGCACGCCGGACACCCCGGCGCCATCGAGGTGCACCGCGGACAGGTCGCGCGGCTCGACGCGCGGCGTGTCGCCGTCGTCGGGACCGACGTCGAGGCCGAGCTCGCGTGGACGCGGGGGTCGCTCTCCGTGCGCGATCGGCGACTTGGCGACGTCATCACGATGCTGAGCAGGTGGCACAAGCTGGTCGTGACGGCTGACCGCTCCCTCCTCAACCGTCGTGTGACGGCCGAGCTCTCGACGGAGGACGCCGACACGATGCTCGAGACGCTCGCCGCCGCGTTGCACGTCCGCGTGAAGCGGACTGGCCCGAAGGTGACGCTCCACAGGATCGAGCCATGAATGCGCGTCTGAGCACCAGACTGATCGCGTGCGCGATGGCGCAGATCGTGGGGACCGCGACGGGGACGCGACTCGCGGCGCAGGCCGACGCTCGGGGCATGGCGCCGCTCGGCTCGCCGCGCTTTCTCGTTCCGACGCTGGACGCGGCGTCTCCGACGACGCCGGTGGACCCGGCCCGTCTGCCGATGATGCAGCGGCGGATCGCACTGGCGCTCGACGGCGCGACGCGCCCCGACGCGCTCACCGCGATCGCGCGCGCGAGCGGATTGCAGCTGGCCTTCGAGAGTCAGCTGGTGAGCGGCGGTACCGTCACCATCCGTGGCGATTCCATCCCCATCGCGACCGCGCTGGCGACGGCGCTTCTCGGGACGGAGACCGACGTCCTCGTCCCGTCGCTGGGGGCGATCGTCGTGGTCTACCGTACGTCGCCCTCGCCCGCGCCGCCCCGGCCACAGACCGTGCGCGGCCGGGTGACGACCGCGCAGGGCGCGCCGGTCGCGAGCGCCGACGTCATCGCGACGATGGCGCCGGACCGACAGATCCATCGCACGGCGACGGACAGCTCGGGGAGCTACGCCCTCGTGATGACGGAAAGCTCGGGCGACTTCCTGCTCTATATCGGCGCGGCCGGCTTCGCGCCCTTCCGGCGGCGGATCACCGGGCCGGTGACCGATACCGCCCTGGTGATGAACGCGACGCTGGCCGCCGCGGCCGGGGTGGCCATCGCCCCCGTGGTCGCGGCGGCGCCGCGCGTGCGCCCCTCGCGCGTCGACGACGGCGACCGCGCGTGGACGAGCGTGGACTTCACCGGCTCGCCGTACATTGGCCTCACGGGCACGCTGTCCCCCACCGAGGCGGGCGACCTCATCGCCATGGGCGCGACGATCCCCGGCCTGCTGCTCACGCCGGATGGCGGGCTCTCGGCGTTCGGGCTCGATCCGTCACAGAACCGCGTCACGTTGAACGGGCTCTCGACCGACTTCACCTCGCTGCCACGCGGGCTGCCGATCTACGCGCGCTTCGTGACCAACAGCTTCGACCCGACGGTGGGAGGCTTCGCCGGCGTGGGGATGAACGTGGGGATTCGCGGCGGCTCGCTCCTTCCGTATCGCGGGGCCTCGATGACGCTCGACGCGCCGCAGCTCCAGACGGGCGACGCGACGGCCCGCGGCGTTCGGCAGCGGTTCACCGACGTGTCCGCCGCGTTCAACCAGTCCAACGAGCTCGTGCCCGACCTCTGGGCCTACAACGCCGGGGCCCAGGTGCAGCACCGGCGCGCTCCGTCGCCGTCGCTCATCGGCCGGAGCGAGGAGTTCCTTCGCCGCGCCGGCGTGGCCCGCGATTCGGTGGAGCGCTTCCTCGGGCTGCTCGGCGGCGCCGGCATTCCGCTCACGCATGGCGGCGACGGCGACTCGCGCACGAGCACCACGTTCACGGGAGCGTTCCGCGCCGACCGCGCGCGGGCGGTGGAGTACTGCTGCGGCCTGCTCGCGGACCAGCGCGCGCGCGTCGGCATCGTGGGGCTGGGCACGATCACGCACAGCGCGCAGGACGGCGCGAGCGAGGCTTCGCTGCCGTCCCACGCGGGCTCCCGCACCAGCGGGAGCGGCTCGCTGACCGGCAACTACTCACGATACCTCGGCGGCGGCTACACGCTGACGGAAACCAACAGCTCGGTCGCCGTCTCGTTCTCGCGCGCGAATCCCTACCTGGAGCTTCCCGAGGCGCGCGTGCGCGTGACCTCGACGCTGTCGGACGGCTCGTCGGCCATCCGCACGCTCACCGGCGGCGGGTCGACCGCGCTCGCGTCGTCGTCCCTCCGTGGAACGTGGGCGTTTCTGTCCGAGCTCAAGACGAGCCCCGCCTCGCACCGCCTGCACCAGCTCAAGGCATCGCTCGCCTCCGAGCTCACGGGCTACCGCAGTTCGTCGGTCGCCAACGGCCGCGGCTCGTTCACCTTCAATTCACTCGCCGAGTTCGCCGCGAACGCGCCGGCGTCCTACACGCGGACGCTGTCGATGCCGGACCGGGCGGGGGTGGCCTGGACCGGGTCGCTCGCGCTCGCCGACTATTTCGCGAAGACGCCGAATCTCGCGTTCACGCTCGGACCGCGCATCGAGGCCAACGTCTTCGCCAACGGCCCCGCGTACAATGCCGCGGCGCTCGCGGCGCTGGGCATCCGCACCGACCGCGTCCCGAACCGCATCCACGTGAGCCCGCGCCTCGGATTCCGCTGGCAGTACCTGGACTCGCGCCATGGCGGCGGCGCCGGCGGCATCTCCATCAGCGGGCTGGGCACGGTCGTGGCTCCGCCCAAGGGCGTGCTCTCGGGCGGCATCGGTGAGTTCCGTTCCTCGATGCCGGCGACGCTCGTGTCGGACGCGCTCGTGGGCAGCGGCATGCCCGGCACCAGCGTCGAGCGCCTGACCTGCCTCGGCGCGGCCGCGCCGGCGCCGCAGTGGGCCGCGTACGCGGCCGATCCGTCCACCATCCCCTCGGCGTGCGCCGGCGGCGGCGCGGCCGTGTTCCGCGACACGGCGCCCGACCTGCGCCTCTTCGGCCCCGGCTATGACGCCCCGCGCTCCTGGCGTGCCAACCTGAATTGGGCCTCGGGTCGCACGCGGCTCTTCTACAGCATCGCGGCGACGTACTCCTTGAACCTGAACCAGACCGGGAGCGTCGACGCGAATTTCGCGGGCACGCGGCAGTTCGGCCTCGCGGACGAAGCCGGACGGCCGGTGTTCGTGCCGGTGTCGAGCATCGTGACCACGACGGGGCTCGTGTCGCCCGTGGCGGCGCGCCGCAGCGCGCAGTTCGGGCGGGCGGCGATGTCCGTCGCCGACCTGCGGTCGGAGACGAAGACGTTCAGCGTCAACGTCTCGCCGTACATCTCGCGGCGCATCGGCTACTGGACGGTGGCCGAGACCTATACGTTCACCGATTCGCGCGCGCAGGCTCGCGGGTTCGATGGGAGCAGCGGGGGCGATCCCCGCGACCGGGAATGGGCACCCGGCGTGACGCCGCGACACGCGCTGCGCACACAGGGGGGTTACTCCTGGGCGTACAAGCGCCGCGGCACCCTCGCCGGCTCCCTCGGCTTGACCGCCGGACTGACGCTCGCGTCCGGGTTCCGCTACACGCCGCTCGTGGCCGGCGACATCAACGGCGACGGGTTGTCGAACGATCGTGCCTTCGTGTTCGATCCCGCGACGGCACCGTCGAACACGGTTCGCGACGCGATGCGGGCGCTGCTGGACGACGCCCCCGCGACCGCGCGCGACTGCCTGCGCCGCCAACTCGGCGCGATCGCGGCCAGGAACAGTTGCCGGCAGCCATTCACCGTGGCGATGAACATGCGCGCGGACTGGCGCTATCAGATGGGAACGTACGGCCGCGGCTTTCACATGTCCCTCAACTTCGCCAACCCGCTGTCAGGCATCGATCAACTGCTGCACGGCAGCGCGGGGATGCGGGGATGGGGCGTGCGCAATCTCCCCGACCCGACGCTGCTCTACGTGCGCGGCTTCGACCCGTCCGCGAACCGCTTCGTGTACGAGGTGAACCCGCGGTTCGGCGACTCGCGCCCGCGCTCCACGGGCATCCAGAATCCGTTCCGGGTGACGCTGTTCGTGGACTTCGACATCAACACCGCGACCGCCGACGTGCGGAGCGACCGCTACATCCGGCCGACGCGATCGGCGCCCGGCGTGCGTCCCAGCGCCGACACGATCTACAAGCGGCTGATGTCCACGGGCAGCTCCCCGGTGCAGTTCACCGCCGCCATCGTACGCGCGTTCTCGGATTCGCTGCTGCTCTCGCGAGAGCAGGTGTCGCAGATCCAGGCCTTCTCCGACGCCCGCCGCGCGCGGCAGGACTCGGTGATGCGGGCCCTCGCGGACTCGCTCGCGTCGTTGCCGATGGGCGTCGACATCAAGCGGGCGACGGCGATTTACCAGACGGCGACCGCCAACCGCAACACCAACACGGACGAGTTCGAGTTCCTGGCGAGGGTGCTCACGCCGATCCAGATCCGGCTGCTGCCGGCGGACTACATCCAGCGGCTACCGGCGTCGGCCCGGCCGAAGTAGCGGCGCTCCCCGCCCTCCGGCGCTTGCGCCAGCGACGCCGCCCGTGCGACGACGCTCGCGCGACGGCGCGGGGTAGTGAGCCTCATGCCCAAGCTCCCCTGCTGCCTCCGGCGGGGGCCCTCGTTCCAAATGGACAAGAGACGTGGCTCAAGGCCCGGAATCCGCCGTTCCGCGTACCAAACAATCTCGTTTTATCCAATTGGAACGGTGGGGGGCGGAGGAGAGGGCGGCCGGGGAAGCGAGCGGTGAAACGCCGATCATTGGAACGATGCGGGCCGGGCGAGACCAAGCGTGGCCGGGAACCGCGCGGGGAACGCCGATCATTGAAACGATGCCGGCGGGGAGGCCAGGCATGCGATGGGAAGAGAGGACGCATCTGCTGGCGCCGCTCCACGCATCGGCAGTGGCGTTCGAAGCCGCGACGATGCAACTTCGCGCTCCTCACCGCATCGGAGCCGGACATGCCTCGTGGGCCGCATGTGCTCGTCTACATCGGGATTCGCTCGGCCGTCGTGGCGCTGGACGAGGCGACCGGTGAGGCCGTGTGGCAGACGGATCTCCGCGGTGCCGACTTCGTGAACGTGTTGTGGGACGGCGCCTCGCTGTTCGCCGCGGCGTATGGCGAGGTCTGGCGGCTGCATCCGGAATCCGGCGAGGTGGTCTGGCACAACAAGCTCACCGGGCTGGGGCGCGGCATGATCTCCATGGCCTCGTCCCGCATGAGCGGTCCGGCATCGACGGAGGTCGCGCCGGCCGCCGCCAAGCGCCGGGCGGACGCGCAACGCAACTCGGCCGCCGCGAGCTGAGGCCGCGTGGCGCGTATCCTGTGCGTCGATGACGCGCCGGCGATTCTGGCCGTCCTGAGACGCGCGCTCGAGGAGGCCGGCCACGAGTGCGTGCCGGCCAACAATGTTCCCGAGGCGCTCCAGGCCCTCGCGGCGCGCGAGGTCGATCTCATCCTCTCCGACTTCCAGATGCCGGTCATCGACGGGCTGGAGTTCCTGGAGATGCTGCGGCGCGACGGCAACGAGACGCCGCTGATCATGGTGACGGCGTTCGGCGGGGTGGACCACGCCCTGCGGGCCACGCGGGCGGGCGCGGACGACTATCTCACCAAGCCCTTCGAGCCGCAGGACCTGCTCAACCGCGTGGAGCTGGCGCTGCGCCGGCTCGAGGTGCGGCGCGAGCTGGCGGCGCTCCGCCATGAAGTCGCCGCCAACCGCAGCGAATCGGCGCTCCTGGGCACGACGCCGGCGATGCGGCGGACGCTGGACATGATCCGCGCCGTCGCGGGGAGCCGCGCGACGGTGCTGATCGAGGGGGAGTCGGGGACGGGCAAGGAGCTCATCGCGCGCGCGCTCCACGAGCAGAGCGAGCGACAGCGCAACCCGTTCATCCGACTCAACTGCGCGGCGCTTCCCGAAGGCTTGATCGAGAGCGCGCTCTTCGGCCACGAAAAAGGCGCGTTCACCGGGGCGATCAAGCGCGTGGAGGGCGCGTTCGAGCGCGCGCACCAGGGGACGTTGCTGCTCGACGAGATCTCCGAGCTGCGCCTCGACCTCCAGGCCAAGCTGCTGCGCGTGCTCCAGGAGCAGGAATTCGAGCGCGTGGGCGGCACGCAGACGCTCAAGGTCGACGTGCGCGTCGTCGCCACGACGAATCGCAACCTCAAAGCCGAGGCCGAGCAGGGCACGTTCCGGCAGGACCTGTACTACCGGCTCACCGTCGTGCCGATCAAGGTCCCGCCCCTCCGCGAGCGGATCGGCGACATCCCGCTCCTGGCGCACGCGTTCGCGTCGCGCGCGGCGGCGGAGTCCGGGAAGCAGATCGACACGATCACGCCGGACGCCATCGCCCTGCTGCAGTCCTACGGATGGCCGGGGAACGTGCGCGAGCTCCAGCATACGATCGAGCGGGCAGTGGTGCTGGCCCGGGGGCCGGTGCTCGACGCGTCCGCGTTCGCGGACGTCCGCGGTGCCGTGAACGAGCTTCCGGCGACGGCGGCGGCGCGCGCCATGACCGTCCCCACGGCCGACGGCGACGACACGGGCATACGCCTTCCCTCGCTGGACCTGGATGCCGGCGAGCGCGCGTTGATCGCGGAAGCACTGCGACGGAGCAACGACAACCGCACGCACGCGGCGGCGCTCCTCGGCATCGGCGTCCGCACACTCCGGAAGAAGCTGGCCGCGGCGCGGGAGCGACACCCCGACGAGTGACGTCAGGAGTGGGAGGTCGGCGTTCCCCTCAGGATCCGCACCGCGTGCTCGATGAACGGCTCGATGGCGCGAAGGGCATCGGTCACCGCCGACGTCGATCCGGGAAAGTTGATGATGAGCGTGCGGCCTCGCGTCCCGGCGAGCCCGCGGGAGAGCGCGGCATGGGGCGTGTGGATCATCCCCGCGGTGCGAATGTGCTCGGCGATCCCCGGCGCGAGTCGGTCGACGACGGCCGCGGTCGCCTCGGGCGTCACGTCCCGCACGCTGAGCCCCGTCCCGCCTGTGGTGAGCACGAGCTCGATCTCGCCGGCATCACACCAGCGGCTGAGCGTGCCGACGATGGCGTCGGTCTCGTCGGGCACGAGGTGGCGCTCGACGACGGTGTCGCCCCGTGCCGCGGCCCAGACGACGATGGCGTCGCCGGAGGTATCGTCGCGCTCACCGCGCGAACCCGCGTCGGACACGGTGAGGATGGCCAGTTTCACGGGAGCGGGGGTGCGGGAATCGAAAGACGGCAGACGGAATGGACGAGTCTTCCTGTCGGAACAAGATGGACGTTATGCTCAACGAATGAGAGTACGTGCGGGCGTGGCGCTGGCCCTGGCGCTGCTCGGGCCCCGGTGGGTGCCGGCACAGCCGCCGGTGAGGGAACACCCTGCCGCCGTGGTGCGCGAGCGGGCGCTGCTGGACGCGTATCTCCGGATCGGCCGCACCAGCGCCGGCCCGCGCGCGACGGCGGCCACCTACCGCGGGCTGTACTCCACGCGCGTGCCGAATCCCTTCCCTGCCCTCATCCGCGAGGGGAGCCGTCTCGCGATGACGGACGACCAGTTGGACACCCTCGCCGTCTCCAGTCGGAACTTCATGCGAGCGGCCGATACCATATGGATGGCGGTCGGCCGCGAGCTGGACGCGCTGCCGGTGCGGTACGACCTGGACACCGCGTGGGCGCTGGTGAGTGCCGGCTATACCGCGCTCATCGATCGGGTGATCACCATGGTGGAGTCGGTCAAGCGTCAGTTCTCCGCCGAACAGATGGCCCTGCTTCCACCCGCCTCCGCCCGCCTCCTCGACACCGTGTGTCTCAGGTCACTCCACCCCACCGGGGCTCCCACCGGGCGGATCGGCGGCGCCGGCGCTCTCGGGCTCGGCCGGCCAGGCTGCTGAGCCGAAGTAATCCCGGCTTAACGAGATCTCAACGTTTCCGGGTGGTGCCTCGTATATCAGGACAGACGCACCTGAGCGACGCACCGCAGCACCACTCCAGAAACGACGAGACTCTCATGAAGACCTACACGTTTTCTCTCCTCGCCATCGCCCTCACCGCCCTCGCCACGGGCACCGTGCGCGCGCAGGCCACGGTGGAGCAGAACGTCGTCGTCGACGCGGAGCCGTACTACAACGCGATCGTGATCGCCGAGCTGCGCAAGCAGGCGATCGTGAACCCGATGGAGCAGCTGATCACCGGCGCCGACACGCTCGACGTGACCGCCGAGCAGGTTGCCGCGATCACCGAACGCAACGCGGTGTACACCGCCGCCGCCGCCAAGGAGTGGGCCGCCTTCAACGGCTACGTGAAGTCGCTCGGCAAGTCGTTCAACGTCGCCGACGTGATGCCGCGGTTGAACGCCACCGTCACCAACGTTCTCGCCATCCTGGCCCGCGAGGCGACCGCGACCAAGGCGCTGCTCTCCGCCGACCAGCTCAAGGCGATGCCCGCCGACTTCGTGAGCACGCTCGAGTCGGCCGTCGACGCCCCCGCCCCGGTGAAGTGATCGGCGGCACACTCGCTCGGTAGCTCAGGTCCGGACGGCGCCCTTCGCGGGGCGCCGTTCTTGTTTCGTCGGTCGGGCGTGCGGCGAGCCACCCGATCGGATGCAACGAAACGGCCAGGAACGACCGGATTCGGACGCTTCTCGAGCCGTGCAATCCCGCTGTTTCCGGGGAATCCGATCAGGGAGTCTCGACCTATCGCTCTCGTGGCCGGCATTCCCCAACGCTTCCGGGCTCCCCCGCGTAGGGATGGCAGGAACACCGAACCGCCTCCCCTCCCGTCCCGTTCGACACTCAACCGCACACACGACGATGAACGCCCATAGATCGGCTCTGGTGGTTGCTCTGGTGCTCGCGGCCTCGACCGCGCACGCGCAGTCGGTGGTCCGGCGCGGGCCGGTGTCGCGGGTCGCCCCGCTGAACAATCCGATCACGCAGGTCATCAACGTCAGCGAGACGATCAATCTCTCGGCCGCGCAGACGGACAGCGTCGCGGTGCACAACGCGAACTTCGTCGAAGGGCGCAACCGCGAGTGGGCCGCCTTCGAGCAGTACCTCCGCGCCCTCCCCCTGAACTACAATCCGGCCGACGTCGCCGCGAAGATGGATTCGACGTACGCCCGCGTCGTCGCGCTCCTGGCGCACGAAGCGACGGCGACGAAGGCGATCCTGACGGCCGAGCAGAAGAAGGCGCTCCCCGCCCCGCTGAGCACGATGCTCGAGGCCGCGGCCGACGGAATGCCCGAGAAGCGATAGATCGCGGCGACGACCTCCCAGCGACGAACCGGCGCTCCAGCGATGGAGCGCCGGTTTCGCGTTCGGGAGGCGGCCGGACCCCTCCCGCGGTCCACCCCACGGTCCGCCGGCAATCCATTGTGTGCCGGGCGTCACAATTCGGCCACAATACTGTAGGGTCCCCTCCTGCCTGATTGATGGACTGACTTGACAGCCCGCACGCCGAGGGGCAGGTTCGCCGGCGTAGTGGATTGTCGATGTTCGTGCGCGACGTCGCGCTCGCCCCGTCCTCCCTGCACCACCGGGTTCGAGTGCGCCATCGTACGCCCGCGTCCACCCGACGCGGTGATCCGTCAGGTCACAGCCAGGACTCCTCCTGGTCCGAGGCCGCGTTCCGCGCGTTCGAGTCGCAACACGGCGCGCGCATCCGGACGTCGCTCGCGCATCTGCGCTGTCCGCCCGCGGAGCGGCGGGAGGCCTACGACGCCGCCCTGCTCGACGCGTTCATCCTGACGCGGCGGGCGCAGACCGGGACGGCCGGGGACCTCGAGATCGTGACGGACATTCTCCGCGCCGTCGGGACGGCGATGCGGCGCGCCAGTCGACGCGCCAGCCTGGAAGTGCCCCTGCTCGACGATGCGGGGACGTCGGCCGAGCCGCGGCCGGGACTCGCGGCGTATCGCGCCGTTCTCTGGCAGTGGGAGGAGCGGCTGCTCGGTACCCTGTCGGCGGGCGAACGCGCGGCGCTCGAGCTTCACGTCATGGACGGCCGGAGCGACCGGGAGATCGCGGATGAACACGGGCTGTCGGTCGACAGCGTACGGACGCTGCGCCGTCGGGCCCTCGAGAAATGCCGGCAGCGCATTCTGACGAGCCGCGCGCCCCCGCCCCCGGATCCGCCCGACGGCTGACCGTTCACATTTTGCGCCTCCCGTGTCCATTGAGATGAAGTGTCGACACGGTGCGCGTCCCGGACGCCCTTTTCCGTCTTTCTCATTCGACTCACCCAGGAGCAACAGCAATGACACGCACACGGGTGCGGGTCCTCGGGTTCGTTGTCGCCGTGATGGCCGCCGCCCAGTTGGGGGGCAGCGCCGTCCAGCCGGCACAAGCCAGAGGCATCACCGCACAATGTCCCGCGGAAGGCAATTCGAACCACTGCGTCTACAACGCCTGCAATCAGAGCTACAACGATCAGATCTGGGCCTGCCTCGGCGGCGTCGGTGAACAGTTCAATGAGAACTGCTGCGCCGACGTCGTGTCGTGCAACGCCAACGCCTGCTGGGGCGGCGACGAAGACGTGCTCGAGTGCACGTTCTGGACGTTCGACAACGGGGCCAATTACTGCCCCTATCTGCCGGCCCGCTGAGTCGCGCAGGTCAACCGGTCCACACGCCATCGGGAGCCGCCCGGCTTCCGGTGGCGTGTGAGCCTAGCTCACCCTGGAAATGCCCATGCCCATGACCGCAGAGAGCTCCCGTTCGCGCCCCGATTGGACCACCCGCGTCATCGTCGTGTGCGCCGTGATGGTGACCGGCCTCGCGCTCTCGCGCGAGGTTCGCGCGTGGCGCGCCCCGGTCACGACCAGGCCCGGGACACGCACCGAAGCACCGCGCGTCGATCAGTGGCAGACGCTGACGGCGGCGGGGCAGCGCGTCGGCGCGCCCGACGCACCCATCGTCATCGTCGAATACGCGGACCTCGAGTGCCCCGTCTGCCGGCGCTTCGCCGAGACCCTGACGGCGATCCGCGAGCAATACCGGGACACCGTCGCCCTCGTGTTCGTGCACTACCCCCTGCCGCGCCACGCCAAGGCCATTCCGGCGGCGCGAGCCGCCGAGTGCGCGGGTGAGCAGGGCCGCTTCGGCCAGTTCGTGGACGTCGCTTATCGCGGACAGGACTCGCTCGGGGTCACCCCGTGGTGGCGTATGGCGGCGGCCGCCGGCGTCAGTGATTCCGCCCGGTTCGGGCGCTGCATGGACGTGACGGCGGTGCCGGAGCGCGTGCAGCAGGGGCTCGCGCAGGGCAAGACGCTCGAGGTGACGGGCACGCCGACGATCCTCGTCAATGGCTGGCGCTTCAATGGCGCGCTGCCCAAGACGGCCCTGGATTCCGTAATACGGCTCGTGCTTGCGGGAAAGTCGCCGCACGGATAGCGTCGGAACCATGACGAGGTTGACCGGGGGCGGCATGGCCGCCCGACGCTCTCTGATGGGGCTGGCCGCGGCCGGCGGTCTGTCGGTGCTGCTCGTGGCGCTCGCGATCCACCAGGCATCGGGCCGAGCCAGCGTGGCGCAGTTGCCGGCGATCCGGCCGCTCGGGCCCATCGAGCGCCAGGCGAGCATCTCGCTGCGCTGGCCGGGGCTTCCCCTGTACTTCCCGCTGACCATCCCCGGCGTTCGCGAGCTGCCGGACCGCCGCGTGCTCGTCACCGATCGGTGGGCGCGGCGGCTCGTCCTGCTGGATTCGACGCTCGCCAACCCGCGCGTGATCCTGGACTCGGGCGCGACGGATCCCGCCCGACGGTACGTGGCGCCCGATCCGATGTACGGCCTCGCGGCCACCGCGCACGGACGGCTGTTCCCATTCAGCCAGGACCGGACGCTGTTCGTCGACGGCACGGCCGGGATCTACATCGTGATCGGCGCCGATGGGACCGTCGGCCCCGTGCAGGCGGCACCGACGAATCCGTCCGCCCGCGTGGATCGGGCCACCTTCATCGACACCGGGGGCCGAACCTGGCAGCGGAACCAGGTCTCGGCGGGGAGCGCCAACGGGTTCTACTTCAAGTTGCCATCCGACTCACAGGCGTTGGTCCGCCTGGCACCCGAGGGCAAGCCGGACACGATCGCCTGGCTCCGCGTTCCCAGGCGCGCCCTCCAGATCCTGGTCGCCAATCCGATGCCCGTCAACGACGACTGGGCCATGCTGTCGGACGGGAGCGTGGCGCTCGTGCGCGCCGCGGATTTCCACGTGGACTGGATCGAGCCCGACGGCACGCGCCGGTCGACCGCACGGCTGCCATTCGACTGGACGCGACTCACCGACGACCAGAAGCAGTCCCTCGTCGATTCGCTGCGGGCGCACTACACGGCGCATCCGATCAAGAACGTCGGTCTTCCGGGCGGGCGAGGGCCGGTCAACGTTCCCGAGATCGTGCCGGCCGCGGCGCTCCCCGACTACATCCCGCCCTTCGGCGGCTACACCGCGATCGGAGACGCCGACCAGCATCTGTGGATTCGCGTCTTCTCCGAAGGCGAGTATCCGCTGTCCCTGCGGCCCGGCTCCGACAGCGGCATCGTCGATCCGGCGCCCGTGTCCGGGCTCGGCTTCGGAATCTCATTGAAGCCGCCCGTGAATCCGCCCGTGTACTACGTAATTGACAAGCAGGGCGTGGTCATTGATCGTATCCGTGTGCCGGTCGGCCTCCGCATAATCGGTTTCGGTCATGGCTGTGTCTATCTGCTCCGTGACAAGTCTCCAACGGAGTGGGAGTTGCTGCGCGCGGGTGTCCGGTGAGTCGTCCGCGGCGCCGCGCCGCCGCGAGGCGGTCCGCGTAGCGCGCGTCCGCCGGCTGGTCGTTCTGCTGGCCCTCGGCGCCGCTGGCAGGGCTTCCGGGGCGCAGCGCGCGGACGTGATCGCCGGCCGCATAACCGGTCCGGACAGTCAGCCGGTGAGCGGCGCCCGGATCACCGTCCGTGGCGTCCAGACCAGGGCCGAGCGCCAGACGACGACGGCGCGCAATGGTCGCTACGTCGTCACCTTCGCTCCGCCCGAGGGGGACTACCTCGTCACCGTCGCGGCGGTCGGGATGGCGGCCCGAACGTCCGCGATCAAGCGGGTGGGCACCGGGGACACACTCGCGCTGGACATCCGCCTGGCCCCGGTCATGCTCGGCGCACAACGGACGACCGCGCAACGACAGACCCCCGGTCGGACCGATCCGGCGCGCGGGCTCGAGCTCGGGGACACGCTGCGGTTCGACCTCCTCGGCCCGGAGCAGCTCGGCGACCTGAACGCTCTCGCGGCGCTGCTGCCGGGGGCGACCCTCACCGGAGATGGCTTCTCGGTGCTGGGGCTCGACCCGTCCGCGAATCGATTCGAGCTGAACGGGATGGACCTCCGCGGCATCACGCTTCCCGCCGGTGCGGTGACGGCGACCGTGTCGACCGGGGGCACCGAGGCGGGCGCGCAGGCCATCGGCGCCGTCGTGAGCGCGACCATCCCCGATGGATCGAACGTGGACCGGCGGAGCGCGGTCGTCCGTCTCGTCGTGCCGAGGATGCAGTGGACCGACGCGGCATCCACGCTGGCGACGACCCATCAGACAGCCATCACCGCCAACGGCGTGGCCTCGGGCGATCTGCGGTTCGATCGGGTGTTCTATCGGACGAACTACGAGCTCTCGTACCGGAGCGCACCACAGTTGACGCTGCTCAACACGAGCCCTGGCGGCCTCGCCGTTCGCGGCGTCGCGGCCGACTCGGCGCGGCGGTTTCTCGATCTCCTGGCCGGCAACGGGATTCCGACCGGCGCCGGCTCGGAGCATGGCCTGGTCCGCAGTGGCCGGGCCGTCACGACTCTGACGTTCGCGCCGTCGAACCCCACATCCCGGGCAGCCCGCATCATCGTGAGCGGCTCCTGGGACGCGGCCTCCGTTGCGCCCGGGCAGACCTCGGTGCCCAGCCGGGGCGCCGAGGCCCGGAGCTGGAACGGCATGGTCCAGGGCTTCCACGAGTCGTACAGCCGGGGGACGACGCTTTATCGCAGCACGACTCTCCAGCTCTCGGCGAGCCAGACCGGCCGCGTCACCGGACGTCTCACGGGGCCGGCCGCCAACATCCGCAACCTCTCGGAGCTCACGCCCGGCGCGCCCGTGCACGCCACGCTCGGCGCGGGCGGCGTGCCGACCGTGGCCGGCGGGACGACCGTGGAATCGGTCGAGCTGCTGAACGTGTTGCGCTGGAAGAGCGTGAGCGGGCTCCACACGTTCGACGTCACGACGCGGGTGCGGACCAGCCATCTGACGCAGGACGCGACCCCCGACGCGCTGGGCACGTGGACGTACGCGTCGCTCGCCGATTTCGGCGCCGGACGCGCCGATGCCTTCACGCGGACGCTGAGCGGCTCTCGCGCCGCATGGGGAGTGAGCACGGCCACGCAGTCGCTGCGCGACGTCTGGATGCCGAGCGCGAACACGATGTGGGTGGGATCCGTCGCGCTGCTCGCGACGCGATTCAGCGCCCGCATCTCGCCCAATCCATCGATCGAGACCGTCTTCGGGAAACGCAACGACCGTCTGCCGTCGCCCGTCACCCCGTCCGCCGCGCTGCGAGTGCAGCACGCGTACGGCGATCGCAGGACGACGCCGACGCTGCTCGGTGAGGTCACCGTTCCGCGCCCGACGCTCGTCGCCGGACTCGGCGTGACGCGCCAGGCGCTCGACCTCCCGCTGATCCAGGGTGTCACCCGCGCGACCGGCCTTCCTGACGGCGTGCAGCGGGTGCGGTGTGAGAGCGATGCCGTCCCGACGCCAGACTGGCCGGCCATGCTGAGCGATCCCGGCACCATCCCGGACCGATGCGCCGACGGGACCCTCGGCAGTGCGTTCGCGAGCCGGTCGCCGGACGTGCGGCTCATCGATGCATCGTATCACCCACCGCTCCGTCTGGCCGCCTCGGTGGCGTGGCGACAGCCGCTCCTCCGCGGCCGCCTCGCCGCCACCATCACCGCCGCCTACAGCGGCGCGCGCTGGCTCGATGATCCGGTCGACGTCAATTTCGATGCAACCTCCCGGTTCACGCTGGCGGACGAGGGCCAGCGGGACGTGTTCGTCCCGGTGGGGAGCGTCTCGCCGGCCTCGGGGGTGATCGGCTCGCGCGATGCGCGCGTCTCCACGGCCTTCACGTCCGTCGTGGCCACGCGGTCGGGGCTGCGCAGCGACGCCGCGCTGGTCACGGGCGAGATCTTTCCCACCGTCACGACGGGGCCGTTCCGCTGGTCGGCGTCCTACGCATGGCAGGCGGGGCGGCGCCTGAGCGACGGCTTCGCCGGAACGACGGATGGGAATCCGTTCCGACGCGAGAACGAGCGTCTGGCGGCTCCGCGGCATCAGCTTCGCTTCACGCCGCGCTACCTCTGGTTGGGCGCCGTCGATCTGAGCGTGTCTCTCTCGTTGGTGTCCGGAACGCGATTCACGCCGCGCGTCGACCGGGACGTCAATGGCGACGGGCGCGCGAACGACCGGCCTTTCGTGTTCGATCCCGCGGCCGGCGGCGATCCGGTGGTCGGCGCCGGCATGGCGGCGCTGCTGTCGGAGGGGTCGCGATCGGCGCGGGCGTGCCTGCGTCGACAGCTGCGCCGGATCGCCGGCGCGTCGAGCTGCGACACGGGTTGGTCGCTCCGGGCGACGTCGCTCAACGCGACGCTGCTGCCGTGGCGCGTGCCGTCGATGCGGCGCACCAGCATGATGCTCTCCCTGTCGAACCCGATCGGCGCGCTCGATCTGCTCGCGCACGGAGGCCGGGCTGCCGGCTGGGGACAACCGTCCTCCCCGGAGATGGTCCTGCTGCACGTCGTCGGCTTCGACAGCGCGGCCCGCCGGTTTCGCTACCAGGTCAACCCGCTCTTCGGATCGACGCGGGCCCAGGTGTCACAGCTTCGCGCGCCGGTGGTTCTCACGGCCATGGTGACGATCGACATCGGACCGGCGATGGATCGGCAGAGCCTGATCGAGACGCTGAGCCGCGGGAGAACGCGGCCGGGCCGGCCGGCGACGCCTGCGAGTCTGACGGTCATGGGACTTCGCGACGTGCCGAACGTCTTCACCAGGCTGCTGCCGATGGCCTCGGGCCTCAAGCTCTCGCCACGCGTCGCGGACAGCCTGTCGGTGCTCTCACGCTGGTTCACGGCCCGGGTGGATTCCGTGTGGTCCCGAACGTCGAGCGATCTCGCGGCGATCCCCGTTCGCTTCGACGAGCGGGAGACCTATGCGGCGTATCGCGCGGCGCGGGAGGCGACGTTCGACTTCGCGATTCGCGTCGCGCCACTCGTGCGCTCGCTCCTGACGCGCGAGCAGCGGGCGCGCCTTCCGCTCTCGGTGGCGACGATGCTCGACGAGCGGTATCTGGCCAGACTCCGAGCGAGTACGGACGTCCGCTGAGCTGGGCGCCCGGGCGCTCGACGCGGACGACGGTCCGTGCTACAGGTGCGACGCGTCCTTGTAGAACGGCATCTTCGTCACGGTCGCCGGCACCCGCTTGCCGCGGATGTCCACCTCGAACGTCGCCCCCTCCTTCGCCTGCGCCGTGGGGAGGTACGCGGTCCCGATCGGAATGCCGAGCGTAGGGCTGAGGGTCCCGCTGCACACCGTGCCGCTGGGCGCGCCTCCGTCGCTGAACACCGCGAACCCGTGCCGGGCGATGTTGCGCTCGGGGAGCGTGAAGCCGATGAGCTTCTTCGGAACACCGGCCGTCTTCTGGGCCTCGAGCGCCGGCTTGCCCACGAAGTCGCCCTTCTTGAGCTTCACCAGCCACTGCAGGTTGGCCTCGAGGGGCGTCACGGTGTCGTCGATATCGTTGCCGTAGAGCGCCATCCCCATCTCGAGCCGCAGCGTGTCGCGCGCCCCGAGTCCGCACGGGGTGACGTCTCCGCCCGCCATGAGGGCATTCCACATCCGCTCGCCGTACTCGTTCAGGAAGTAGAGCTCGAAGCCGTCTTCCCCGGTGTAGCCGGTGCGCGAGATGATGGTCGGGAGCCCGGCCACCTCCCCCTCGGTGAAGTGGTAGTACTTGATGGCCGAGAGATCCGTCCTGGTCATCGGCTGGAGGATCGATGCCGCCCTGGGCCCCTGGAGGGCGAGCAGCGCGTAGTCGTCGCTCCGGTTCTCGAGCCTCGCGTCGAACCGTCCGAGCTCCCGTGAGATGTGCGCGAAATCCTTCTCGGCGTTGGACGCGTTGACGACCATCATCACGCGGTCGACCGACCGGTAGACGAGGCAGTCGTCTTCGATCGTGCCGCGCTCGTTGAGGATCGTGGAGTAGTGCACCTGTCCGATGGCCAGCGCGGCGACGTCGTTGGTGGTCACGTGGTTCACGAACTCGACCGCCTGCGGGCCGGTGACCATGAACTCGCCCATGTGCGAGACGTCGAACAACCCGCACGCCTTGCGCACGGCGTTGTGCTCGACGGTGATCCCGCGCGGGTAGCTCACGGGCATGTCGTAGCCGGCGAAGGGCACCATCTTGGCGCCGAGCCCGACGTGGATGGCGTGGAAGGGAGTCAGTTTGAGGGGCACGGGAAGCGGGAAGCGGGAAGCGGGCAGTGGCCGGCGAAGCTAGCGACCGAGAAATGTGCGCGCCTCGCGAAGCTCGGGGCGGGGCGAGGCGGGATCCATCAGGTTGGCGAGCGCCGTGTAGTACTTGCGCGCGACGTCCGGCTTCCCGGCTGCTTTCGCGGCGCGCGCGGCGCCCGTGAGCGTGCGGGCCCGGTTGGGCTCGCGGACCAGCGTCGCCTCGTAGGCCTCGAGGGCAAGGGCCGGCTTGCCGTGCAGCATCAGCAGGTCACCCAGCAGCTCGCGGGCTGGAAGCAGGGGGCCGGGCGTCACCGGCGGCTTCTCGACCGTTTCTTCTCTGGCAGCCGCTTCCCGGGCGAGCGTTTCCGCCTCAGCGTGGTTCCCCTGCGCGTGGGCAATCCAGGCGCCCACGGCCAGGCGCTGCGCGGTGATCAGCGTCGCCCAGTAGGAGTCATTGGCGGTGGTCGACAAGGTGACATCGCGCGCCAGAGCGGCCTCCGCTTCTCTTGCCGTGGCCACGTCGCCGGACCGGGCGGCGCCGATTCCGCGAGCAAAGTGATTCACCAGCTCCGCGGCGTAGGGCGCCGTGGCGGGGACGAGCGCCGCGGCCCCTTTCCAGTCGTCGCGCTCCAGCGCGTAGCGCGCCGCCATCGCCAGGCCGTTGTAGGTGTTGATCGCGCCGCCGCGGAACGTCCCCGTGAGCGTGCCGCCGAGGTCCGTGATGACCTGGAGCGCCTGGGCGTCGCGCCCCTGCTGGAGGTACGCGTACGTCATGTAGTCGCTGGCGTGCGATTTCGCGGCGGGTGTCGGCTCGAGGTCCGCGGAGTGCCGATTCGACGCGATGGACTCGTCCCAGAGGCCCAGCCGCGTGAAGATGTGCGACGGCATGTGCTGCGCGTGCGGCGCGGCGGGCGCGATCCCCGCGTACTGTCGCGCCGCCGGCAGCGCGAGATTGGCGAGGGGCGGCGAATCGAAGGCGTGGATGATGTAGTGCGCGAGGCCGGGGTGGTTGGGCTGCTCCTTGTACAGAGCGATCAGGGTCTCGGCCGCCTTCTTCTGGTTGGAGAAGGTCAGGTCGAGGGGCGGGGCGTTGGCGACGACCATGAGCTGGTAGAAGATCATCGATTCGGTGTCCCGCGGATTGCGGTCGACGATGCGCGCGAGTGCGGCCTCGTAGGCCCGCATGCGCGTGCGGTTGTCGACGGTGGCGTAGTCGCGGAAGAGCGCCACGGCGGCGTCGACGTATCCGCGATCGCGGTCCGACTTCGCGCCAACCTGCTGGGCTTTCTGCGCGGCGGCCCATCCGGGCCCCTGGCTGGCGGCGGCGGTCCCCCCGGCCATCGGGTTGCCGAAGTACGTCATGGCGACGCCCCAGTAGGCGATGCCGCACGCGGGGTCGGCCGCGGCGACCGACTCGAACACGGGGCGCGCCTCGGTGAACCAGAACGAGTGGAGCATCGCCACCCCGCGGCTCATCCGCGCCTGCGCTTCGGCGTTGCACGTCACCGGGAAGGTGACGGTGCCGAGATCGTGCTGATGGTCCTGCGCCGCACCGACGGGTGCCCGCATCGCGAGCATCGCGAGGAAAAGGGGAACGATCAGGCGAATCCGCATAGTGCCTCCGGGTTGGTCATCCCCAGCGACGAGCGGTCGACGAGCCGAGGGATCCACGACCCGTCGCTCCGCGCCTGCCCGCCGCCCGCCAGGCGAAGATCGGAGACCCCTCGGCCTCCGGCCCGCGGCCCCTCTGCTCGGGATGACCCCTGGAACATGCCGGCGCGAGGCGCGAGCCGGCAATCACCCCTTCCGGGACACCCGCGTGACGTAGTCGGTCACGATGCGCGTGATGCCGCGGCCGAGGAGGTCGTCGAGCGCCTGGACGAACCGGTCGATCTCCTCGTCGCGGACGATGAGCGGCGGCTCGAGACGGATGACGTTGCGGTTGTACTCGGTGAAGGCCACCAGGATGTCGAAGTCGCGCAGGAGCAGGCTGCCGACGAAGCCGCACAGGCTTCCCTTGAGACGCTCGTCGAGCACCGACACCATCTGCCGCAGCCCGAAGGGCAGCGTCTGACTGAAGTCGTGGAACTCGATCCCCACCATCAACCCCTGCCCGCGCACCTCCTTGATGAGCTGGGGGTGCTTCCGCGCCAACCGCCCGAGCCCCTCCAGCAGACGGGCGCCCTGTCGCTCCGCGTTGTCGATGAGCCCCTCGTCGTACAGCACGTGCAGCGCCTCGATGGACGTGGCGCACGCCTCGCCGATGCCGCCGAAGGTCGCCGCGGCGTGGATCATCGCCGTCTTCGGAGTGCCGTAGGCCGCCATGTAATGGGGACGACGGGCGATCATCGCGCCCATGGCCGACTTGCCCCCACCGAGCGATTTGGCGAGCGTCACGATGTCCGGAACGACGTGCTCGTGCTCGAAGGCGAAGAACTTTCCCGAGCGCCCGACGCCGCATTGCACCTCGTCCGCGATCCAGAGCACGTCGTGCCGGTCGCACAGCTCGCGCACGCGGCGCCAGTAGCCCGCGGGAGGGAGGACGATCCCTGCCCCACCCTGGATCGTCTCCAGGATCACGATGCCCACGGAGCGGTTCCGCGTGAACAGCGCCTCGAGCGCGCCGGCGTCGCCGAAGGGCACGCGGGCGCGGTTGTCGACGAGCCGGAAGGTCGACTGATAGAAATCAGAATCGGTGACGGAGAGCGCGCCGCGCGACTTGCCGTGAAACGACCGCTCCGCGTAGGCCACCGTCGAACGCTCGGGCCCCTGCACCTTCTCGGCGAGCTTGAGGGCGGCCTCCACGGCCTCGGATCCGGTGGAGCCGAGAAACACCATGTCGAGGTCGCCGGGCGCGATGGCGGCGAGGTTGCGCGAGAGCGCGGTCGCGTACTGCGACATGAACGCGATGGCGATCTCCTGCCGCTTCTCGTCCTGGAAGCGCCGCCGCGTCTCGAGGATGCGGGGGTGGTTGTGCCCCATGGCGAGCGAGCCGAACCCGCCGAAGAAGTCCATGATGCGACGGCCCGACCGGTCGGTGTAATACATCCCCTCGGCGCGGTCGATCAGCACTTCATGGAAGCCGAGCAGCTTGAGGAAATGGAGCTGGCCGGGGTTGATGTGCTGGCGGAACAGCTCGGCGACGGTCGACGCATCGAGCTGCTTGGCTTCCTCGACGGAGAGGAGCGGCGGTTTTGGAGTGGCCGGCGGCGTGACCATTTCGGAGAGTCGGAGCGGAAGGGGCCGCGCGAAAGGTACCGGCTCCCGATGATCGCGCTCGGCCTCGCCGTCCCGATCCGGCCCGGGGCGGTGGTCCGGCTACGCGCCAGGCGTCGCGGCGCGCGACGCCCCACCTCACCTCACCGCGGCAGGCCCGCCAGGATGCGCACGGTCTGATTCGCGAGCGGATCGAGCGGCGTGCTCCCCTGGTCATAGTTGCGCAGCAGGATCACCCCGATTCTCGACACGGGGTCGAACGCCATGGCGCACGTGTAGCCGGCGACCGCCCCGCCGTGGCCGACCGTCTGAATCGCCCCGGGCGGGGCGGAGATCTGAAGCCCGAAGCCGTAGCCGTCGGGGCCAGGCTCAGGCGTCTGCTTGGTCATCATCGCGCGACGCATCGAGTCGCTCGTCACCAGCTTGCCCGCGCCGGAGAGCGCGCTGACGAAGCGCGCGAGATCGCCAACCGTGGTATAGATGCCGCCGTTCGGCACCTTGTACCCCCGCCCCAGATGCTCGGCCGCCGGCTGTGCCGTGTTGATCGCCCCGCGCGGCGCGCCGGAGTAGCCGACGGCGAGCGAGGGACGCAGCGCGTCCGTGATGATGTAGGTGCTGTGCGTCATCCCCAGCGGCGCGAAGATTCCGTCCTGCACCAGCTGCATGAAGGGCGTCTTCGCGGCCCGCGAGAGCGCCAGCCCGAGCATGCCGTACCCGATGTTGGAGTACTGGAAGCGCTCACCGGGGTTTGCGTCGTACGCCGTCGCGGGAATGGACGCGAGAACCTTCGCCTCCCACTGCGCGATCGGGCCGCTTGCCGCGCCCGCCAGGGCCGGCTCGCGCACGATCCCGGCGGTGTGACTCGCCAGTTGCCGGAAGGTGATGGGCCTGGCGCCCGGACGCGGACTGGCGAGGCCGCGGATCTCCGGGAAGTAGCGCTCCACTTTCCAGCACAGTGGGATCCGAAGCTTGGAATTCACGTGACTTGAAGTCGCGGC
>JADMIO012752734.1_pt1 | contig 98059 bp, 114 predicted proteins | sample 8958161 | NCBI WGS metagenome assembly JADMIO01 (sample SAMN16585339, study PRJNA669376) | soil metagenome | isolation source: Crop rotation soil | place: USA: Cullars Rotation, Alabama | collected 2011
CTTTCCCCAGCACATACGACATTAATCGTGCCGATACCCAGGTTAGGCGCGCTGTCAATAACTATGACATCATAGTCATGAGCAACAGTTTCAATGGCCAGTCGGAGCATCAGGTGTGGATCGGTGGGCAGTTTACCTTCATCAAATTTGCCCATTAACTCAGTTTCAATACGGTGCAGAGCCAGACAGGAAGGAATAATGTCAAGCCCCGGCCAGCAAGTGGGCTTTATTGCATAAGTGACATCGTCCTTTTCCCCAAGATAGAAAGGCAGGAGAGTGTCTTCTGCATGAATATGAAGATCTGGTACCCATCCGTGATACATTGAGGCTGTTCCCTGGGGGTCGTTACCTTCCACGAGCAAAACACGTAGCCCCTTCAGAGCCAGATCCTGAGCAAGATGAACAGAAACTGAGGTTTTGTAAACGCCTCCTTTATGGGCAGCAACCCCGATCACCGGTGGAAATACGTCTTCAGCACGTCGCAATCGCGTACCAAACACATCACGCATATGATTAATTTGTTCAATTGTATAACCAACACGTTGCTCAACCCGTCCTCGAATTTCCATATCCGGGTGCGGTAGTCGCCCTGCTTTCTCGGCATCTCTGATAGCCTGAGAAGAAACCCCAACTAAATCCGCTGCTTCACCTATTCTCCAGCGCCGGGTTATTTTCCTCGCTTCCGGGCTGTCATCATTAAACTGTGCAATGGCGATAGCCTTCGTCATTTCATGACCAGCGTTTATGCACTGGTTAAGTGTTTCCATGAGTTTCATTCTGAACATCCTTTAATCATTGCTTTGCGTTTTTTTATTAAATCTTGCAATTTACTGCAAAGCAACAACAAAATCGCAAAGTCATCAAAAAACCGCAAAGTTGTTTAAAATAAGAGCAACACTACAAAAGGAGATAAGAAGAGCACATACCTCAGTCACTTATTATCACTAGCGCTCGCCGCAGCCGTGTAACCGAGCATAGCGAGCGAACTGGCGAGGAAGCAAAGAAGAACTGTTCTGTCAGATAGCTCTTACGCTCAGCGCAAGAAGAAATATCCACCGTGGGAAAAACTCCAGGTAGAGGTACACACGCGGATAGCCAATTCAGAGTAATAAACTGTGATAATCAACCCTCATCAATGATGACGAACTAACCCCCGATATCAAGTCACATGACGAAGGGAAAGAGAAGGAAATCAACTGTGACAAACTGCCCTCAAATTTGGCTTCCTTAAAAATTACAGTTCAAAAAGTATGAGAAAATCCATGCAGGCTGAAGGAAACAGCAAAACTGTGACAAATTACCCTCAGTAGGTCAGAACAAATGTGACGAACCACCCTCAAATCTGTGACAGATAACCCTCAGACTATCCTGTCGTCATGGAAGTGATATCGCGGAAGGAAAATACGATATGAGTCGTCTGGCGGCCTTTCTTTTTCTCAATGTATGAGAGGCGCATTGGAGTTCTGCTGTTGATCTCATTAACACAGACCTGCAGGAAGCGGCGGCGGAAGTCAGGCATACGCTGGTAACTTTGAGGCAGCTGGTAACGCTCTATGATCCAGTCGATTTTCAGAGAGACGATGCCTGAGCCATCCGGCTTACGATACTGACACAGGGATTCGTATAAACGCATGGCATACGGATTGGTGATTTCTTTTGTTTCACTAAGCCGAAACTGCGTAAACCGGTTCTGTAACCCGATAAAGAAGGGAATGAGATATGGGTTGATATGTACACTGTAAAGCCCTCTGGATGGACTGTGCGCACGTTTGATAAACCAAGGAAAAGATTCATAGCCTTTTTCATCGCCGGCATCCTCTTCAGGGCGATAAAAAACCACTTCCTTCCCCGCGAAACTCTTCAATGCCTGCCGTATATCCTTACTGGCTTCCGCAGAGGTCAATCCGAATATTTCAGCATATTTAGCAACATGGATCTCGCAGATACCGTCATGTTCCTGTAGGGTGCCATCAGATTTTCTGATCTGGTCAACGAACAGATACAGCATACGTTTTTGATCCCGGGAGAGACTATATGCCGCCTCAGTGAGGTCGTTTGACTGGACGATTCGCGGGCTATTTTTACGTTTCTTGTGATTGATAACCGCTGTTTCCGCCATGACAGATCCATGTGAAGTGTGACAAGTTTTTAGATTGTCACACTAAATAAAAAAGAGTCAATAAGCAGGGATAACTTTGTGAAAAAACAGCTTCTTCTGAGGGCAATTTGTCACAGGGTTAAGGGCAATTTGTCACAGACAGGACTGTCATTTGAGGGTGATTTGTCACACTGAAAGGGCAATTTGTCACAACACCTTCTCTAGAACCAGCATGGATAAAGGCCTACAAGGCGCTCTAAAAAAGAAGATCTAAAAACTATAAAAAAAATAATTATAAAAATATCCCCGTGGATAAGTGGATAACCCCAAGGGAAGTTTTTTCAGGCATCGTGTGTAAGCAGAATATATAAGTGCTGTTCCCTGGTGCTTCCTCGCTCACTCGACCGGGAGGGTTCGAGAAGGGGGGGCACCCCCCTTCGGCGTGCGCGGTCACGCGCACAGGGCGCAGCCCTGGTTAAAAACAAGGTTTATAAATATTGGTTTAAAAGCAGGTTAAAAGACAGGTTAGCGGTGGCCGAAAAACGGGCGGAAACCCTTGCAAATGCTGGATTTTCTGCCTGTGGACAGCCCCTCAAATGTCAATAGGTGCGCCCCTCATCTGTCAGCACTCTGCCCCTCAAGTGTCAAGGATCGCGCCCCTCATCTGTCAGTAGTCGCGCCCCTCAAGTGTCAATACCGCAGGGCACTTATCCCCAGGCTTGTCCACATCATCTGTGGGAAACTCGCGTAAAATCAGGCGTTTTCGCCGATTTGCGAGGCTGGCCAGCTCCACGTCGCCGGCCGAAATCGAGCCTGCCCCTCATCTGTCAACGCCGCGCCGGGTGAGTCGGCCCCTCAAGTGTCAACGTCCGCCCCTCATCTGTCAGTGAGGGCCAAGTTTTCCGCGAGGTATCCACAACGCCGGCGGCCGGCCGCGGTGTCTCGCACACGGCTTCGACGGCGTTTCTGGCGCGTTTGCAGGGCCATAGACGGCCGCCAGCCCAGCGGCGAGGGCAACCAGCCGAGGGCTTCGCCCTGTCGCTCGACTGCGGCGAGCACTACTGGCTGTAAAAGGACAGACCACATCATGGTTCTGTGTTCATTAGGTTGTTCTGTCCATTGCTGACATAATCCGCTCCACTTCAACGTAACACCGCACGAAGATTTCTATTGTTCCTGAAGGCATATTCAAATCGTTTTCGTTACCGCTTGCAGGCATCATGACAGAACACTACTTCCTATAAACGCTACACAGGCTCCTGAGATTAATAATGCGGATCTCTACGATAATGGGAGATTTTCCCGACTGTTTCGTTCGCTTCTCAGTGGATAACAGCCAGCTTCTCTGTTTAACAGACAAAAACAGCATATCCACTCAGTTCCACATTTCCATATAAAGGCCAAGGCATTTATTCTCAGGATAATTGTTTCAGCATCGCAACCGCATCAGACTCCGGCATCGCAAACTGCACCCGGTGCCGGGCAGCCACATCCAGCGCAAAAACCTTCGTGTAGACTTCCGTTGAACTGATGGACTTATGTCCCATCAGGCTTTGCAGAACTTTCAGCGGTATACCGGCATACAGCATGTGCATCGCATAGGAATGGCGGAACGTATGTGGTGTGACCGGAACAGAGAACGTCACACCGTCAGCAGCAGCGGCGGCAACCGCCTCCCCAATCCAGGTCCTGACCGTTCTGTCCGTCACTTCCCAGATCCGCGCTTTCTCTGTCCTTCCTGTGCGACGGTTACGCCGCTCCATGAGCTTATCGGGTCCACTCGCGAACGCAGAAAGGCCCACCCGAAGGTGAGCCAGTGTGATTACATTTGCGGCCTAACTGTGGCCAGTCCAGTTACGCTGGAGTCACTAGTATTTAGGTGACACTATAGAAGCGGCCGCGACAACTTGTCCACGTGGAATTCTAAGCTTAGGATCCCAATGTGCTGGAAAGCTCGGCGCGATCTTGCAACGCGGTGGCGAATTCAATGTGAAACGCTACGCGCGGCGCGCGCTTTCGGACACGGACTGGCGGGGCGCTCAAGGCGAGAATCCTTATTGGATTCTCGACAGCGTGGAAATGAAAACCGCGTGGCATCCAATCGGGCTTTGAGTTCGCGTCGGACCGGCAGTAGCGGGCGCAAGGCTTGCTGATTTTCAGCCACACCATGCACGTTCCTTCGCTAATCGAGAAGAAGCGCGACGGCCACGCTCTGACCACGAATGAAATCAAATTCGTGGTCGACGCGTTCACCGCCGGGGACATCGCCGATTACCAAATGAGCGCGCTGGCGATGGCGATCTTTTTCCGCGGGATGACCGCCGTTGAGACGCGTCATTTGACGGAAGCGATGATGCGCAGCGGCCGCGTGTTAAAGTACCCGGCAGAATCTCCGCCGAAGATCGACAAACACTCTACCGGCGGCGTCGGCGACAAGGTTTCACTCGTGCTCGCTCCCCTGCTCGCGTGTGACGACGTTTGGGTGCCGATGATTTCCGGGCGCGGCCTCGGCATCACCGGCGGCACGCTCGACAAACTCGAGAGCATTCCTGGTTTCAATGTGAACCTCGACGAAAAGCGCGCGCTCAAACAGTTGGAGAAGATCGGCGTGTTCATGATTGGCCAGACCGACGACATCTGCCCGGCGGACAAAAAGCTTTATGCACTGCGAGACGTCACCGGAACCGTTCCGTCGCAGCCGCTGATCGTTGCCAGCATCATGAGTAAAAAGCTCTCCGAAAATCTCGATCGCCTTGTGCTCGATGTGAAGTTCGGCAGCGGCGCGTTCATGAAAACCAAAGAGCAGGCACAGCAGCTCGCGAATGCGATGAAGGAGGTTGGCGAATCCATGAACGTGAAAACGTCATATCTGCTGAATTCGATGGAGGAGCCGCTCGGTCGCAGAGTTGGCAACGCGCTCGAAGTCGCGGAGTGCGTCGAAATTCTGCAAGGCGCCGGTCCGAGCGACGTCGTCGAGCTGATTGTCGATCTTGCCGAGAAAGTTTCGGAGACGCCGCGAGCGCAATTGGAAAAACGCCTGCAAGACGGAAGCGCCTGGAAAAAATTCATTTCGCTCGTTTACGCGCAGGATGGCGATGCAACAGCAGTTGAAAAAATCCTCGATGCGCATCCGGTGCCGATCGTGCAGCCGTTTCCAGCGAAATCCGCGGGCACGGTAAAACGAATGGATGCGGAGCTCATCGGACGGGCGTCCGTCATTCTCGGCGCGGGACGTCAGCGGACAAACGACGCAATCGATTTTGCGGTTGGGTTTTCGAAAATCAAGAAAATCGGCGAGACAGTTGAAGTCGACGAACCATTGTTCATGATCCACGCGCGCAACGAGCGGTCGATCGTCAACATTACAGCGCTGATCGAGAAAGCCGTCGAGATCGCATAAGGCGAATTCAATCGTCGCGGTGTTCGACAGTGATCGTCACGTTTGCTTTAACGCCGGCGACCGCGGGCAGGATGTGATTCAGAACCTGTTCGGCCGTTGCTCGGAATTTCCGGCCGCGCGAGCTGATCTTGATCCAGCCTTTACGGTCGCGGTAATAACGTTCCGTCGTGTTTTTTGTGCTGATGAAAACCGTGTAGGTATCGTTCTTTAGATTCATGCTCCGCGCGGATTGTTCGTTAGCTAAAGCATCTCGGACAGAAATTTTCGCGCGTCGAACGGCGCGAAATCATCGATGTTTTCACCGGTGCCGACGAAGCGCGTTGGAATTTTAAGTTCGTCCTGAATGGCCACGACGATTCCGCCTTTGCCGCTGCCGTCGAGTTTGGTGACGATGAGTCCAGTCAGTCCTAGAGCGTGGTGGAATTCGCGTGCTTGGACGAGCGCGTTGCCACCGGTCGTCGCATCGACAACGAGCAGAATTTCATGCGGGGCTTCATTGTCCACCTTGCCGAGTGTTCGTTTCACTTTTTGGAGCTCGGCCATCAGATTCGACTTCGTATGCAATCGACCGGCGGTGTCGCAGAGGAGGAAATCGATTTGGTTTTTCACCGCGGATTGATACGCGTCGTAACAAAGCGCCGCCGGATCCGCGCCGTACTGGCCGCTAATCATTTCAATGCCGAGCCGGTTCGCCCAGACGCCGAGCTGCTCGATCGCTGCCGCACGAAAAGTATCGGCCGCGGCGAGAAGCACGCGCGTTTGTAGTTTCATTAGATAATGCGCGAGCTTCGCAGTTGAGGTCGTCTTGCCAGTGCCATTGACGCCTACGATCAGGACGACATTTGGCTTGGTCGGAAGCCGCTCAATCGTTTGCGTTTCGGTGGTAAGAATTTTCGCGATCTCGTCGCGCGCGACTTTGATTACGTCGCGGATGCCCAGGACCGACCACGCTTCGCGTTCCTGAAGCGTTTTGAGAACACGCGTTGTTAGCGGAACACCGAGATCGGCGCGAATCAGCGCATGCTCGAGCTCGTCCCAGTCAATTGGCTTGGCCGCGAATTGTTCGGCAAGCGCTTCAAGAAATTTCATTCACAAGAGGATTCACAGGATTTCTTTGATTAAAAGAGGATGTCGACTTTTTGGACTCAATCCAAAAAATCCGGTTAATCCTGTCCCTCTTTTTGAATGTGAGAAACCGGTTCGCGAGCAGGACGATTCAAATCTTTGCGAACGCGATCGAGAATTCCGTTCACGAATTTTCCGGATTCGGCGCCGCCGAACGTTTTGGCCAGCTCGATCGCCTCGTTAATTGAAACCACCGGGGGGATGTCGTCACGGTAGAGCATTTCGTAAATCGCGAGCCGTAACACGTTTCGATCGACAACCGAGATGCGGTTGAGATTGTAGTTTTCGGCGTATTTTTTGATTCGCTCGTCAATCTCGTCGAGATGCGCGACCATTCCCTCGATGAGAGGCTGCGCGAATTCGCGCACGTTTGGCTTCACGGGACAAAAATCCCAAAAATCATCGATCCGTTCCGGCGTCTCGCCGCGCTGCAGATCACGCCAGAAGTGGTACTGAATGGCCGCTTCGCGCGCGCGTCGCCGTTTCCCCATATCGCTACTTGTTCCGCAGCTTCGACATGAGGTTCGTGATTTCGATCGCAGCTCTCGCCGCTTCGGTTCCGCGATTGATTTCGTCTTCGAGACAGCGCTCTTGCGCCTGAGTCTCACTGTCGAAACTCAAGACAACATTTAGGACGGGAGTTCCGTAACTTACCGCGATCCGCTGCAGTGCATCAGTCACGGAGCGGGCAAGATGTTCGCCATGATCGGTCTCGCCCTTCAAGATTACGCCGATGGCAATGATGGCGTCGCCACGTCTTTGGGATGCGAGCTCGCGCACAATCACAGGGATTTCAAACGCTCCGGGAACCTGATGGAGCGTGAGAGTGGCCGCCGGCGCCAAATTGCGCAGTTCGCCGGTAAAATGATCTACCAGTCCCTGGACGTAAGCCTGATTGAATTGGCTAGCGACGATCGGAAAATGACGTTTGACCACGCCAACTGAGCGCGGCCGGGTCGGAATCGCTTGCGACATTGCACTCTATTGCTCCAACAAACCGATCTGGGCAAGGGCGCGGCTACAAATGCGAAAGGGCTTTTGCCGCCAGCTTTTTGGTTTTGTCGAGTCTCTCTTCGTCCGAATCAGGCCCCCCAACGCTGATCCGGACAAAAACGTGGCCCTTTAAAACATAGATCGCGCCACCGACTCGCCCGGTGTTCCAAAACGCATCATCGCCGACACCTTCGACTTTTTTTGGCGGCTGTCCGCGCCCTTCTTTCTCATTGGCGGCCAGGCTCTTGCCCTTTGCTTCTTCATCACCTTCGCGTTCGCGCTGTTTGTCTTCGTATTTGCCGAACGTTTGTTGCCAGAATTCCCTCGGATCGCGAAAGGTTTGCGATTTCGAGTCGGCTTGAGTCACCGCCAGACTGACCGATTTACTGAAAGGATCAGTGGTGTAAAAGCATTGAGCGTAGCGAAACTTGCCATCGGATTGAACGTTGCCCTTTACATCTGAGACCGGCGCGCCCTGAATCGTCTTCACTTCTTCTTTGGTAAGGAGCGAACACGCATCGATGTCCGCGCGTTTGACCGGCGTATCGGCGGTTTTCAATTTTTTACACGCGGTGAGCGCCAAGAGAATGGCAATTGTAATTGAGTAGTAACGATTCATGAGTTGGAAGTTTTTTGCGGGCCCGGCCGGGCAACGACAAGGCCCATCAGAAGAAAAATGAGAGCGGCAGAAAATAAACAGTATTTGCAGAAAGCGTGGAGCCGGAACGCCTGAACAAACAAAAGCCAGAGCGTCATCGCGAACATCGCGATCACGGTCCAATTCAGGAACTTCCGCGCGCGGTCGTAATTGAATGCCGAGAAGATGGCGAACGTGAAAACGCTGAAATAGGCAAGCGCACCCAAACTGGCGACCGGAACGCCGGCGATTTTCGCATACGAGCTGCCGAGCACCTTGAAACAATCTGCCGAGCCGCCGCAGAGCACGGTTTCTCCGGTCAGCGCGATCACGGTGAGGTAAGTCGACTCGGCAAGACCAACCAGCGAAATCAGCGCGGCAGCGCTGTAAAAAATAATCTCCCCGCGCGAGCGGCTCGATGTCGAGTTGGTTTTCATCGTCAGTGGCTGGAGGAGGCTTTTGCCTTGTTAAGCGCCTCCTCAACCGCAGCGGAAAATGTTTCCGGCATCAATTGATTCGGCGGAACGGCTTCGTTGTTTAGAAAAATCGTCGGCGTCGTCTTGACCCCAATCGCCGCGCCGCGCTTTTGATCCGATTCGACCTGGCGCTGAACGTCAGGGTTGTCCATGTCCTGCTTAAAGCGGCCGAGATCCAGCTGCAGCATTCCGGCGTAGGCATTAAACAACGCGCGCGCGTCAGTTGAATTGCTCCAGACCGCTTGTTCGCGGAAGAGCAGGTCGTGCATCTCCCAAAAGCGTCCCTGACGCCCGGCCGCTTCGGCGGCGTAAGCCGCATCGCGAGCATGCGCGTGCATTGGCAATGGAAACTCCCGGAAGATCACGCGGAGATTGTGTTTTTTCTGGAGCTGATTGATCGGCTCCGAAAGTCGGCCGCACGGCGGACACTGAAAGTCGCCGAACTCTTCCAAGGTAACCGGCGCATCGGCCGGGCCAAGCACATGAGCTGATTCGCCCTGCTCACCGGTTTGTTTCGTGATCTTGAGCTGAGGGTTTGCGGCTCGCTTCGCGCGATAGAGGTACGTGCCGGTGCCGATCGCGGCGAGCGCGACCACCGCCACAATCATAAAAGGCGCAAAACGTCTCATGAGCTAAGCGTGCACATATAGCTTACCTCCGCGAGCGTGCAACGAGCCGTTATCGTTTCCTCTAAGGCAACCTCGTGCCCGAGTAGCTCTTCACAAATGCGGCATCGACGGCGTCGATGAAGCCATCGAGGTTCACATCGTCACGGAAGTTTGAGCCAGTTGTTGCTTTGCCCGATTGCGATTTCGTCTGACTGACGTCGACCGCATCACAAAAGCGGTCCGCGTTCGCGTCGCCGGCCAGCACTCCCATTGGGATGGAAACGTTACCGGTGTTGGTGCCATCAGATACGCCGGTGAGCGTTATGGCAATGTTTTGCGCGTTCGGCACGGCAGTGCAGTTCACCGTGACGACGCTGCCATTAATATTCGTGGTCGCCGGTTGCCCTGCGCACGACGCGGCCGCAACGTGCGCGATCGGACCCGGAAATGTCACAACGATCGTGTGATTTCCATTTGCCCCTCCTGACCGGTCTTCAATTCCTTCGGGTCCGGTCAATGGAAGATCGACATCAAATGTCCCGGCTGAGCCGTGCGTCTTGCGTGAGACGGCGAGAATCGGCGCAATTCCGGTGGCGCCGCAGAAATTGTTACCCGAAATCAGGTAAGTTGCCGCTGGGCGGCCGTTGTCGCGCTGTGCTTTGACAAATGTGTGGTCCATCAACAGGTTCGAGCGCTGAAGGTTCGCAGTCTCAGGAGTATCGCCCGTAAAGGTGCGGCCGTTGACCGCGCCTAACAAATCGCCGATCTGAGGATTTCCGATCGCCGACTTCGGAACGTTGATCGTGATTAGACCGTCCGGTGTCGCGGTGCCGATGGCGTTGCCTTCTTTGGTCTCGGTTGGCACACCGAGGACGAGGCCGACGACCGCCGTTGCAACGTGACCGTACTCAAACGTTTCCGCCGAATTAGCGTCGGTGCGCATGCCGACGTAGTACTGTTGGCCAGCTGCGTTTTCCCAGTTCCAAACAATGCGCCAGCGGCTGTTCGGAGGAACGCTCGACAGGTTGGTGACTTTCATTTTGAACTGGAGATCATTTGTTCCGGCCGGTTCGGCGACCGCGATATAATCAATTGCCAACGAGGGCGGCGTCTGGCCCTGAGTAGTCTGTTCCGAATGGTTCGCTGGATTTTTTTGCAAGACGATGCCGTTGCAGGTGTCCCCCACCCATGGCACGGCGAGCTCATTGTTGGCGCAGGATTCGCCCGCGCCGTTTACCGCGACGACCTTATAATAGTACGTTTGCGTGTCGTTGCTCGCGAGCGTGTCAGTATAACTGCCGCCGGTTTGCGTTCCCGGGACGGTAGTGAGTAAAGTTTCATTACCCGGTGCGGTGCCGCGGAAAATTTTGTAATTGCTGATCGTCGAGTTACCGGAATCCGCTTCCGACCATGCGAGTCGAATCACGCCGTTGATCCGACTCGACGTGACGAGCGGCATCCCCGGAGCGGATGTAGCGTGCGTTGGGTCGTATTGCGCGACCAAACGCTTTCCGCTTGATTGGCGCGCAATCACGCCACGAGCGGTGTAGCCATTGCCGCTGAAATGCGTCGCACTTGACGTTGCTTGCGAACATGCTCCGTCTGCGCAGCCGTCAACGTAGGCGACTTCGACTCGACCGAATTTGTCCACGCTGGCGCCGATGAAATCGAGCAGGTTGCGGCAAATGTTGGCGCCGCCTTTGCCCCAGACGCATCCGCGCTGCATCGGATCGTTCGGCGTCGCATCATTCGTGGTCCAATGCGCGCCACCGTCGAACGTCGAGGCGACGTAGACGTGCCAGGTGCCTTTGAATCCATTCCCCGACTCGTCGCCCGGGGTCGTTGTTCCGTAGAAGGCAACAGCCGCGCGGTTCGCATCGGCCGCGATCACGTACGGAAACTCTGCGTTCTGCAATCCGTAGATCGCTCCCACATCGTAAATGTTCGACCAATTCGCGCCGTTATCGGACGACGTCGCAGTGATGAGCTGGGTCGCGGCGAGATAAGCGCCAGGAACGTTCACCATCGCAAAATAAAGTTTGCCCGCATCGTCAAATGACACCTGAGCGTCGATGATGTTCGAATGCGTTAGATTCGCGTCGGTAAGGTCGATCGTCGATTTTGTTCCGGGCACATGATGGATCGTCCAAGTGATTCCGTTGTTTTCCGAAACAATGACCGAACCCTGCTGATTACAGTTCGTAGTCGGTACAACAACGGTGCCGTCTACCGGATTTACTTTGACGTGCCCGTGAATGCCCGCGCAGTTTGCGTCCGCAGGCGGATCGATCTCGACAACGGGTCCAAACGTCACTCCTCCGTCGTCGCTGCGAGCGCATCCGGCCGCCGGAAGTTGCGAGCAATAGTAGACGGCGTGCGGGTACGGCGTCGGCAGCTGTGGCACCGGCGCGTGATAAACACCGCCACCGAGCGTTTGATGATCAATGCCCGAGCCGATACCGAATCCGGCCGTTGGAACCCATGTCACACCGTCGTCATCGGTGTAGGAAGTCTTGCACGTCGGAGAGGTTAACGTCAGTTGCGCTGAAAAAGTTCGCCCGGTGACGCGATCGGTGAAACCGATTGGGTCTTGATCCGCCGCTTCGGCAGTCGGCGCCTGCGATTCGCGGAAGGTCGCTTTCGGCTGCGACAAATTGCACGCATCGTTCCAAGTAATGAAGCCGGTTTGGAAATCTGACTGGAAAGCGGTGACGTTCGTCTTCCAATTAACTCCGATCGAGGGTTCGCCGGCATCGTTCAGCATGTACTCAACCGTGTGCGGGGTTGATCCCTGACTGCTGCTGAACACCGAGACTAAAGTGGGCGGCGGCTCGAAGTTTTCGAAACCAATGTAGTCCGGCACGGCAGGTTGCGGCGCGGGGGGAATCGTCGCGCCCGCCAGTGCGGCAGGCTGAAGCGGCGCCCGAGTCTTTCCTTTTTGTTGAGCTGATTGAGAACTGGCGGGTATAAGCGCCACCAACGCCAGGTAAAAACTTGCGATCACAAACAGCGCGCCGATCGCGACGCGCCCGGTCACTGAAGCAGGGTACGTCTTCATAATGATGGGTTCTGACGTATGAATCGAAAAAACGGCCCTAAACGGACGCCTTTCCGCCCAAAATTTAAGCTAGAGGCGGCGCCCGATGTTTTGGACACCGAGCGCCGTCGTAAGAATCGTCAAGGCAACGACGACCCCGCGTGGCTTTTCACGAGCGAGGTATCTACTGCATCGACAAATCCGTCGAGGTTCACATCTTCGCGGAAGTTCGAGCCAGTTACGGTTTTGCCCGATTGCGATTTGGTCTGACTCACGTCAACCGCGTCACAGAATCGATCCGCATTTGTGTCGCCGGCGAGCACGCCCATCGGTATGGAAACGTTGCCCGTGTTAGTGCCATCGCTAACCCCGGTCAGGGTAATCGCGAGGTTTCGCGCGTTTGGAACACCGGTGCAATTCACGGTAACAACGCTGCCGTTGATGCTTTTGGTCGCTGGTTTTCCACCACACGCCACGCTCGTAACGCTCGCGATCGGACCTGGGAAGGTCACGACGATCTTGTGGCTTCCACTCGGACCGCCACTGCGGTCTTCAATTCCTTCGGGGCCGGTCAACGGGAGATCGATATCGAAGTCACCGGCATTGCCATGCGTCTTGCGCGAAACTGCGCCGATGGGCGCAATGCCGTTGGCGGAGCAGAAATTGTTTCCGCTAACCAGATAGGTAGAGGCAGGAAAACTGTTGTCAGTCTGCGCCTTTACGAACGTGTGATCAATAAACGTAGTCGAGCGATGCTGGACCGAGTTATCGGCAAAAGTTCGCGCATTGACGCCGCCAAGCAGCGTCCCCGGCGTTGGATTACCGACGGCCGACTTCGGAATGTAGACCGTGATCGTTCCATCAGGTTGATAGTTGCTCGACGGGTCGGGCGTGAATTGTTCTTGTTCGGAAATAACAAACACGGCTGGAACACCGGCATCGGCAAGCGTTCCGTACTGGAATGAGGGGACGCCGTTTGCGTCTGTTTTCATACCGCAATACCACTGCTGTGCCGCGTCATTAGCAGCCACGGCCTGTGCCGTATAAGAATTCCACACCATTCGCCAACGGCTGTTCGGCGGAAGCGCACCAGCCAAACTATTCACCTTCATCTTGAACATCAGAAGATTGGTGCCCGGTGGCTCGCCAACGGCGACATAATCTATGAGCATTGACGGTGGCGTCGCCGTTTGCGTATTCGCTTCCAGGTGGGCCGGATCGTTGCGATGAATTACAAGGCCGCTGCAACTATCTCCGAGAAACTGAGCCTTAACCTCGTTGTTGCCGCACGAGTTGCCGGCGCTGTTTACTGCAATGACTTTATAATAGTAGGTCGCCGTGTCGTTCGACGCGAGCGTGTCATCATACGTTCCGCCAGTTTGTGTTCCTGGCACGGTGTTCAATAAGGTCTCATTCCCGGAGGCGGTACCACGAAGGATTTGATAACCACTGACCGTCAGCCCGCCGGTGTCGGCTTCAGACCATTGCAAATGAACAACGTTGCCAACTCGCCGATGCGTCAAAAGCGGCGTGCCGGGCTTCGACGTTGCCGGTAACAAACTGTTGTTGCCGAGCAACCGCCGGCCACTGGATTGCCGCGCGATTGTCGCTGCGCCGGTGTAAGCATTGCCTTGGCCAGCGGGTGATTCACCGGAGACGATCGGCGCCTGAACACATGGGCCACCCTCGCAACCGTTCACATAACCAACTTGAACGCGTCCGAGTTTGTCGATCGTCATGTCGAAGAAATCGAGCAAGTTCCGGCAAATGTTGGCGCCACCTTTCGCCCAGATACAACCGCGCTGCATCGGCGCGTTCGGCGTCGCATCCGTTGTTGTCCAGTGCGCGCCGCCGTCGAACGTGTGCGCAATATAAAGATGCCATATGCCTTTGAAGTCGGGTTGAAGCGCATCACCCGGAGTAATCGTCCCGTAAAAGGCAACCGCTGCGCGGCCGGCAGCACCGGCAATCGCCGCAGGATAACGAATATTCTTCAACCCATAAACATCCGAAACGTTGAACAGATTTTGCCAGGTTGCGCCCTGATCGGTTGAAGTCGCGACGACCGCTTGCGTGTCGTTATTGGCGATCACGAAATAAACGCGGCCGCTGGCGTCGATCGAGACTGCCGGATCTTGGAAACTGGCGGAGGGCGCGGTTGAGACGACGCCGTTATTCACGTGACGCACCGTCCAGGTAATGCCGTTGTCTTGGGAAACGATCACACTTCCGGCCCCGTCACAGACATTGAGTGGCAAATAAACCGTTCCGTCTGGTGCCACTTTTACGTGGCCATGCAACCCAACGCAGACATTAGTGGTCGGCGCCGCAACGACTACTGATGGACCGTAGGTCAAACCTCCGTCGTCGCTCCGGGAACAAAGCCCTGAGTTATTTTGAGTGTCCTGCGAGCAATAGTAAACCGCGTGATTGTACGGGGTCGGCAGGCTTGGAATCGGCGCGTGATATGGACCGCCGCCAATTGTTTCGTGATCAACGCCCGCGGCAAGTCCACTACCCTGAGTCGGGATCCAGGTTTGTCCGTCGTCGTCAGTGAAAGACATCTTACAAGTCGGCGTTAGGAGCGTGAGCTCGCCGGTAAACGTACGTCCGAGCGCAGAATCAGTGAACCCGATTGGATCGGAATCGATCGCGACCTGCGTCGGGGCTGCGCGATTGACCCACGTCGAGGACAATCCGCTTGCCGGGCAAGTGTCGTCGAATTTCACGAACAGCGTTTCGAGACCGGAATGGTAAACAGCAGTGTCGCTGAGCCAGTTATTGCTCATCGAGGGCTCACCCGCGTTACGTCCCATGTACTCGACGCCATTTGGTTGCTGACCGCCTTCGGTAGTCTTGACCTGAATCAGCACACCGGGCGCGGCGAAATTCTCGAAACCGATTTTCGCACCAGTGTCGAGTGGCGCCGGAGGCACATTCAAGGTTTTTGGTGGTGGCGAACCGCCGGCGGGCGCGGTGTTGTCGGTTGTGAAAGTGCCGTTGTAACTAAATGGTGCCGTCTGCGGCACCGCGCCCGGATTCGGCGTCTCGCAAATCTGGACCCAATAATTACCGGATGGAATCAGGCCGCCTGGCGCGTAAAGCAAAAGTTCCGACGACGTGCCGCCATCTTCAGGTCCGGCAACCGCGACCGCCGTCCCCGCCGTGGGTCCGAACAACAGCGTTGCAGTGAGATCGTTGTTTGGAAGCGTTGCGCTAACTTGGACAACGATTCGAGACTGACCGACCACCGGAAAGGGACCGTTTAGAGGTGTACTACACGGGAAGACGTGCTGATCGTATGTGCCGCTAAACGTAATCGGCACCGACGGAGCGCTGGGACTCAGACTTTCTTTCGCTGAGACTTTGCTAGAACGCGCTCTCGCGGACAAATCGGAAGCGGTCAGCACAATCAAAAAGATGCTAACCAGGAAAAATGGAATACCGGCAAGGACGCGAGCGGACGTGGAACGGCTAGTGGATTTCATAAGCGCTAGAGTGGGGTTGGCTGAGTTTTCACCTACAAATCGAGAATTGTCCCACAATTGGACGCCTCTTGAATAGGGGCAGCGTCGCGCGCTATCTCGATTTCCTTCAAAACGTTGTGGCCGTGTTACTTACGGTGCAGGGGTGGCGGACTTTGATTGAACAAACGAACGGTCCGACTTTTATGCGGCCTCGAAGGAAGTTCCGATTCCAGCGGCCGCCTACAGCAAGTGCCCGAGTTTGGCCTTCTTCGTCTCGAGATATTTCTCGTTGTGCGGGTTCGGCTCACTCCGAATCGGAACCTGCTCTACCATCTCCAAACCGTAACCTTCGAGACCGACAACTTTTTTCGGATTGTTCGTCAGGAAGCGAAACTGTCGCACTCCAAGGTCGAACAAAATCTGCGCGCCAAGCCCGTAATCGCGTAAATCGGGCGGCAGGCCAAGTTTTGCATTTGCTTCCACCGTGTCGAGTCCCTGCTCCTGCAACTTGTAAGCGTGAATTTTTTTTGCCAACCCGATGCCTCGTCCTTCCTGTCGCATGTAAACGAGGACGCCGGTGCCTTCGTCGGAAATCTGACGCAGCGCTGCATGCAACTGATTACCACAATCACATCGGCGCGAACCGAACACGTCGCCAGTCAAGCATTCGCTGTGCACACGTACCAGCGTCGGTTTGCTCTTGTCGATCTTGCCTTTCACGAGCGCCAGATGATGCATCCCGTCAATCAGTGATCGGTAGAGATGCAGATCGAAATCGCCGTAATCGGTCGGCAATTTCACAACTTGCTCGAGCTCGATAAGCTTTTCGCTCTTGCGGCGGTGCGCGATCAAACTTTGGATCGTGCAAATCCGCAGCCCGTGTTTTTTGCGGAACTCCATTAGCTCCGGCAGCCGCGCCATTGTGCCGTCGTCGTGCAAAATTTCGCAAAGAACGCCGGCCGGTTGCAGCCCGGCCATGCGCGCGAGGTCGATCGCCGCTTCGGTGTGACCGGCGCGGCGCAACACCCCGCCGTCTTTTGCGCGTAACGGGAAGACGTGGCCTGGCTGCGTCAGATCGTCGGGCGACGAATGCGGATTCGCGACCGCCAAAATTGTCGTTGCGCGATCGTACGCGCTGATTCCCGTCGTCACCCCGCGCGCCGCGTCTACCGAAACGGTGAAATCGGTCCGTTGCGCTTCGCGATTTTGCGTGACCATGCGCTGCAACCCAAGCTGCTCCGCTCGCTCGTTTGAGATCGGCACGCAAATCAAACCGCGGCCGTGCATCGCCATGAAATTGATCGCTTCCGGCGTCACTTTTTCCGCCGCCATCACCAGATCGCCTTCGTTTTCGCGGTCCGCGTCATCGGTCACAATCACGATGCGTCCCTTCGCGATGTCGCTCACGACATCGTCGATGCCATCGAACTGAAATGTTCCCTTCGCCTCGCTAATCATTCGGAGACCAGCAATTTAACCACGAATCAAGAGCAATGCACACCAATAGGTGGCGGCGATTCACCCAAGCACTCTCTCTTCCGCTTTCTCTAAAGCTCGGGCCGAACGTGTGAATCAGACCCGGCCCTACGCTCGTTACTTCGCGCTGGTCGCCACGATCGCTTCCGGACGGTACATGTCGCGGTTGCTCCCTTGGAACTCAGCTTTGAGTTTCACTTTGAAGCCGGAAAGATCGACCAGATCCCATTGTGTGAATTTCCAGGAGGCGGATTTGTCGCGCGACTCGTGCTCAAACCCAACCACGAAATGCACCGCATCGTCGCGCACCTTGTTCGTCGCCGCCTTTGGCTCGAAGTAGAACGTGCGAAACGAACTGTCGCGACTGCCGGCCGCGTAAAGTTTCGGATCTAGATAGAACACGCGTTTGCTCACAAGATCGACAATCCGCAGGTCCGGATAGCCCGAGCGCTGCACTTTGCCCTCGATCGTTTTCGGAAAATCACAGCTAAGCCCGGCACTCGCGTTCAGCAGCTCGCGCAACGTGTCTTCGAAGTGACTGCTCACTTCGTTGATGCGTGAGATCGATTGAATCGGGCTTGTAGGGGCGTTCAAGCGCTTCACTGTTTCATCACAGGCGGCGCCAATCGCTTTTGCCACCCGCTGATCGACTTCATTTTTCCCATCGAAGGGCAGCACTTCCTTTCCACTTACATCGCGGATCACTTCGCTGAAGGGAATTCCGCGGAGTTGCGTTTGTTCATCGAGCAACCACGGGATCAATTGGTCAACCGGCCCGGCGTTGGCGTTTTTCGCGGGCGAAAGTGGAGATTGGGCCGAACTAAATCGGGCCAAAAGAATCGCTGCAACGAGAAGGGGGAACGGTCTCAAACAGAACATTCAACCCGCAAAATGCGGCGACCACAAGTTTTCTACGAACTTCGCGCAGCAAAAACCGTAGTAGTTCGCGAACCCCCAAATGCCGAAGTCGACGTTCAAGCCAACGCCAACAAGCTCGATCAACTCTTCGCATGAAAAAGAAAATTAATCGCTTCAACCTCACTCACCAATTAATCGGGCCGCTCGGCGGAGCCGTTATCTTTGGTCTGGTCGCTTGCTCGAGTTTGCAGCCAGTCGCCGAATTCGGAAAAAACGCGAGCGCGATTGCCGGTTATCCGGAAGTAGCCGCCGATTATCCGGCCAGCTTGCAGAGACAACGTCTCTACGAACAAAACGATCAATCCGTTAACGATGAAAGTATCGCCGCCCGCAAACGCGACGCGAAGCGATTGCGTGATGCTCAGGAAATTCTTGAAGCGTATGCTCGCGCGCTTGGAGCGCTCGCCGCCGATGATCTGATCGATTACGACAAACAGTTAGACGCTCTAAATAAAAGTTTGGTCAACGCCAAGTTTGCCACCTCCTCCCAGACTGAAGGCTACGCCAAGATTGCGAAATTCGGTTTGCAGCTCGGAACCGACATCTATCGGCGAAACAAAATTCGCCAGCTAATCGCCACCTACAATCCCTACGTTCAAAAGGCGACCAACAATCTGACCACGATCGTTGAGAAAGGTTACCTCACCGGGATTGCTGGCGAAAAAATATTACTCCAGAAATACGTTGCCGGCCCCGCTGCAAAGTCAACTCAGGAAACCGAAGGTCTGCCCGGAATTATTAATATCGTTTCGGCCGAGCAGACCGACATGCTCGAAAAGAAAGAACAGAACGGTCGAGCGCTGGCAAATGGAATGCGTGCGTTTGCCAAGGGACATCAGGAACTGGCGAATAACATCGGCAAAGTCAGTTTCAAAGAGACGCTTTCGGTCGCGAGAGATTATGCCGGCCAACTCCGCGACATTCTGAAGTCGTTCCGGTCATGATTAACTTTCGATGAGCACGATTACTCCGCAGCAAGCACTCGAGCTGGCCGCTTCTTACAACAAAGCCGCCAGCGTGTTAGGCGATTTCCGCCTCAACAACTGGGACAAACTATCGGAAACTGAACGCAAACAGACTGCCAAGATCGGCAGAGATCTCCTCGGCTATTCCCAAACTCTGATCACCGACGCGGTCGGAAAGCTTCTCGACGATACCCAATCCTCGCTCAACAAGATCAAGCAGGCTACTGCCGACGCGAATCACGCCATTCAGACAATCAATACGATCAAAAAAGTAATAAACATCGCCGCATCCTTGGTCACACTAGCGGCGGCGATCTCGACTGAGAATCCCGGCGCGATTGTTCAAGCGCTGCAAGGCGTGATCTCAGCCGTAAGCAGTAGCGAAGCGGCCGGAGGAAATGGAGGAGCCGGCGGTGAATGACTGTTCCTTCTGCCCAACCACACACGTCCCCTATGAGAGTTTTGTTCAGCACTGTGAAGAACCAAAGGAGTAATCAAATGCACGAGAAAAAAAGCCTGCATTGTTCGTCCGTTAATGGGCAAAGCATCAATCACACTTTCATTTGTGCGGTTGTGCTTTCATTGCTCTTCATCGCTGTGCCAGATGCGCATGGCGCCGACTTGCATCGATACATCGTTGACTCAATCAGCGATATCCAAAAACACGTTGCCGCGTGGTACCGATATGGATCGTTGGAACTATCGGTAACGATTCTCATCGGCGTCGTGGGATTAGTAATCAGCGGGCTTCAGCTGGTCCAGGCCGGTTGGATCAAAATTGTAACCGCTATCCTGGGAATTCTAAGTGGCGGCCTACTTCTCGTGAAACAGCAATGCTTCGACGGAGACCATCGCGCCTATAACTTGCTAGCGACGCAAGTAGAACAACTCGTCGCGAGTTTTAACCGCCAATTCGTCCGCTACGACGAACCATTGTCACGCAACGATTACGACTTCCTTTGTGATGCCCTGGATAAACTCCAATCGAAAATTACCAGCCTGCAGAACGCCGCTTTTGGCAAAAGCGGCGCGCCGGCGACAACTACTAAGAGCACGAGCTTCTCATTAATCACTTCCGCGTATGCAGAGGAAATGCCGGACGTGCCAGCATGGGTAAACAACGTCCCAACCGATGCCGATAACATCTACTTTGTTGGAGTCGCTAACGATCGAACGCCGCAGGCGGCGCGCGATACGGCCGAGCAACAAGCGCAACGTGCTATTGAGTCGTCGTTTGAAACTACGCTGCAATCCTATTCACAGGTGCCGGCAGAAGACGTCGTGCAGCTCAGTCACAAAATTTCGGCCTCCAAAGAAGTCGTCAGCACTTTTGTCATTCCAGAAGCAGGCGCCTACCGTGGCTACGCGCTCTTACGCGTACCGCGCGCGCTCGCTGTCCTCGCCGCCAAAAGCTTCTTCGTCTCGCACGATTTATCTTTTGATCCAAAATTATTCGAAGCGGCGGCCACTAATGGCGCTACCAAGCAGGTTGCCATCACGCAGGTCCGAGACCAGAAGCGAGCCGCAGATCAGGGCGTCGTCTACGTTCATGTGGCTACACCGGCCGATCGATCGTTGGGTACCGTGTTGTGCCAGGCGCTTGGACAATTGGTAAGCGCGCCAAGTGTCGAGGTTCAAGTTAGTCAACCGGCTAACACGGTGCGCTACTTTACTCAGGGGGATATAGACTTAGCCAACAAACTAAAAGCTCTCACCGAACAAACCTTGGCGGCGGAAGGCTACTCGGTCGCTTTACAGGCCAAGGATGAATACGCCGAAGGATATAAAACTCCCAAGCACGAACACCAATTCGAGATTTGGCTGGCACCAATCCCTCGCCCCCGGCCTCGCGTGAATTTGAAGGTAGAAACAGGAACATCGGCCCAACAAGTCGAGCAATTAAAGAAAACTCTCCAAAATTCCGGTTACGACGTCCCGGTAACCAACCTCGTTGAAGGGGTTCCCACCCAGGAAGCGCGCGTCATCTATCATAAAAAGAGTGATGCCGTGGAAGCGAGCGCGCTGACCAAGGCTGCCGCCGATGCGGGACTCTCCGGCTCATTGGAAACGCCAACGTTTATCAAGTCTCCTATCGCTTCGAAGCCCGGTGAATATGAGTTACGGGTCGGAAAACAGAGCTTTGGCGCGGAGGCAATCTCTCGCTAAGCCATCCTAGATATGCGCACCGCATCAAAAATAAATACGCGCTCGCAACAATGGTACGGCTGACTCCCGGATTTGCCCGATCATCGCGATCTCATGTATTCCGCGATCAAACCGAGTTTTGCGGCATTGCCGCGCAAAATTGATCTTCGATCGAAATGTTCGCCGATTGAAAATCAACTGAGCCTCGGCAGTTGCACCGCAAACGCGCTCGCCGGCGCGCTTGAATTTCTCGAGCGCAAAGACGGCGCGCCGTTGGTCGATCTCAGCCGGCTCTTCATTTACTACAACGAGCGCGCAATCGAAGGGACGGTGAAGGAGGACAGCGGCGCATTTATTCGCGATGGAATCAAATCGCTCGCGAAACAGGGCGTTTGTCCGGAGAAGGATTGGCCCTACAAGATTTCGACGTTCAAATCGAAACCGTCCGCCAAATGCTACGCCGCGGCGAAGAAGCATCAGATCACTTCCTATCATCGGATCAGCTCGCTCGATGAAATGAAGACCTGTCTCGCCGATCGATTCCCGTTCGTCTTCGGTTTTACAGTTTACGACGCGTTCGAATCCGCCGCGGTCGCGAAGTCCGGGGTTCTGAATCTCCCCGGCCCAAATGAAAAAGTGCTGGGCGGCCACGCCGTCGTCGCGGTCGGCTATGACGATACGCAAAAGCGCTTCATCATTCGCAACTCGTGGGACACCGATTGGGGCATGAAAGGTTATTTCACCATGCCTTACGATTATCTCGATCCGTCGAAAAATCTGGCGGACGATTTCTGGACTATCCGCGCGTCGGAAGAAGGCTAAGATGTTGGATCGAACTCAGCCGTGGCGGACCTCGTTCTCAGCGAAAAGGACAACGGCGCCCTCGTTCAGGCGGCGCGCGGTTCTAAAATAACGATCGAGCTCGAGGAAAATCCCACCACTGGTTTTCAATGGTTCGTTAACGGCATCGACGAGGTTTTTCTCGCGCCCGAAGGTGACGCTTTTCTCGTTGGCGATCAGATGGGGCTGGGCGCGGGCGGTGTTCGCCGATTTTTCTTTCGCGCCAAAGGTACCGGCGCCACTTCGTTGAGCTTGATCAACAAACGCGTCACACAATCCGATCATGAAGCCGTCGCCGTCTTCAAGCTCGCCGTTCGGATCGTGAAATAGATCGAGGACTTGCCGCGCGGCTGCTCGCGGTTCACTGCACCGCCTGGTTAGGCCTTTTTTCTCTCCGATTTGAGTGCGGGCATCTTGAATTCTCTCCACCGTCGTTCCTGCTCGTCGAGCGAAAGATCCTCAGCATGCGTGGCAATCCACCAAATATTTCCACAAGGATCTTTGACGCCGCCATAACGCTCGCCGGAAGGCAACGTCATCATCGGGAAAACAGATACTCCACCGCAGTCAAGCGCCCGCTGATAGACAACGTCACAATCCTGCACATACAAGTAAATCGAACTGGGCATCGCTCCGAACTCCGGAGTCGGGTCGGCCAGCATGAGCATAGAGTCGCCCACTTGAATCGTGGCATGCATGACTGCGCCATCCGCCCGTTTTTGTTGGAAGATCACCTCGCCCGCGAAGGCTGCGGAAATGAACTCGATCAATCGTGCGGCGCTTCCGGCGAATAGATATGGAGTGATGGAATGAAATCCTTCAGGTATTGGTCTTGTCGGCATCGGCTATGGAATGTTGTTTTCGGCGCAAACCTTCATGGGCCTAACGAGAACAAGCCGAGGCGTTGGCGGGAGCCGACTTTACGGCGGGAGGTGCCGAGCGCAGCGAGCGCACCTAGGGCAGCCGGGCGGCGAGATTGGGAATCAAGCCACCGCGAGCGGCAGCGAGCGTTGCTTTCACTTCATCCTTCATAATTCTTAATTTTGCCTTGCCGCGCAGCGGCTCGCGGTTCACCGCAGCGCTTGGTTAGGCGTTTTAATCATGCTTGAGCGGCGTGCCGAAAATCTTCGGACTCGGTTTCCCGTCGCCAGCGCACTCTTTCACGAAAAACTTCTCGAGCGCGTCGCCATCTTTCACATTAAACGGCCCTCTGATCTTCTGGGCTCGGCGGCCGGTGATGCGATACGAGATCGCCTTGAGCGGCTCGTGGCGATCGACCCTCCAAACGATTGTCACCTCATGACCATCGCTCGACCACTGCGCCCCGAACGCACCCGCAGCGGTGTCGAGGAATTCCTTGATCTCCTCCAGCGGCCCGATCTTTTTGCCGGTGCCCGCGTCGGTCAGATAAAGATGGAAATTCTCATCGCCAAGCTCGCCACTGCCGTGAGCGGTGATGGCGATCTTTCCATCGGGTGATATGCCATTCGCGACGGTGACGTACTCATTCGGCCCATACTCGTAGTTCCAAGTGGCAAGAACAGGGCTAACCGGCAATAGCAATATCGACCCGAAAAGAAAAAATCGTGAAGTGATCATACGGAATAATGCCTAACGAGACAGAGATAAGCCACGGGCGGGGTCCACGACAACAATGTTTGTGATTATTTTCGTCAGGGGCCGGGGCTTCATCAATCGGTTAGGTCGTCCCGGTCACAAGGTCTTGTCGGTGCGGATGGCGCATTGGTCTAACCGGCGTTTGTCTGCGTTGCCACTGCGGAAAAGATGAAAGACAGAATATTATTTCTGGTCGCCGGAGTGAATGTCGGCAGATCTTTTCAGACCCGACAATTTCACCGCGTCCATCACTTTAACGATGATCCCGGACGACGCCTTCTTGTCGGCTTGCAGCACAAGGGAGGCTCGCTGTATCGCGGATAAATGCCCGATCGCGTCTGCCAAGTCGTCGACTGCGATCTTCTTGCCATCGAGTTTGATTTCGTCGTTCTCGCTCACAGTCAGAATCGCGTGCTCATGCTCGGCCCAAGCAGTTGTCGCCGTTGTTGATTTTTTGACAACATCGCTAGGGACAAGGGCGCGCAACGGGATTTCCGGCTGCTCGTTCGGGAACAGCCTAAATGTGATGGTCTCAGCCAATCCTTTAGGCGGCAGCGCTGCTGCCACGTCTGCGGGAATAGGCGGCAAATTAACTTCTAGGATAGATTGGAGGCACACGTTAGCGAATGCCTCACTAGAACTCTGTTTGATAGTCTTGAGATCCTTTACCCGGCCACTTGGGTCAACCCAAAACGCAACCTGAACCGTGCCAAGGTTGAATAATATGTACTTTTCCGTGACATACTGGTACCAGCGCGACCCAATCGCATCATAGAGCGTCTTTTCGTAGCGCCCGAGCGGCGTCCCAACCGCATTCGCTGATGTGATTCCCCGATTCGAAATTGATCCATACCGTATCTGCTCTCTCAGCGGCTGATAATTGGATTTCGGCTGTCGCGGCGTCGTCGGTGCCGATAGCAATGGTGGTGGTGTCTGCGAGGAGACGATTACTGCAAACGTAATCACCAGCGTCACTACAAGGATCAGCGTGCGCATACACCTAACGAGAATAAGATGAGCGATAGCTGGCGAGGGCGCGCGTGGCTGGTTTCATAATTCTTAATTTTTAATTCTGCCTTGCTACAGATCGGTCCGCCGTTCGCTCCATCGCATGGTTAGGTCTATTTCTTCCATGGCCATTGAAATAGGCGAGCGCCGATGGAACCGGAAGCTTTGCGCTCGGGAAACGTAGTGAAAAGAAAACCCTTAAATGTGCGCCACTCACGGTGCGGAAACGCCTGCGGATAGAACGTGAACGTGCCTTCGTTGTGAAACTGAAGACCGTAAACGCCTCTGAACCAGCCGTAATACTGAAGATCTTCCCACGCGAGAACATGCAGAGGCCGGAATAAAAACTGAATCGTCAGTTCGGTGTCGCTGTACTCCAAACGCCACGGAACCCATACAAGGCAAACGACAATCGCCAACAGTGCGAATGGGATGAGCAAAGTGAGAAAGTAATCGCGGGACCACCAATGATGCTGGTAATAGCCTTGCCAAAAGTATGTTGCGGCGGCCAAACCGACGAACCATATCAAAAGCACTATCGCCGCGCGAAAGAAGCTCGGATGAAGCTGCGCGCGCATAGGCCTAACGAGAACAAGATAACTCAGAGCAGGGTGTCGCAACAAACGCGCTGAGTTTCCTTCGAATTGGGGCGATTGAGTTCATCGGTTGGTTAGGCCTTGCCAGCACTCGCTGCCAGCACAAATGCACCACCCGCAGCGGCGAATACGGAGAAGTCCAGTGGTGCTTTCGGGCCGAGTGCCAATGTCATAGTCGCGGCAAAAGAAAGGAGAAGAAGGCCAGCGCCAAGCGCAAACCAACGCAACTGCCAGCCAATGAGCAAGCCGATACCGAGAACCACCTCCGCCACAGTCGATGTCCAGGCGAGGATGGGGATAGAAGCTGGGGGAGCGAACCAATTTAGCTTCGCAACGTAATCTACAAAGGGCTGCCAGGCACCCCAAGCAACGTTGGCCGCTCCAGCAGGACCCCAAAGGCCAAATCGATCTGCCACGGCCGAGAGGAAGCCGGCTGCCAGCGCTACCCGAAGAAACCATTGCGCGACACCAATAACCGTTGAGCTATTCATGTATCCTCACTGCGTTAGGCCTAACGAAAAAGAGATAAGCCACGCGAGGGCGTCGTGGCAAACTGGCGAAGGTTTTCTTGCAAAGGGCGCGTTGGCTTCATCGATTGGTTAGGTCCCGATCTGTGAAGTGATCACGCACGGGCGGCAGAAACGACATCGCAACAATCACCCCGTCTAAGACGACCATGAACCACACGATAGCGATAACGAATGGAGGAGGCACTGACGCCCAATGGTATGCCCGAAACGCTTGGGCAATGAGCGCGAGGCCAATAAGCGCAGCAAATGCCCATCGTGCCCAACGAAAGAAAAACCACAGGCCCGCAAGAAGAGCCAAGAAAAGAGTTTCTCCAAGAGCAGCTGTAAATAGCGGCAAATACGGACTGATTTGGCTTAAATGCGACGATGTGCGCGGGTGTACCCAACCGAAAAACCACTCGATGATCGACCAACAGCCACGGATGAATAGTATGATGCGATAGATCGTGACTGAGCTCATGGGACCTAACGAGAACAAGCTGAGCCACCGCTGGTGAGAATGAGCGTGGCAAACACCTCGAATCGTTTCATAAGATTAAATCTGCGCATCGCGACTGCCCGCGGTTGGCTCCAGCGACTGGTTAGACGCCCGACGTCGCCGCGCGTTGCGCTCGCGAAACTCTGGACTGGTCATTACCGCCAGTAACATACCGAAACCGACTCCACCAATAAGCGAGGGAATACGCGACAGCCACGAATGCTGCCAACACGTAAAAGGACTGAAGAAGCAAACCAGCCTGAGGACGCTCCACGCCAGTGCCAGGAGACTTGCGGCGAACCAAACGGACCGAAGCCAACAAGAGGCTTGGCGGAATCTTCGAGTAAAGGGCGCGAAGAGCATTGCGGTGGCGAACATACCGCCTAGCGCACACAGAACTGCGTCGTACACGTCGCTGAACATTGCATCTAACGAGAATAAGCTGAGCTGCGGCGACTGACGCCGAGCGGGAAATGCGAACTGGAGGGTTTGCTCATCAAAAATGAGTTTACACGACGGTCGCCGTTAGCTCCAGCGCTTGGTTAGGTCTGGTGATGGAATCTCTCATCTGGTTCGTCTAGCAGCTCGACCTCCGAAAGAAGGCACATTCCGTTTCCGCCCCTGATCGGGCGATAGCCAATGTAATGCTTTGGCTCGGCGTGCTCAGACTGAATGACGATAGCCGGCACATGGATGTCGTCAGCATGAACGACACAGCAATGGGGCAAGCCGATATCAACGGGCGCCGCCCCGATCTCGGCTGCATTGCCCAAGTAGAAAACGGCTCGCCCGTCTTTCACGTCTTGCTCCACGGCGATGCGACCGCGAAGACACGGAGTCTCTCGCCACCGCTCAACGTCGATCTGGCCCCAGAGTTCCATGTGCGCGCGAAAGACCTAACGAGACCAAGCTGAGCGACCGCCGCTGAGAGAGAGTGTACCTGCGAAGGAAACTGTTCTAGTCATATTAAATGTGAACGTACGGCGGGAGGCGGTTCGCTCCAGCGTTTGGTTAGGTCTATTCTTGATATTCACTTCGGAACTATCGCACGATCGCTTTCGTCGACTGCGCTCCAAAGGCCGCTCGCCTGCTGCTTCCAGGTCCAACCCACCCCTTTTGAAATGCTAATCAGTCCGCTAGCCGGTTCGTTCGCTACAACTACCGCAGCATGAATATTTTCTCGCTCTGCGATACGACGCAATGTGTCGAAAACTTCCTGCGCCTCGTGATAAAGCATATAGGTGTCGTTGATGCTGATCTTTGTCACGTATTGGAGTGAAACTGCTGGTTCGTCGCTCCCGTGTAAAGTAGTGCGAGTGACGGACAGGACCTTGACGTCTCTGCCTGACCATAGATGGATTACTGACGGCGCATCCTTGATCGGCTCCCCGCCGTCCCCAGTGCAGACCAAGCAACTCGACAGAATAACGGCTACGAGACCGCGCGTCATAGACCTAACGAGAACAAGCTGAGCGACCGCTGACGAGAGCGACCTGAGCTTTGAGGTTCAGTGTTGAAGTCATCAAAAGTAAATTTACACGCCAGTCAGCGGTTCGCTCCAGCGCTTGGTTAGGTCTATTCGTGAGATTCACTGCTGGCTTGAATTGAAGCTGATAGGAATCACAACTCTCGGCGCAACGACGTGTGGTTTGAATCTCCAGCGCATAAAAGCGCTTTTACAACTAGCATCCAAAAGCGGAACGCCCGTGCTCTGCTTTGCCTCCACAGAGGAAACCAAACCGGTTTCCGTGTTTACATGCAGGACAAACACACCTGCGCCGCCGACGTGTCTGCTACGAAGGGAGTCGGGGTATTCTGGCTTCGGCGCGTAGATAGCGACTTCCTTCTCCGGTTCGCCGTGTGGTCCAACGAGTGGCGGCCTTGCGAATGCAACCGCTGTCAACGCAAAGAGTGTTAGGATGAGGACACGCTTCATAGACCTAACGAGAATTAGACGAAGGTTCGTAATATAAGCCGAACATTTTTTCGTCTAACATCTTTGCGGACTGGGCGCATGAAGAAGGTTGAGATGTTGAGTCGTTTAGCTGTTGAGATGCGGGTCTTTGGCTTCTTCGGTTAGTTTAACAAAAGACCTCACTAGCGAAACTCTGCGTTACTTCTGTCGATGAAATACACCGGTCACGGGTGCATTGGTCATAAGTGGCTTGTTTTCAAAAGTCAGGGGTCTTGGCTTCTCACCGGATAGCGCTCCTTCCCGAGAGCCGTAATTGACTATTATTGCGGGGATTGGAGCGATGCCTTTCTCGGTCAATGCATTGCCGTCCGCTGATAGGGTAAGTTGCCCGGTCCGCTGGCCCGCATGGAAAACAATCGTGTTCCCGACACGTTTAACATCATTATAGCGCCCGGTGCCGTAGCCTTCTAGCACTCCAAGTAATGTGCCGCCTTGCGCGATTGCAATTTTCGCCGGCCTGCTCTGCGCGATTGGCTCGGATTTGAGCATACCGTGCATCTCTTGCATCATAACCGTTTCGGTGCCTATCCAGATGCCATCTACCCGCTGATCAGGCTGCGCTGCAAAAACGGATATCAAGCCCGCGCCTAAAAACATCAAGCAAAGAAAGTGGCGTTGTAACGAAGTTTTCATGGTTGGATGTCTAGCGAGAAGTAGACGCCGAAATGGGAATAAAGACGCCATCTTCGGTTGAAATTTCTTGTTCTGGGTTCACTTAGGGGGCTTCAAAATCGTAAACTCTTTTAACGCTCGAACAAGTCGAAAACTTTTAACACGCATGCGTGCGTCCCGGAATCGATTATTGTCCCCGACAACATCGACATGAGCGACGGAACGAAAGCAGCAGTCGCGCCGGAAGAACACGTCGCTCCCAGCGGCATCGGCGGATTCATTTCGAAGTTCACGGTGCTGCGCGGCGCAAGACGCGAGCTCTGGCTCACGTTTCTGATCAAGCTGCTCATTTACACCGCCTATTCGATCACGAACAAAACGCTGGTGCTTTGGCTCTCGAAAGATCTCGGCTTCAGCGATCAAGGCGCGAGCGCGCTCGTCGGTTGGGTGTGGGCGCCGGCAATGACGATCTTCACCTTGCTCGCCGGTTCGTTGACGGACGCGATCGGTCTACGGCGAACATTTTTTCTCGGGGTCGCCATCTGCACGTTTGCGCGGAGCGTGATGGTACTGACAACTAATCCGGCGCTGGCGCTCATCGCGGGCTTGGTACCACTCGCGGTCGGCGAAGCGCTCGGCACACCGGTGTTGCTCGCGGCAACGCGTGTTTATTCCACCACTGCGCAACGCTCGATCTCGTTCTCGATCATTTACGCGCTGATGAACGTCGGCTACTTCGTGGCCGGTTACGTTTTCGATTTCATTCGTTCGGTCGATCTCCATTTGAGCATCGCGGGATTTCAGCCAACGGCGCACGAACAACTTTTCGCCGTAAGCCTCGCGCTTGAGATCATGCTTTTCCCGACAATCTATTTTTTGCGACGCCGGGAAGAACGGCAACGCGAGACGCATCCTACAATGCTGGCAACAGTTCGCGCGAGCGCGCGGGCAACGGCCGATCTGTTCCGCCGCTTGATCGGGCAATCGGGATTTTACCGGCTGCTCGTATTCTTTCTCTTCATCGGCTTCCTGAAAGCGATTTTCCTGCAAATGGATTACGTCTTTCCAAAATTCGGCGACCGCGAGATGGGATTGCATGCCCCGGTCGGCAAACTGGGCGGGATCAACGCCGTTCTCATTATCATATTGGCGCCAATTGTCGGCGCGCTGACGCAACGCATCGCGTCGTATCGAATGGTCATCATTGGCGGCATCATTTGCACGATCGGAGTTTTCATCATGGCGTTGCCAAGCGATTGGTTCGTGCCGGCAGCAAACAGCGTTTTCGGCACCGCGCTTGGTCACGGTTATCTCCGACTCAGCGGCGCAGTGCATCCTTATTATATAATGTCGGCGTTTTACCTGACGGTGTTCTCAGTCGGCGAAGCGTTTTATTCTCCGCGCGTTTACGAATACGCCGCGTCGATCGCGCCGCCGGGCCAGGAAGCTTCGTATGGCGCGCTCGCTTATATTCCATTTCTCGTCGGCAAACTATTGATTGGAACGAGCGGATGGTTGCTCGCCGCGTTTTGTCCGGCGTACGGGCAGTGCAACCCAACCGCGCTCTGGACAATCTTCGGACTCGCCGCCGCAGCCGCGCCGGTCGGATTGCTCGTCTTCCGCCGCTACATCCAGGTGCCTGAAGCGGGACGGCAGACTTAACCACGAAGGGACACTAATGGACACGAATTACAGGACCAGACGCTCCCATTCGAGCTTGGCGTGCCTGAAATTGAGAATCACTCCGACGCGCAGCTTCGTAATTCGCAGATAGTTTAGCATTAATCCCCGCTCGTGATCCGTGATCTTGTCGATGACTTTTGTATCGACGACAAGCGACTCAAACACGATTAGGTCTGGAACAAACAATCCCACCTTGCTCCCTTTATAATTGACGTCGAAAACGGGTTGTTGTCGAAAAGGAATCCCACGCAGACGAAACTCGACAGTGAGAGCGTTCTCATACGGCTTTTCTAAAATCCCATGGCCGAGAGTGTTTAGAACCTCGATCGCGGCGCCAATGACTTGAAACACCTCGGCTTTAAATAGAAGTTTCCGAGTATCGGTCTCCATGGGGGGATTAAACTTTACTTACCACGAATCTGCCGGCATCGGCAGAAATTTCACTCAAGCCCTCTGGTTTTTGATTCGTGTTTATTAGTGTAAATTAGTGGTTAAATTTCCGTCGTGATTCAGCTCCCAAAGCGCCCGCCACCGTCTTCGCGCGGAATGTTGATTGTCTGCGCGGCCGTGTTTGTTGCGCTGGTCGGCGTCATTCTTTTTCTCAATCGCGCCCGCGGCCAGGCGCCGGACGCATTCCCTGCCCCATCCATATCTATGACAACTCAATCATCCAGTAACCAGGCTTCGGCCAAACCATCGGCCGGCGAATTGAAGAAGAAACTGACGCCGGAGCAATATCACGTGACGCAACTGTGCGGGACCGAGCCGCCATTTCGGAACGAATATTGGGACAATCATCGCCCCGGCATTTATGTCGATGTCGTGAGCGGCGAACCGCTCTTCACTTCGCTCGATAAATTCGACAGCGGCAGCGGCTGGCCCAGCTTCACCAAGCCGATCGATAAAAACAACGTCGCCGAAAAATCGGATCGCGGATTCGGAATGGAACGCACCGAAGTGCGCAGCAGCAAAAGCGATTCGCATCTTGGCCACGTGTTCGATGACGGTCCGAGCGACAAAGGCGGGCTTCGCTACTGCATCAACTCCGCGGCGTTACGATTTATTCCAGTCGAGAAATTGAAGGAAGAAGGCTACGGCCAATACCTGCCCCTTTTCGAAAACAAAAAGTAATCGCAGCTGCGCCAGGAACGGCGAACGCCAAAAAAAAGAGTGACTTTGGAGCCGTTTTTTTGCTTCATTCTTGAAGCGAGGCCTGTGCGATGAACGGCGGCCGTATCCAAAGCAGCGACACCTCACGCGTAAGCATTACCATCGGAATCATTGTCGCGGTGGCGGCGACCGCAATAATTCTGTATTTCGTGTTCTTTGCTCACTCGGTGAAGGAGCAAATGACCGGTTTCGATCCGAACCGGCCAGTCCCGGACGATGCGACATTACGCAAACGTCTGACTACCGAACAATATCACGTTGTCCGCGAGAACGGCACGGAGACGGCGTTCAAGAACAAGTTGTGGGACAACGTTCGGCCGGGAATCTACATCGACATTATCACGCGCGAGCCGCTCTTTTCTTCGGCGGACAAATTCGACAGCGGAACCGGCCGGCCATGTTTTACGAAACCGATTTCGCCCGATATTCTGGTTGAGCAAATGGACAGCACGAACCGAATGGAAGTTCGGGCGAAGCGCAGCAATGCGCATCTCGGCCATGTCTTCCAGGACAACACGACGCCGACTGGCAAACGTTATGCCGTGAATTCGATCGCGTTGTATTTCATTCCCGCTGAAGAGATGGAAAGTGCCGGGTACGGCGCCTACAAATCTTTGGTGCCGGAAGTCGCGAAAAAATAATTTGCAGCGGCGTTTGTTCTCAAACGCCGAACTAAACAAACAGGCGCTTGGCACAAGCGCCTCTACAACTGCTACAGTGCGACAATGCCTCAAAGCGCAAGCGACTCGGCGAAGTCACGCGAAACACTCGGCCTCGTCGCGGGTATTGCCTGCTTCACAACCTGGGGTCTGATTCCCGTTTACTGGAAACTGATCGCCTCGGTGCCAGCGAGCGAAATTCTCGCGAATCGATTTGTCTGGACGACGATGTTTCTTTCAATCGTTCTGAGCTTCCAACGCCGTTGGCCGGAGCTTTTCGCGATCGTTCGTTCCCGACGGGCGCTCACCTATTGTCTCACCGGCGGCGTCGCCATCGCATCGAACTGGTTTCTTTTCATCTACGCGGTAAACATTGGCCACGTCGTCGAAACCAGTCTCGGTTATTTCATGACGCCGCTGATGAACGTTCTCTTTGGCGCGCTGTTTCTGCGCGAACGTCTCACGCGTTTGCAATTTATCTCGGTGATACTGGCGCTACTCGGAGTTTTGAATCTCACTTTCGGCTACGGCCGATTCCCGTGGATCGCGGTTTCGCTCTGTCTCTCATTCGGCCTTTACGGATTGCTCCGCAAAAAATCCGGCACCGCGGCGATTCCGGGTTTGTTCATCGAAACTATTTTACTCCTGCCACTCGCGATCGTGTTTCTGATTTATCTCCGACGCTCGAATGCGCTCACTTTTGGCCATGGCGGTTGGTGGTTGTCGATCTTGCTCGTGAGCACCGGCGTCGTCACCGCCGTCCCGCTTTTCTGGTTCGGTTACGCGACACGACATTTACGACTCATCACCGTCGGATTCCTGCAATATCTCTCTCCCATCGGCTCGTTCTTCCTCGGCGTCTTCCTTTATCATGAACCATTCACCCGTGGACATCTCATCACCTTCATTCTCATTTGGATCGCGCTTGCCGTTTTCAGCGCCGAAGCTCTGCTGCGGTGGCGCTCAAGCCGCGTCCGCGAGCTCGATACCTGCGCGTTCGAAGCGTCCGCGCTCGATTAGATTCGTCGACAATAGCCCAGCATCCATTGGCGATTCGGTGAATCGCCGCTACTTTGCCGCGCGGCATGAAGCAGGACGATTTCCAATACGCGATCGAAAACACCCAGGTGATTCTCGCGCCCGACCAAAAGATCGCCACTTTCGGCACGACGAGTTTTCGGTTCTATCTGATTTCGGAATTAATGGACCGGGTGAACGAAGTCCGCGTCCGCGACGGAAAAATTCACGCCGACCGTCCGCAGATTCTCACGCCCGATCACTTGAGCCGGCTTTTGCTCGAAGGCTTCGGCGAGAAAGCGCAACGCTATGTCGATCAAATACGCGAGCGCATGCAAAACACCGCCGTGCTTCGCTATGGGTTTCAATTTCGCAAGACCGATGTGACCGAACAAATGTTCCGGGACCCAATCGAATCGGTGATCGAGCGGACGAAGTCTTACGTGCAGCATCGCGACGATTCGCTGAGCGCAGTGATTCAGGGCGTCGACGACGCTTGGGAGGTTTGCCTGCTCAAGTTTACCATCGACATGATCGAACGTTCTAGCGGCGGAAACATCGGCGACTTCCGCAAACGCGGCTTGATTTAACGGCGATACCGCCGCATCAGCTTAAAAAACCGGATCGTGTCGCGCACCGGATGAATACTGCTGACTTCGTCTGAGTAAACCGTGCTCACCGGCACTGATTCGATACGAAAGCCTTTCCGGCTGGCGATGATGAGCATCTCGGTTTCGTAATCGAACCGCTCGGAGCCGCCAAGAAGTTCCGGGATGAGTTGTCGGTGTATCAACCGAAAGCCGCATTGCGTGTCCGGAATTCGTTGGCCGCAAAGCGCGCTGATCTGATTACTCATCCACCGATTGACGAACTGCCGCACGCGCGGCATCGACGCAAGATCGTTCATCCGCGTCCCGAGAACGAGTTTCGGTGCTTCCGCTGACAACGCCGCTGTGACAAATCGGTCGATCTCTTCCGGACGATGCTGGCCGTCGGCATCGAGGATAACTACGAAATCAATCTGTCGATCCAGCCAGTGGCGCAATCCGGTCTTGATTGTCTCGCCTTTGCCGCGGTTTTGTTGATGAACGATTACCTCCGCGCCGGCTTCGCGCGCGCGCTCCGCAGTTGCATCGGCGGAGCCGTCATCGACAACCAGGACGTCATCGAGCTGCTGACGCGTGCGCCGAACAACGTCGCCGATATGTTTCTCTTCGTTGTAAGCGGGAATAACCGCCGCGACTTTCGTTTTCTCCATCGTTCAGCGGACAACCGGATGAAAATCCGCGGCGTGATACGAGCTGCGCACGAGTGGACCGGATGCGACGTGCTCGAAACCCTTCTTGCGCGCGATTTCGCCGTAGAGATCGAACTGTTGCGGCGCGATGTATTCGACCACCGGCAAATGATTCGGCGTTGGTCGCAAATATTGGCCCATCGTCAGGACCTGGCAGCCAACTTCGCGCAAATCGTCCATCGTTTGAAAAATCTCCGGTTCGGTTTCCCCGAGCCCGAGCATGATCCCGCTTTTCGTAACTATTTTCGGCGAAAGCTCCTTCGCGCGCTGCAATACGCGCAACGACGTCCGATATTTCGCGCGCGAGCGCACAAGCGGGGTCAACCGTTCAACTGTTTCCATGTTGTGATTGTAAATTTCAGGAGCGGCATCGAGCACGGTCTGAATGCAACCATCGTCCGCGTGAAAATCCGGAACGAGCACTTCGATAATAATCGTTGGATCCGCATTTCGGATTGCGCGAATCACGCTCGCGAAATGATTCGCGCCGCCATCTTGCAAATCATCACGCGCGACTGCCGTGATGACGACGTGTTTTAATTTCATCCGCTGCACCGCTTCGGCGACGCGGTTCGGTTCGTCCGCTTCGAGCGCGAACGGTTTTGCTGTTGTTACCGCGCAAAATCCACACGCCCGTGTGCAACGATCTCCCGCGATCATAAACGTCGCCGTGCCCTGGCTCCAACATTCCCACCGATTCGGACATTGCGCACTTTCGCAAACGGTGTGCAGCCGCAAATCGGAGATGAGCGTCTTCGTCGAAAAGAAAACCGGGTTCGACGGCAACCGCACTTTGATCCACGACGGTTTGTGCGGCTGATGCAGCGCCGGATCGATCTTTGCGCAGGACATTTGATCGAACTTACCGCAACCCGCTCAGATTGAAAAGTTCAAGTCCGATGAAGGTGTTCCGATTCGCCTCCATCGAAATACATCCTACTGCACCTCGACGGTCACGCCCGGTTGCACGGTAAATTTCACAACCTCGGCGATCGCGCCATTGATATAGAGATCGACTCGATATCTTCCAAGCGGCCAGGTCCTGCCTGCTGGCCGGCCGAGAGAAAACCCTCCCTCCTCCGTTGGCTTATACACTTTGTAATCCGCTCGACGAATCTCAGTCTCTTTCGCGCCGGCGCCGACGTTTTCCGCGATCCAAACGCCGCTGACCTTGTCGCCAACTTGAAAGCCCTCACCCTTCCAGAACAAATAAATCGTCGGAACATCAGCCGAGAATACCGTGGTCCGCTTGCCGCCTTGTTTTGTAGCAAGAAATGCATGGAGCGACTTCGTTCCGGTTGGCTGCGCGCCGGCCGGACACTCGAGCGCCGGTACCAACAAAAACGCGACAACAATACCAAACAAACAGAATCTCTTCTTCGGCATCACTCGTCGCGCTCCTCCTTGATCCGCATTCAAATGCCGGAGCAGCACAAACGCAACCCGGCCTTGGCGGGAGCCAACTTTACGGCGGGAGGTGCCGAGCAAAGCGAGCGCACCCAGGGAAGGCCGCCGCCCTGCGGCAATCCAACAACATGGGAACACTTACGCCGAGCTAGCGGGCGCGTAAGCCGGGCACCGCGATTGGGAATCGCGGCATTGACGAACTACTTGGATCGATAGGACATCACACGCAACACAGTGATAGTCGCCGGCTTCCCGTCCTTTTCGATTCCACGTTTCTCGATCGTAAATTCGACTGTCGAATCCGTCGTTAACGAGCCGCCGCCGTTCTCCTGAAATTGCACGGTGTAACGATTACCTTTCAACCCCAACACGCGATAGCGCATGAATCCGCCGTCTTCAGGTTTCGGTGTCGGCGCCCGGAGCCATTCTCCATCCGGTTTTACCTCGTCCATATTGAACTGGTTCGAATTCATCTCGACCGCGTCGAGATTTATCTCGGTCACGACCGGACTTTCGGAGTCGGATAGCCAGCAATCGATCATGTCGAAAACTTTTGGATGAAGCCTTAGCGCCGGCGGCGCAGACGTCGTTTTCGCATCTCCTCTAATCGGATGAAGTGAGTTCACGATCTTTGTGAAGTCGGCGACGGTTATCTTCTTTCCTGTAAATCCGTGAAATCGACCGAGCCCCGCATGAGTAATAGGTCCGCCGTGTGGTTGCACTTGCATGTTGGCGTCTTCAACCCAGTTCGTCAGAATTTCCTTCTTCACGGCGGCGTTGCCTGTCCCCTTCGGCGTGTAGATCAAATAAACGCGGCCAAACAGCGGCGATTGAAACTCCGCCTCTTCAGAGTCCTCGGTTTCCATAATGTTGCGGTCGCCGATTCCTTCCCAGGCCGATTCAATCGAAAAGCTCGCGCCGTTGGCGCCAACCCACTCGATCTCGTAGGTGGCAACTTTTTCCGGTGCCTGTCCTTCGACGGTGTTTTCCTCGTTGATAATGTGCGCGCTCTTGAGTTTGAAATCCTTCGGCAAATACGTCGGAACAAAACAAATGATGTCGAGTTTCTTCAGGTCATCCAGACTCGCCGGCTTTGTCTCATCCCCTCGCGCTGCCAATTCGGAGAAGACCAATAAGCTAATCGCCGCCAGGCCAATGCGTTTCATGGAGGTCGTAGGTTTAATAAACCATTCGGTTTGTCGATCTTTCTCTTTCATAACAATTCGGAGGCGCTTAATTAACGGGTATGGCTGAACTTGCCGACCGCGCGCTAACGGTTCTTCACGATTGGGTAAAATCGGAGAGCCTGCGGAAGCATTGCTACGCGGTTGCCGACTCGATGAAATATTTCGCGCAGTCGCGTGTCCGAGCCGGGGTGGCGGTTGATGTCGATCTCTGGGAAGCAGTCGGCCTGCTTCATGACATGGATTACGAAAAACATCCGAATCTCGAGCGCAGTTCGACCGAAGGTCATCCCTTTGTCGGTGTGCAATGGCTGCGCGACAACGGTTGGAGCGACGAAGTTTGTCGAGCGATCTTATCGCACGCCGATTATTCCGGAGTTGAACCGCAAACAGATCTGGAAAAAACGCTGCGTGCCGTCGACGAGCTGAGCGGCTTCGTCATCGCCGTCACGTTGGTTCGCCCGAGCAAGAGCATCACTGATGTTGAGCTTTCGTCGGTGAAAAAGAAAATGAAGGACAAAGCGTTTGCCCGCGCGGTCAATCGCGAAGAGATCGTGCACGGCGCCGAGAAACTGGGAATGCCCCTCGACGAAGTGATCACGAACGTTATTGCCGCGCTAAAAGCCGATGCCGATCGTCTCGGGCTCGCAGGAGGCAAATCATAAACTCCTGGCAGTCCGCTATCGGCGGCGAGGCGAAAAAAATTAAATAAGATTATTTTAGCCGCACGGGCCGGTGCTGTTTAAACAGCGCCATGTGTTCCTGCATCGAGCGTGATATTTCATTGGCGTCGGGCGCTGTCATGGCTTGCTCTTCATAACGAATGGCGGAGTCGAAATCGCCGGCTTCGGCGTAAGCGGTCGCGAGCGTGTCGATCATGTTCGCTTCTTTTCGCTTGGTAATGTTGCACGCCTTTTTCGCGTCATCGACCGCCGCGCGCCCATTTCGAATTGAGGCGTCGGGACAAGTTGCCCGCAACCACGCCCGACGATTAAGCGCCAAGGCGTAGGTTTCGAGAAGAGTCGGCTGGAAACGGAGGGAATCGTTCAAGTCCCGCAGACTCGCAGCATACCGTCCCAATGCGATCTCAGCCTTTGCCCGCAGCACAGCCGCTTCTACGAAATTCGAGTCCTGCCTTAAAACTTCATTGCAATCGCGAATCACCTGATCCCATTTGCGTTCGTCGCTCGATAATCTAGCGCGCCAAAAAATTGCGACCCATAAGGTCGGATCAGTCCGAATGGCGGCATCAATATCGCTTCGCGCCGCTTGAAGATTACCCGCGCTCCATTCTCGATCGCCTTGTTCGAGCAGCTTGATTGCGTTCCAATTGCGGCCGCGACCGGCGTGAAAATCATTCAGCGTAAGCGAGCGCGCACACACAATCGAACAAATGAAAATCGCCGTAATCAATAAAGGGGAACGCATGGAAATGGATAACTTCGTCTGGTGACGTTCGCAAGATCGACATCTTATCCGCGCAATGCTTCGGTGAAGCGCACGAGGTCGTCCGCGACTTGCTCGATTCGGCTGACAACTTTTTTATCGACGACTTTGTCGCCGTCGAACGCGTCGCCGGTCGCGTAAACGAAGCGCGGAATGATCACGGTGCGAAAATCGAGCATGAGACTGTTGGCGTACGCCATCACCGCCATGTAGCTGGTCGTGCCCCCGGCCGCGCAGAGGAATCCGACAATTTTTTCCTCCCATGAGCTGCCGGTGAGTTCGATCATGTTTTTTGCCGCGGCCGCGACGTCGTAATTATAAACCGGCGCTGCGATCAAAATTCCGTCCGCTAATTCAATCGCCTGGTTGAGCTTTTGCGCGCCCGGCATGTTGTAACATTTGTCCGCGTCGCACAGCGGAAGATCGAGATCTTTGATATCTAGCCACGCACAGTCGATTTTCCGTTTCTGCAAATGGGCGAACGCCACCTGGCCCATTCGCCGGCTGTTGCTGTCCGGATTTCCACTCGTGCTAACGACTAAATACTTTGACATCGTCACCCGCAGCTTAGCCAGGCGCGCTCAATTGCCAATCGCGCAGCCCTCTCGCCCCGGCACTTGACGAACAATCGTGCGCACGCACGTGATAAGAGTGCGTGAAGCGGAAGCAAAGGGAAGCGCGGAGTCGCGACAGTTTCGCCGGCTACGCTTCTGGGTCTGGTTTCAGGAGCACACCCGGCCGACAGACTTGCAGATCACACTTTTTTGGGCGGGCGTCATCGGATTTTGCGGTGGCCTCTCTTCAATCGCCTTTCGTGGCGCGACCGCGATCATTCACAAAATTTTTACCGGCAATTCGACTGCCGGATTAGTCGAATCGTTTTCCGAACTGCCGCCGTGGTTGCGGCTCACGATTCCGGCGTTTGGCGGACTCATTGCCGGCGCAATTCTTCAATTCGGAGCGCGCTGGCGCAGTCGAATCCCGACAACCGATTACATGGAAGCGGTCGTGCTCGGCGATGGCAAAATCTCCACGCGGCGCACCCTTGTGAAAACCTTTTCCGCGCTGCTGTCGATCGCCTCCGGCGGTTCGATTGGGCGCGAAGGTCCGCTTGTTCAACTTTCGTCCGTAATTGCGTCCGGATTCGGGCGTCTCCAGAAATGGTCGACACCGCGACTGCGTTTGCTCGTCGGTTGCGGCGCGGCCGCGGGAATCGCGTCCGCTTACAACGCGCCAATCGCGGGCGCGATCTTTGTCGCCGAGATCGTCCTCGGTTCAATGGCGATGGAAATGCTCGGGCCGCTGATTTTTTCGTCGGTCGTTGCCACGCTGACCGTGCAGGGATTTCTCGGCACCGGACCGCTTTACCAAATCCCGCCTTTTCGGTTGAATCACAATTGGGAAATTGCGCCTTACCTGTTGCTCGGCCTCGCGGCTGGATTGATCGCGCCGTGGTTCATTCGGCTGCTGCGAATCACCGAAAAGCGCGTCGGCCGCATCGCCGCGCCGATTTATCTGAAAATGTTTGCCGGCGGTTTAATCGTCGGCGGGCTTGCGATTTGGTATCCGGAAGTTTGCGGCAACGGTTACAGCACGGTGAGCGGCATCTTGCGCGGCCAATGGTTATGGCAAACGCTCGCGATCATTTTTATTTTCAAAATTCTCGCCACCACCGCGACTTTCGGCTCGGGCGCGGTCGGCGGCGTTTTCACCCCCACTCTGTTTATCGGCGCAAGCCTTGGATTTCTTTTCGGCACGGGCACGCAACACTTGCTCCCACATTTGCCGATCAATCCGAGCGCGTTCGCGCTTGTCGGCATGGGCGCGTTCCTCGCCGCCGCAACTCATGCGCCGATCATGGCCATCGTCATGATTTTTGAAATGACGCTCGATTACCAGATCATCTTGCCGTTGATGCTCGCCTGCGTCGTCGGCTACTACACATCCGTCAGCATCGAGAAGCGTTCGATTTATGCGGAAGCGCTCAAGCGCAAAGGCGCCGGCGATTACCGCAAACAACTGGCCGAACTACACGTGCGCGATTTGATGAAACCCAAACCGTTGACCGTCGCGCCGACGGCAGGGTTTTCCGAAATCGGCGAGAAATTTATCGCTACGCGTTTCAATTATCTCTACGTCACGGACCACGATCGTTTCCTTGGCGCGATTTCGCTTCATGATATCAAGAATTTTTTGCACACGCCCGAGCTCGCCACCGTTGTCATCGCCCGCGATGTGTTGCGCGAAGCTTTCCCGAGTGTGCCCCCGGATGCATCGCTCACTGAAGCGCTCGAACGATTTAGCGATCATGACGGCGAACGTTTGCCCGTCGTTTCCTACACGAACGGCCAGGCATTGATCGGCAGTGTTTCGAAGACGGACGTGATTCTCGCTCTCGCCGGAAGTACGAAGCGGCCCGCGACGTCGGTTTCGACTACGGGGTAAGAATAATTTTGCCGCTGTAAGGATCTTTCACCGGCGTGCCCGGCTGAAAACCGCGCACATCGATGTAACCGCTCTCCGGCGAGTACGGACTTGTAACAAAACCTTTTTTGCCCGGGACCGGAATTCCGTATCGGAAGTCATCACCTTTCTTGGAGCCAGCTCGCGTTGCCGTCCGAGTATTGCCTTCGTTAGGCGGCTTATGCACGCCGGGAGCCGCGGTCGGAGTCGAACTCACGTTTGCGGTGTTCGTCGTATCCGCGCTTTTCGATTTCGGTTTGCTCGAGTGAGAATGAGTTTTTGCTTCCGACTCCTTAACCGCGTGCCTCATCGCGCGAAAAAATCGCTGGAACGGGCCGGGCTCGTCGGTTTCGGCCAAAACGGCCGCGGCGCCAAACCACAAGATCGACATCGCGGCCAGAGCAATCTCAAACGTTCGCTTCACCGTAATCGAATTAAATCGCGCTGGACGAAAATGCCAGAGTTGAGAAGAATTCGCCGATCTACAATGAAAATCCTCACCATCATTGCCCGGCTGCTTCTCGGACTGGCATTTACCGTCTTCGGCTTGAATTTCTTTTTGCATTTCATTCCCCAACCGCCGCCGCCGCCGGGCCTGGCCGGTGATTACATCAAAGTTTTCGTCGCGAGTGGTTACGCCAATGTGATCGGCGCGGTGCAACTCATAATCGGATTGCTCTTGTTAATCGGTCGCTTTGTGCCAGTCGCTTTGACGATGCTCGCCGCAATGATCTTCAACATTTTGGCTTTTCACCTTCTCATGGAACCGGCGGGTGTCGGTCCAGGAATTGTCGTCATGTTGCTCTGGGCGTTAGTCGCTTGGCAGTATCGAGACCGATTTGCGGGAATATTAAGCCCTTAGCTCGAGATCAGGTTGGCAGCGAGAACGAGACTGTTTCGTTTGCCGCCCGATGGTTCGACCAGAATTTCGTGCCGTCGAATGTGAGTGACCGCGCGGCGAAGGGAACAACTGCGACATCTTCGACGGCGGGCTTTGATTGACGCGGATCTACTCGCGCAATCCACCATCGTTCTTCCCCCGGCTTTGCTCCGCTCTTGAATCGCTCAGGGGTTGGCGGGCCGCTCGCGTACTGTGGTCGCGGAGTGTTCTCAGTGCCGCGTAAGACGTAAATCATTCCGTTCGCAAATGTGTGGCCGCAGATTTCCGCGCCAATGTCGATCTTGTCGACGACATTGCCTTTTCCATCCAGTTTCAAAATACGCTGCTCGTACCATTGGCTGAGATACAGATCGTTGCCGTCGCAACTGAGATATGAGCCGGTAAAATCCGGGCACGCATAAAGTCGCGTGAAACCATTGCTGTCATAACGATAAATGTGACGATCGTCGTTCGTCCCTTTGCCAATCGTACAGTAAATCGCGCCATTCTTCGCCACCGCAGCCCAGATAACTCCGGGCGAATCGATTTCTTCGGCCACTTTCATCGTCTTCGCGTCGACCTTGCACGCTGTGCCGAGATCGCGGGAGCTGATCCAAAGTTGTTTGCCGTCCCAAGCCAAAGCTTGCGGTGTGACTGTCGGCGAAGGAAAACGCTTTTCGTCGGTAATTTTCGACAGACTCATGCTTGAATCAGCATCAGTCTGGTTGTTTCCGCAACTTCAGCTTGCGTTGAATCGTATCGGTCATCTCGGCCGGACCGGCGCCCAGCTCAACCGTTAGCGCGTCTTCAGCCGGCCTCGGTTCTTCCAAATCGGCGAATTGGCTCGCGAGCAAATCAGGATTGAAGAAATGTCCGCGCCGGTCATGCAGTCGTTCCGCAATTTGTTCGCGACTACCGCGAAGAAAAACGAATTTCACCTGATCGCTTACTCGCAGCCGGTCGCGATATTTTTTCTTTAGCGCCGAACACGCGAGCACCGCGTTTTCATTGTGATCGAGCGATTCTTTGATCGCCGCGCGCAACCGTTCCAGCCATGGTTGCCGATCTTCATCGGTCAACGGCTCACCGCGACGCATCTTGTCGATGTTCGCGCCCGAATGAAAATCATCCGCCTCGATAAATTTCCAACCGAGCTCGCGCGCGAGCAGCTCTCCGATGGTGGTCTTGCCCGCGCCGCTAACTCCCCAAAGGATCACAACCATCCAGGATTGTACTTCCTAATTCTTAATTCCTAATTTTTACTTTTCCTCGTGCACAATCCTGAAGATCGCAGTTTTCTCGGTCACCCGCGCGGCCTTGCTTTTATCGCGTTCTCGGAAGCGTGGGAGCGCTTCTCCTACTACGGCATGCAAGCGCTGCTCGTGCTCTTCATGGTCAATCGCGTATTGCATCCTGGACATATCGAGCACATCGCGGGGTTCGGTCCATTTCGCCACCTCATCGAATCGATTCGCGGCCCGCTCGACATTCAGCCGCTCGCCTCAACCATTTTCGGCCTCTACACCGGTCTTGTTTATCTCACTCCGATCATCGGCGGATTAATCGCCGATCGCTGGCTTGGGCGAACACTCACCATTGTAATCGGCGCGTCGCTTATGGCCGTCGGCCAATTCCTGGTTGGTTTGGACGCAAGTTTCTTGCTCGGACTTATGTGTCTTTTGATTGGGGTCGGTTGTTTCAAAGGCAATCTCGCCAGTCAGGTCGGCGCGCTCTATTCGCCCGGCGACAATCGCCGTGCCGATGCCTTTCAAATTTATTACATCTTCATCAACGCCGGTGTCATCGCCGCGCCGCTCATTGCCGGGACACTTGGTGAGAAAGTCAGCTGGGCCCTGGGTTTTGACGCCGCCGGCATCGGAATGCTGATCGGTCTCGCGATTTATCTCTTTGGAAAAAAATATTTGCCGCCCGATTCGCCCGTTGTCGAAAAAATGGAGGCTGGCTCGCCACCGGAGGCGAAACCGAAACTGAGCCGCCGCGATAAAATAGCGATCATTCTTCTCCTCGTGTTGTTGCCCTTCCTGACGATTGCGATCATTCCGAATCAACAAATCTTCAACGCGTATCTCGTCTGGGCGCAGGACCACGCGAATCTCGTTTTTTTCGGACAGACTATGCCAACGACCTGGCTGATCACGCTCGATTCAATCGTCTCAGTGAGTTTTCTTTTCATCGCCGTCATCTTTTGGCGCCTTTGGTCGAAAAAATTTCGTGAACCAAGTGAAATCGCAAAAATTGCGATCGGCAGCCTCATCGCAGTGACTGGAATGCTTTCGCTCTTTGTCGGATCGACAATCGCGGCCAAGACCGGAACGAAGGTCTCGATCGGCTGGTTGATCGCGTTCCACGTTTTGAACAGCGCCGGATTCGCGAACGTCTTCCCGGTTTCGCTCGCGCTTTACGCGCGCGTGGCGCCCGCCGCACTCTCCGCAACGATTATTGGAATTTACTATCTCGCCTTTTTTGCCGGCAACAATCTGGTCGGCTGGATCGGCGGATTCCTCGAAACAATGCCCGCGCCGCAATTCTGGCTTTTGCACGCTGGGTTCGCCGCGGTCGCAGGGATCATATTTTTCCTCGCCGGAAAAATTTTCGGTCATCTCCTTGCGCCGACCGATGCGAGACCAGCGGCCGCGCAGCCTTAGTCGAACATTTTTTCCAGGATCGTCCGCAGATCCTGGAAGTTAATCGGTTTGGTCAAGTGATAATCGAAGCCTGCGTCTCTACTTCTTCGCAAGTCTTCCTCCATTCCAAGTCCGGAGAGCGCGACACCTTTCAACGGTTGACGTTGCTTCGCTTCGCGGATCAGCTCGTATCCGCTCGTGCCGGGCAGACCAATATCGCTAATGAGCGCGTCAAACTTTGCCCCGTCCAAAACGCTCAATGCGCTTTGCGCAGAATCAGCGGTAACGACTTCGTGACCGGACTTGTTAAGCAAACGCGAGAGCAGGCCACGCGTGTCATCGTGATCGTCAACGAGCAGCAGTCGCAGTTTCCTCGAGCTGCCCGGGCGACTGATCGCTCCGTCCGCCGGCGCCGCGGCCGGTTCACGCAGTAAATCGAGAAAAATTCGAAAAGTCGTGCCCTGATTTTTGCCCGCGCTTTCGACGCTCATCGTTCCGCCGTGAAGATCGAGCAAAGTTTTTGAAATCGTTAGGCCGAGACCGAGGCCGCCGAACTGTCTCGTGATGGAGCGTTCTCCCTGATGGAACGGTTCGAAAATGTTCGACTGCCGCTCCGGCTCGATTCCAATTCCGGTGTCGCTGATTTCGGAAACGAACCGGTTTCCTTTATTGAACGAGCGAATGCTAATGCGTCCTTTGTCGGGCGTGAACTTCACCGCGTTATTGATGACATTCCAGAAGACCTGTTGGATCCGCACCGGGTCCGCCCAAATATGGTGCCCGGCCGCACCGAGATCGATTTCCAGGGCGAGTTCTTTCTTCGCGATGTCATTGCGAACGATCTCGATCGCGTTGTGAAGCAACCGATGCACGTCAGCCACTTCATGGTGAACTTCGATTTTACCGCGCGTGATCCGCGTTACGTCCAGAAGATCGTCAATGAGCTGCGCTTCGAGCTGGACATTGCGCCAGATCGTCATCACCTCTTCGCGAAACTCCGGCAGCAAATTTCCGTGCTCCACCAGATAACTCGACGCGATCATCGCCGGCATGAGCGGAGTCCGCAGCTCGTGGCTAAGCGATGCCAGGAAGTCGTCTTTGGCTTTGTTCGCATTTTCCGCTGCAATTTTCGCCGCCTCGAGATTTTCTTCGGCGCGTTTGCGCTCGGTCACGTTGCGAAAACTCCAGACCCGCCCGACCGGCTTTTGATCGAGCAACTGAATTTGCGAGTATCGCTCGAGGATCGTGCCGTCCTGCCATTCGAAGACATCGAAGGTTCTTACCGGCTTGGTCCGGTAGATTTCCCTTACTTGCGAAACAAAACCCTCGGGGTCCTTGAAGCGTTGGCTGAACTGCAGCCTCAATTTGTTCACATCGGCTTTTTTTAACTGCTCGCGCGTGACACCCATCATTTCGCAATATTTCTCGTTGAAGTTGCGCACGTTGCCGCTCAAATCCGTGACCACGATTGCGTCGGTGGTGGAATCCAGCGTCGCCTGCATCATCGACAACGAGAGCGCCAGCTCCGCGGTTTTGCGTTCGAGCGCTTCTGTTGCTCGGACAAGTTCTCCCGCAGAAACATGACGCGAACGGTCAGCACTGATTTTCCTTCGCTGCTTCCTCGACGATGAACCCTTTTTCGGACGCTTGGAGCGTTTCACGCGGCGGCCAATCATAATTCGGCGCAGTAACCTGCCACTGAATTGCGCAAACGCTAAATTCCCTTCCCGTTTGCATTCGAACAGATCATCATCGGAGCAGGATGATAAGAATCCACTGCATCGGTTGCGTTGCGTTGACCTTGCTGCTCGTAGCGAGCACAGAAGGCGATGTCACCTCGGCGCAGGTGAACGGCACGTGGAGATCCGGTAAAAACGAATTCAAAATCTGGGCACTCGGCCAGCAGAAGCTCAAAATCGAATTCTCCGGAGTCTTCGAATACAAGAGCGCTGACGGGCCGACCGCCAACGTCGGCGAAGGTAGTGGCATCGCGCACATCGACGCGGACACGGCGACCTTCAAGCCTGACGGCGCCGAGGATGAATGCAAAATCACGCTCCAGTTCGCGCACGGAAAGCTGCGCGTGAGTCAAAACGGCATCTGCGGTTTCGGCTTCAACGTTACCGCGGAAGGCACTTACAGGAAGATTTCAGCCCGAAAGCCAAAGTTCGATTCTGAGTAATTGAAGACGCGCGTCTTCATCCTCACCTCGTTGGCGATGATCGCGTTCGCAAGCAACTCGCTCCTTTGCCGCGCCGCGCTTAAACAAACCGCAATCGATCCGGCGAGCTTTACCTTCATCCGGATTCTATCCGGCGCTCTCGCGCTCTGGGTAATTATGACGCTGCGATCGCTTCGCTCGTCACATGTCGCAAACGGCAGTCCGGCTCGGATTCACTCGTCTCGAAACATTGGCAATTGGGTCTCGGCTTTCGCATTGTTCGCGTATGCCGCGGCGTTTTCGTTCGCATATGTCGATCTTTCCGCCGGAACGGGCGCACTTCTTCTTTTCGGCGCAGTTCAAGCAACAATGATTCTTTGGGGAGTTCGCAACGGAGAAAAGCTCGACGCACTTCAAATTCTCGGGATTCTCATCGCTTTGATCGGCTTGGTCGTCCTTGTCTTCCCGGGACTTTCCGCACCGCCGTTGCTCGGCTCGTTCTTAATGATTACCGCCGGAATTGCCTGGGGCGTTTATTCGTTGCGGGGCAAGACCGCAACTGACGCGATCGCCGCGACCACTGGAAATTTTTTCCGGGCGTGGCCGTTCGCCCTTGTCTTGAGCGCGTTCATGATTCAGCAGGCGTGCCGCGATTCGTTAGGCACAATCTACGCGGTTGTCTCCGGCGCGATCACGTCCGGGATCGGTTATGTGATCTGGTACGCGGCGTTGCCCAACTTGAAAGCCGCGAGCGCGGCAACAGTGCAGCTTAGCGTGCCCGTGCTTGCCGCCACTGGCGGGATTCTTTTGCTCGGCGAGTCGATCAGTTTGCGGTACGTGATTGCTTCGATCGCTGTCCTCGGCGGCATTGCTTTGGTTATTATGGAACGGCAACGCGGTCCGAGGTGCGAGCCGCGCGGGCATTGACTGGCATTACATGAAACGTCTTCTCTGGATCGACATCTCCAAGGCGCTGGCGATCTGCTTCGTTGTTTATTTTCATTTTTTCCGGACTGTCTTCGAGCATTATCAGCTTCCACCTAACGACTGGAGTGGTGCAATCGCAGGGGCGGTGTCGTTTTTGCGCAGCGGTTGGTGGCAAATTTCCGGCCTCGGTTTTCACGCAGTCGGCGCCTTCATTATTCTAAGCGGCTGGACGTTGATGCAATCGACGATGGCGCGCGCCGAATCCGGCGACGTCGCGTGGGGTAAATGGTACGTCGCGCGATTCACCCGGCTTTATCCAATGTATTGGGTCGCCCACATCGTCTATCTGATTTCACCCTTCATCGCGCGACTCGAACCGGTAGATGATCGGATCATCATCAGTCTTTCGGGTCTGCGCTTCATCAACATCGAGATGAATTTCATGTACCTCAACGCCGCGTGGTGGTACTTTGCGATGCTCATCCAATTTTATTTGATCTTTCCCCTGCTCTTTTGGGCGGCGAGAAAATTCGGCGCCTGGATATTTCTCATCGTCGCGTGCGCGATAGGATTTCTTGTGCGCTATGTCTTGCTCGATGTTCATCCCGTCCACGGACTCTGGGTGCTCGGCGGGTTCGCGGTTTGCCGGTTGCCGGAATTCGCGCTGGGCATGGCGCTCGGCATGTGGCAGGCGCGATCCGCGCGCGTTGAATGGTTTCTTTTGCGCAGTCCCGGTTTGCTCGCGGGCCTTCTCTTGTATCCGGCCGCGCTCTGGCTTTACCACATCAATTACGTCTATGTCGATTTTGCCACCGGCGCGTGTTGCTTCCTGGTGATCGCGGGTGTCGCCGGATTAATTTCTCACGCGGGCGGTGTGGCAAAAGTTCTCAGCGTGATCGGCGCTTACTCCTACGGCCTTTATTTGATTCATCAGCCTTATGTCATCTGGCTCGGTCTGCGCATCCGGCCGATGTCGATCCTCGCATTCCTTTTCGTCTTCCTGATAACGCTCGTCATTCTCAGTGCGTGGGGAACGTTGTTGGAGAAAGCGACCAATTCCCTGGTGAACAAACTTGTCGCGAGGCGTAAGCTCGCTCCCAGTTAGCGATTTAACGATTTAGTGTTTAGCGATTATGAAGAATGAGATCGAGCTTAGTTCAGTCGAAGATCACGACGGAATTCTGACCATTCGCGGCGGCGGCGCGCGTCGCGATTGGAACGGCATTCATTACAAACAAGGGATGTCGTCGAAAAATGTCGGCACGACAAAATTGTCCGCCAATATCGCGACCATTCCGCCCGGCGGCGTGGCTTACGCGCACATTCACGTCGATTTCGAAGTGATCCTTTACATCATCGAAGGAAAAGTTCGCCACGAATTCGGCGAAGGTTGCAAGAAAGTGCTCGAGAACCAAGCCGGCGATTTTATCTACATCAAACCCGGCGTGCCCCACGAAGTCTTCAACATGAGCGATACAGAGCCCGTCGTCGCCTTCGTCGCGAGATCGTCCGCCAGTGAATGGGACGACATCATTCCCTACGATCGAACTAAGTTATCTTGAGCAGCGCAAAACCACACGACACACAATCGTAACGTTGACCGTAACTGTTCGCGGGCGGAGGATTCGTTAGGGGGTAATTCTGCCACGGGCGGCACAAGTCTAGTGCAGTTGGCTGGAGCAACTGGAAAGGCGGAAGCTACTATGAACATGAAACTAGAAGTCGTAATCATACCCGTTTCGGACGTCGATCGCGCGAAGGTGTTCTACGAGAAGCTCGGATTCCGATTAGATGGTGACTTCGTCGCGAACGAAAAGCTTCGGGTCATGCAATTAACACCTCCGCGCTCAGAGGCATCGATCATCTTTGGCAAAGGCATCACCACGGCCAAGCCAGGTTCGATGAACGGTCTCGTCCTCGCCGTTGACAACATCGATACGGCCCGCGCCGAACTGGTCGGCCGAGGCGTGAAAGTCAGTGAAGTATTTCACTTTGCCGGCCTTCCCTTTAATAATTCCGGCGATCAGCCTCGAATCAACGGGCGCGATGCCGAAGGTCGGAGCTACTTCACGTTTGCTTCGTTCGAGGATTCCGACGGCAACGAATGGCTGCTCCAGGAAATCACAAGCCGATTTCCTAACCGCGAATGGAAGTCAATTCCGGCGCAACGCCCGGACGTGGCAAAGCTCGCGGAGCTTCTCCGCGAAACCTCGGAGCACCACGATCCCTACGAAAAGACGCACGCCAAGCATCACTGGTCGGATTGGTATGCGGCGTACTTCGATGCGCGACTAAACGGCAATAACTCGGAAAACGCTTCCAAGACTGCTGACCGCTACATGACGGATGTCCATCACATCGCTGCATTATGAAAGTCGCGCAAATCAGCAAAGCCGGCGGCGATTTCGAAATCGTCGATCGCGAAATTCCGCAACCCGGTTCGGGACAGGTTCGAATCAAAGTCGAAGCGTGCGGCGTTTGTCACAGCGATACGCTCGTAAAGGAAGGACTGTGGCCCGGTATCAAATATCCGCGCGTCCCTGGTCATGAAATCGCGGGAGTTGTCGATCTTGCAGGCGACGGCGTTACGAATTGGAAAACAGGCGAGCGCGTCGGTGTTGGCTGGCACGGTGGACACGATTTTGTTTGCAACGAATGCCGGCGTGGCGATTTCGCAATGTGCCATCAGCGGAAAGTGACCGGTATCGATTTCGACGGTGGTTACGCTGAGTACATGATCGCGCCGGCGGAAGCGCTCGCGCTAATTCCTAGCGAGTTGCCGGCGGAAGAAGCCGGTCCGTTCATGTGCGCGGGCGTAACCGTGTTTAACGCCTTGCGCAATTCCGGCGCGCGCGCCGGAGACGTCGTTGCCGTGCAAGGGATCGGCGGTCTCGGACATCTTGGTGTGCAATATGCGCGGAAAATGGGATTCCAAACGATCGCGCTCGGTCGCGGACAAGATAAGAAACCGCTCGCCGAGAAATTAGGCGCGCATCGTTACATTGACTCGAATGTTGCCGATCCGGTGAAGGAATTGCAGAACCTCGGCGGCGCGCGCGTGATTCTGGCTACGGCGCCAAGCGCGAGAGCGATTTCGTCCGTCGTTGAAGGTCTCGGCGTAGATGGCAATCTGTTAATTCCGGCAGCGCCCAACGATCCGCTCACGATCGGCGTGTTGCCTTTGATCATGGCGCGCCGAAAAATCTCTGGCTGGTATTCCGGCACCGCGCGCGACTCGCAGGACACTTTGGAATTCAGCGCGCTCAGCGACGTGCATCCGATGATCGAAAAATTTCCGCTCGAACGTGCGGCCGAAGCCTACCAACACATGCACAGTGGAAAGGTCCGCTTCCGTGCCGTGCTCATCATGTCATAAAGGTCGCGCGCCGAAGCAGCATCGACTCTGGACAGTTTAGCGCAACGCGACGATAAACGGATGATGAACCGATTCCTCGCCGTCGGTGCAGTTTTGAGTTTGTTCGTTTCAGGTTGTTCGCGCAAAACACCTCAGGCGGCGCCGACAGCTCCGGAGGTGTTGGTGACAACGGTGCAACCGCGCGATGTACCGCGCGTGTTGGAACGCGTCGCGACACTCGATGGATTCATCAACGCCAACATCAACGCCCAAGTCCAGGGCAACATCGTTTCGCGCGATTACAAGGAGGGCAGCGTTGTGAAAAAGGGCGATCTGCTTTTTCAAATCGACTCCCGGCCCTTCGAAGCAGCGTTGGCGCAAGCCAAGGGAACACTCGCAAAAGATCAAGCGAACGCGGCAAAGGCGGAGGCGGATGAAAAACGCGCGATGGATTTGTTCAACAAGAAGGTAATAAGCGATCAAGAGCGCGACACCGCGGTGGCGGCGGCCGGTTCGAGCCGAGCGAACGTCGAGGCGGATCAAGCGGCGGTGAAACAGGCCGAGCTCAATCTTGGCTACACGAGAGTCAGTTCGCCAATCGACGGCATTGCCGGAATCGCCAACGCCCAAGTCGGCGATCTCGTCGGTCCGAGCACCGGCCCGCTGACAACTGTTTCACAAACCGACCCAATCAAAGCGATCGTCACCGCGGGCGAAGGACCGTTCACCGATTTCGTTTCCCGCCACCCCGACGCGGAGGAGCGCCAGCGTTACGTGAGCTCACTCGAGTTCGAATTGATTCTCGGCAACGGGAATGTTTATCCACAAAAAGGGAAATTTTACGCGCTCGATCGCAACCTCGACCCGAAAACGGGGGCGATTCGCTACGAAGTAACATTTCCCAATCCAGGAAACATTTTGCGACCAGGGCAGTTCGGGAAGGTGCGCTTTGTTGCGGACCAAAAAAAAGGCGCGCTCGTCATTCCGCAAGAGGCGGTCAACGAGTTGCAGGGCAAGTTCCAGGTCGCGATTGTCGATCAAACCAACAAGGTGAGCATTCGACCGGTGACTATGGGTGAACGCATTGGCTCGATGTGGGAAGTGACCGAAGGTTTAAAGCCCGGCGACAAAGTTATTGTCCAAGGTCTGCAAAAAGCGCGCGAAGGATCGACGGTTACTCCCAAAGATTGGACGCCGCCCGCGGACGCGTTGGTATCGAAAGCGGACCAGCAAAAGAAACCCTGACCAATGTCGGAATTCTTCGTTAGGCGACCGATCGTCGCGATCGTGATCGCGCTTCTGATGACACTGATCGGCGGCGTTTGCATTCTCGCGTTGCCGGTCGCGCAATATCCGCAAATCGCGCCGCCGGAAATCCAGGTACAAACGCACTACACCGGCGCGGACGCGCTCACGATTGAGCAATCAGTCGCGGCGCCGATCGAACAGCAGATGAGCGGTGTGGACAACATGAATTACATGTATTCGATCAACGCGAACAGCGGCGACATTCGCTTGATCGTGAATTTCGACGTCGCGACTGATCCGAACATCGATCAGGTCCTGACCCAGCTTCGAGTCGCACAAGCTCAATCGCAATTGCCCGCCGACGTGAACAACTACGGCGTGACCGTGAAAAAATCGACAACTGCGCCGCTGATGCTGCTCGCGCTTTACTCGCCAAAAGGGACCTACGACGGAACTTTTCTCGCGAACTACGCTTACATCAATCTCGTCGATCAACTGACGCGCGTTCCTGGAATCGGCAACGTCCAGGTCTTCGGCGCCGGTCAATACGCGATGCGGCTCTGGGTGAAGCCGGACCAGCTCGCGAAGCTCGGCATCACCGTCCCCGACATCATTACGGCGGTGCAAAAGCAGAACAATGTCAACCCAGCCGGGCAGGTTGGCGGAGAACCGATTCCCAGTGGCCAAAAATTCACTTACACGGTCCGGGCTCAGGGTCGTCTGCAAACGCCGGAGGAATTTGGCGAAATTGTTGTCAGGGCAAATCCGGACGGCTCGTTCGTGCGCGTGAAAGATATCGCGCGGATCGATCTTGGCGCGCAAACTTACAACATTCATGGCCGCCTGAATGGTCAACCATCAGCCATTGTCGCTTGTTATCAGCTCCCCGGCACGAACGCGATCAAAGCGGCGGATGGCGTTCGCAAAGTGATGGCGGAAGCCCGGCAACGTTTCCCAACCGACATCGACTTCGCCGTCTCGCTCGATCAAACGCTTTCCGTCACCGAAGGCATGCATGAAATTTTGAAGACGTTGCTTGAAGCGCTCGCGCTGGTTGTGCTCGTCGTTTTCATCTTTTTGCAGGGCTGGCGCACCACTCTCATTCCGCTCTGCGCCGTTCCGGTTTCCTTGATCGGTACATTTGTTTTGTTCCCGCTCTTCGGATTCTCGATCAACACGCTCTCCCTTTTTGGTCTCGTGCTCGCGATCGGGTTAGTCGTCGATGACGCGATCGTCGTGGTTGAAGCAGTCGAGCGTCACATCGAAGAAGGTATGGCGCCGCGCGAGGCGACACTCCAGGCTATGCGCGAAGTTTCCGGCCCGGTGATCGGCATTGCGCTCGTGTTGTCGGCCGTGTTTATCCCGACTGCGTTTCTTCCCGGAATCACCGGGCGTTTGTACCAACAATTCGCTCTGACAATTGCAATCTCCGTCATCTTTTCCGCGTTCAACGCGCTTTCGCTCAGTCCCGCGCTCGCCTCGATCTTGCTTCGGTCAAAAAAGAAAACTGGCGGACCGCTGATGTGGTTCTTCGACAAATTCAATCGCGTTTTTGGCAGCGCGACACATGGCTACGTGAATTGGTCGCGCGTCGCCATCAGAAAAGCGGTGCTCAGCTTCGCCTTGCTCGCTGTGCTCGCCGTCGGTGCCGGGTTGTTCGGATCAAAACTGCCAAGCGGATTTTTGCCGGAAGAAGATCAAGGCTACGTTTTTCTCGCGCTTCAATTGCCCGATGCAGCATCACTCGAACGAACCGACCAGGCTGCGCGCAAAATCGAAGAAATGCTCAGTAAAACTCCGGGCGTTCGCTACACCACCAGCGTCGTCGGATTCAGTTTGCTTAGTCTCGTGCAAAATACTTACAGCGCATTTTTCTTCGTGACGTTCAAGCCGTGGAGCGAACGCACCAAACCGGCAGAGCAATACGCAGCGATCAAAGCGAACATTAACAAACAGCTCGCCGGTTTGAGTGAGGGCCTCGCGTTCGCGTTTCCGCCACCGGTGATTCCGGGTGTCGGCACTTCCGGCGGATTCCAGTTCATTCTCGAAGATCGCGCCGGCAAAGACATCGCCTTCCTCGCGCAAAATGTGAAGACGTTTCTGGACGCGGCGCGAAAACGGCCGGAGCTCGCGACGTTGATTCCGACCTTTCTTCCGAACGTTCCGCAGGTCTTCGTCGATGTCGATCGTGACAAAGCCGTCAAGCAGGGAATCGATCTCGGCCAGGTGTATCAAACGTTGCAGACGTTCATGGGCGGATTTTTCGTGAACTACTTCAACCGCTTCGGCCGAACCTGGCAGGTTTACATCGAAGCGGAGGGCGATTATCGGACCGACGCGAAAAACGTCGGGCAATTCTACGTTCGCAATTCGAGCGGTAACACCGTGCCGTTAGACGCGATATCGACAATCAGAGACACCGCCGGCCCGGAATTCACGTTGCGCTACAATGAATATCGATCGGCGCAGATCAACGGCGCTGCCGCTCCTGGTTACAGCTCCAACCAGGCGATGGACGCGCTCGAAGAAGTCTTTCGCCAAACCATGCCTAACGAGATGGGCTACGATTATCTCGGCATCTCTTATCAAGAGAAGAAAGCGCAGGAAGGTGTTTCTCCGACCGTGGTCTTCGGAATGTCGCTCCTTTTCGTGTTCTTGATCCTCGCCGCGCTTTACGAGAGCTGGTCGCTCCCATTCAGTGTTTTGCTCGGCACACCCGTGGCAGTGTTCGGCGCGTTCCTAACACTGTGGCTGCGCGGAATCGAAAACAACATCTACGCGCAGATCGGCCTTGTCATGCTGATCGGTCTCGCCGCGAAAAACGCGATTCTGATCGTCGAATTCGCGAAAGAAGAATACGAGAAAGGCAAACCGTTGCTCGATGCCGCGCTCGAAGGCGCGCGCTTGCGATTGCGACCGATCTTGATGACTTCGTTCGCATTTATCTTCGGATGTTTGCCGTTGTGGTTCGCGAGCGGCTCGGGCGCGGTCGCCCGTCGCGTGCTTGGATCGACCGTAATCGGCGGAATGATTGCCGCCTCGGGGATCGCGATCTTTCTGATACCGGTAACGTTTTACGTGATCGAACGCTGGTTCGCGGGTCACGAACAGAAGTCCGAGGCGCCCTCAGAAGCGAAACCTCCAGCGTGATCGACAATCTTCCAAAGCCAATCGCGCTTTACGTTTCCGCTGAGAATACCGGCGACGCGACATTATTCGATGAATGTTTCAGTGCCGACGCAATTGTGCGAGATGAGAGCGAAACTCACAACGGCTTGGCTGCAATCAAAAAATGGAAAGCCGAAACCAAGAAGAAATATCAACACACGGTCGAGCCGCTGAGTGTCTCTGAGAAAGACGGCAGATTCATAGTGACGAATCGACTGACCGGCAATTTTCCGGGAAGTACCATCGAGCTCGACTTCGTGTTTACGCTGGCAGGTGACAAGATCATTTCTCTCGAGATCCTATCGTAAGCTTTGGCACCGATGAGACCTCAGCCGGATTTCATTCACGAATTCGTTCCCGGCACATCGGAGCGCACCCTGCTGCTGTTGCACGGCACTGGCGGAAACGAACGCGATCTGATCCCTCTCGGACATGAGCTCGATCCGGATGCTTCGCTGCTCAGTCCGCGCGGAAAAGTTTTGGAGAATGGGATGCCGCGATTCTTTCGGCGTTTATCGGAAGGCGTTTTCGATTTGGAGGATTTACGAAAGCGAACTAATGAGCTCGCGGACTTTGTAGTTTCGGCCGCGGCGCATTACAAGTTCGACAATCAACGCATTGTCGCACTCGGTTATTCAAATGGCGCGAACATCGCCGCGAGCATGTTGTTGCTCCGGTCGGAAATTTTGTCGGCGGCAATCTTGTTTCGCGCAATGGTCCCGCTCGTTCCGGAGAAAAAGCCAGACCTCGGCTCGAAAACTATTTTCATCAGTGCCGGCTCATTCGACCCGATCGTTCCCGCGTCGAATACGAAGGAACTCGTCGAATTGCTTCGAAGCGCGGGCGCGGATGTGACGATTCGTTTTTTGCAAAGCGGACACCAATTGACTAGCAATGATGTCGATCTTGCGCGCGAATGGTTGGCTAATCTGGGCTAACATAGCCGCAGGCGTCATGGCGCTTCAACGCCGCTGAGGATTCCGCCAAGGTGTCCCGTGATTGTAATCAACATCAAACCAACCGCCATCATTGCGAAATAACCGATTCGTGGCGATTGGCCTTTCATTCTCAGTCGATATCGTCTCCAGCATAGAAGCAGGATGATCGCGGCGGTGCTGATGGCAAAAGCAACATGGATAAGTAAATTTCCCTTAAGGGTCGCACCTTCGAACTGCCATTGCCAGGCCACCAATCCGCTCGCGATGGTAAAAGGGATGCTTACTGCCGCGCCGAGAAGGTTGAAATATGCGACCGAGGCAAACGTCGGCTGTTTCCGCCACAGCGCGATGATCTCGAAGATCGCGCTCGAGATGAAGAGCGCGATCGGGAAATGAACGATGACCGGATGCTGCGCGTGTCGCGCCAAAATAGCGGCCCTGAAATCGAAAGGATTCGCGGCAGCGGCGAGCAACAGTCGCATGATCAATTCCCGAGCAGATGGTTTCGTGATCGTTCTCATTAGTTTGTGACCACGATTTTGCCCGTCATTTTCGGATGCACGGAACAAAAATATTCATATGTCCCCGGCTCACCGGCGGTGATTGTGAACTGCTGGTCGGTATCGAGGGCGGACGACTTCTGGAACTTTTTTTCGACACTAACGATGGTGTGCGGCTCCTCGTCTCGATTGATCCAGGTAATCGTTTCGCCTGACTTCACGGTGATGGTCGGTGGATTGAACATGAAGTCCTTGATCTCGATTTTGTTCTTGGCTGAAACGCCGGTGCCCTTGGCCATCCCAGTTCCAAATGCGGCGACGCAGAAGTTCAGGACGACCAGGGCAGTCAATAAAATTGCTTTCTTGTTTTCTCGAATGAACGCGATCATGGGTTAGATCTCCTTAGCTGAGGTTTGAATCGACAACGGCGAGCGCGCCGTTGCCTTGTTTGTATTGCACGCTCGTTAGGCCGAGCATGCTACGAAGTTTTTCCGCGGGGACTTTCATTGGCCCAGGCGAAGCCGCCGTCCCCGGCGCGGGCTGGGGAAAGGCGGTCGACATCGCGGTGTGGAAAGTGATGTTGCCTTCGACTTTTTGAAGGACCTGATGAATATGACCGTTCAAAACGGTGACTGAGCCAAAGCGCTTCAAAAATCCGAGCGCTCGCTCGCTGTCACTCGTCCCCCAACCCCACTGTGGGTAAACGGTCCAGAGTGGAATGTGCGCGAAGACGACAATCGGCGTTTCGGCGCCGAGTCCTTTCACATCCGCTTCGAGCCATTCGAGCTGGTCCTCGCCGAGCTGACCGAGACCGCCAGCCTCGAGATTCACGACGTTCACCAATGCAATGAAGTGAACGCCGTTTTTATTAAAGCTGTACCAACCGGCGCCTTTGGCGGCGATGTTCTTTAAATATCGTTCCCGATAAAGTTTTCCGCCGTCATTGAGCACGTCATGCTCACCGGGAACATAAAAGACATCTCTGGTTCGGCAGCCCTTGAGCAGTTCATCGAAGGTGTCGAATTCCTCCGGCTTCGACAGTTGCGTGATATCGCCGGTGTGAATCAAGAAAGACGGCGGAGTCGGCATCGCGTTGATCCGGTCCAGCGCGATTTTGAAAGTTTCAGTGACATCCTTGTTCGCGTCCTTGCTGAAACCAATGTGGCTGTCGCTGATTTGGAGAAAGCTCAAATCGGTCGCCACCGGCAAGCCGCTTTTGGCTATTTCAGCCAAAGTCTTTGAGACGAGCACGCCGCCGCTCACCGTCCAAAGCACTCCGGTGCCGGCCCAGGCCATGCATTTCAAGAAACCACGCCGATCGATTCCGTCGTGGTCGATGTTGTGGAGAATGTGATTGTGATCTTTCATAATTTTCCTTTTCTGATCACAACGACCACCGCGTCGGCTCGGTTATTCCCGGTGAAATGAAAATTTAGCGCTCGGGAATAAAATTCAGGCTTTCGCAGTCTTGCTTCTAATGATTGAAAGTAATGAGACGTGTTTCGATTAACCGAGTCACCGCGCCTGAGCGAATTCGAACGTCAGGTGTTGCCTCACCTCGATGCGGCCTACAATCTCGCCCGGTTTCTCATGCGCAACGATCAGGATGCCGAGGACGTTGTTCAGGACGCGTCGGTCCGCGCCTTTCGCTTTTTCGAAAATTTTCGCGGCGAAAACAGCCGCGCCTGGTTTTTGAAAATCGTTCGCAATGTCGCTTACACGACTTTGAAAAAGAACCGACCCGATGAAATGAATGTCGAATTCGAAGAAGAGTTGCACGGGGAACAGCCTCCCCCGATGGAAGCCGGCGTCGCAATCGATCGCGCGCAAGATCGGCAAACCGTGCGCGCGGCGATCGAGCAGCTGCCCCCAGAATTCCGGGAAGCGATCATGCTCCGTGAATTCGAAGGTGCATCTTATAAAGAGATCGCTGATGTCGCCGGCGTTCCGATCGGCACTGTCATGTCGCGTCTGGCTCGCGCCCGTCGTCAACTTCAACTGATTCTTTCGCACCAAAAATGAACCACGAGGAAATTCGCGAGCTGCTTCACGCCTACACCGATGGCGAGCTTGATCTGATCAACGCGCGGGACGTCGAGCAGCATCTAACCATCTGCGACGAATGTCGGCGCGCTGAAGAACAAATCCGCTGCTTGCGCGACGCGCTGACGAGTGGATCGCCAGGTTACCGTGCACCCGCTCATTTACGTCGAAACATTCGCGCGGCATTGCGACGCGAAGCGCGGACTGATGAGAAAAGATTCTCGCCCTGGCTCCTATTCGCGACCGGTGCCGCCCTCGCGGCAGTCCTCCTCGGCTTGGTTTTGTTCCAGACGGTTCGCGGTTCCCACGAAAACGCGATTGTCGATCAAGTGGTCGGCAATCATGTGCGCTCCATGCTTGCGACGCATCTCGTCGACGTCGCGTCGTCCGATCAACACACAGTTAAGCCGTGGTTTGACGGCAAAATCGATTTTGCTCCCGATGTGCACGATTTTTCAATGAGCGGCTTTCCCTTGGTCGGCGGCCGATTGGATTACCTGGATGGAAAAACCGTTGCCGCCCTGGTTTATCAGCGAAACAAGCATCCGATCAACGTCTTCATAGCGCCGGCGCCGGGAGCAAACGATGCGCCGCTGATGGCAAAAACGCGTCGTGGCTATAACGTTCTCTCCTGGAGGCAACAGGAAATGAATTACTGGGCAATTTCGGACTTGAACGAGACTGAGCTGCGTCAACTTGTTAGCCTTCTCGCGCGCTAATTTGACACCTTTGGCATATTAAAACATGCAGGTAACGACCGAAGAACAGGACGAGCAGTTTTACCGCGATACGGAAGCGGTCGCATTCCCGAAGCTGGACGATTATCAGCTCGCTTTGCTCGAAGCGATCGGCCAACGGCGGAAGTTAAAGCGCGGCGATTTCATTTTTAAAGTCGGCCAGCGCGATTTGGGTCTAACGATTCTGCTTCGCGGTGAATTGGAAGCGTTCGAGCAGCGCGATGGCACCGAGCAAATTCTTGCGACCGCGCATGAGCGCGACTTTATCGGTGATGTGTCGATGCTCCAGGGAACCTCCGCGCTGGCGAGTGTCCGAGTCACCTCCGAGGAAGCCGAAATTCTCCACGTGGCCGCGGCCGAGCTTCGACGCGCCCTGGCAGAAATACCGGCAGTTAGCACGACAATCGTCAACGCGTTGATCATGCGTCGCCGCCGTTTGAATCGCGATCGGGAGTTCGCAGGATTTCGCGTTCTGGCGCGTCGCGATGAGCGAGAAGGCCATCGATTGGATGATTTTCTCGACAAGAACCATATCCCGCATCGACTTGTCGAAGTCGATAGCGAACAAGGTCAAGAGCTGACCAAGCGTTTCCATTTGACGACGCGCGACCTGCCGACACTTATAACCGCGAGCGGATCATCACTGCGACGCCCGTCGTTACGCGAGGTCGCACACGTCGCCGGCTTGCTGCGACCGCTGGCCCGAGAAGACGAAACCGAGATTTTCTCGGACGTCACGATTGTCGGCGCCGGACCCGCCGGGCTGGCCGCCGCTGTCTATGCCGCGTCCGAAGGCTTGAACACCGTTGTGCTGGAAAGTTATGCGCCTGGTGGTCAGGCGGGATCGTCCTCTTTGATCGAAAACTTTTTCGGTTTCCCAACTGGAGTCAGCGGCGGCGATTTGACCTGGCTGGCACAACTTCAAGCTTACCGGTTCGGCGCAAAATTTTCCACGCCATCACAAGTTCTTTCGTTTCGTTACAATCCGGACGATGAGTACCGCGCTTGTATCGAAAGTGAAGGTTGTGCGGCAATTTTGCGCACGAAAACACTTCTGATCGCTACCGGCGCAGATTACGGCCGGCTCGACGCGGAGAATCGCGAACACTTTGAAGGCGTCGGTGTTTATTACGCGGCCACGGCGCTGGAAGGTCAGATTTGCCGAAACGAAACCGTGATTGTTACCGGCAGCGGCAATTCCGCCGGCCAGGCGGCGATGTTTCTTTCCGACGGCGCAAAGAAGGTGTTGCTCGTCGTTCGTGGCAACGACATCACGAGCAAAATGTCGGATTACTTGTCCCGCCGCGTCCAGGCGCAGAAGAATATCGACATTCTTTATCGCACCGAGGTTCGACGAATGTCCGGCAATCAAAAGCTCGAGGAGGTCGAACTCGAAAACACGAAAACTGGCGAGCGCCAGGTCGTGCGCACGCCCGCAGTCTTTTCGATGATTGGCGCGAAACCGTGCACGGAATGGTTGCCCGCCGACATCGCGCGCGACGAAAGAGGATTTATCAAAACTGGAACCGCGGTTGCCGATGCGCCAGCATGGAAAGCGAGCAAGCATCAGCCGACACCGATGGAAACGAGTCTTCCCGGAATATTCGCGGCGGGCGACGTGCGATCTGGATCGGTGAAACGTTGCGCGGCGGCCGTTGGTGAAGGCGGCATGGCCGTGGCCGGCATCCACCTTCGATTGGCGACTTCAAACAACGATAACCGAAATGACTGACCGCCCGTGCCCTCACTTGAACGCGGTCGATTCGGTAAAGCAGCCGGAAGTTCGCGAGTGCGCGGAATGCGTCAAGATCGGCGCCGAATGGGTTCATCTTCGTACGTGCCAGCAATGCGGCGTCACTTTGTGCTGCGACAGCTCGCCCAACAAACACGCGAGCAAGCACGCGCACGAAAGCGGACATCCGGTAATCTCTTCCGCCCAACCTAACGAACGCTGGTTGTATTGCTACCACGACAGCGCTTTTTGCGAATGGTAGAATATGTGGGCGATCTTTCGAGATCCCTGCGACGAAAATGTAATTCGCTCCGGCGCCGCTTCCGCGCCGTGCGACAAATCGCGCGGCCGCTGGATCCTCGCCGCCACGATTCTCGGCTCCAGTATGGCGTTCATCGACGGTACCGTTGTCAATGTTGCCCTTCCGGCGCTCCAATCGAACCTCAATGCAACCGCCGTCGATGTTCAATGGGTCGTTGAGGCGTATTCGCTGTTGCTCTCCGCATTTCTCCTCGTTGGCGGTTCGTTAGGCGATCACTACGGACGTCGCCGGATTTTCTTGGTCGGCGTTACGTTTTTCGCGATCGCGTCCGCGGTATGCGGATTTGCGGCCAACATTCGCGAGCTCATCATTGCGCGCGCGTTCCAGGGATTCGGCGCCGCGTTGCTCGTGCCCGGAAGTTTGGCAATCATCAGTAATTCCTTTTCCGAGAAGGAACGCGGTCGCGCAATCGGGACGTGGTCCGCGTTCAGCGCAATCACGGCTGGCGTGGGACCCCTGCTCGGCGGCTGGTTGATCGAACACGTCTCCTGGCGCGCGGTATTTTTTATTAATCTGCCGCTCGCGCTACTGGTCATGGCTATCTCGCTCCGCCATGTCAGCGAAACTGCCGACAGCGAGAAAACCAAGATCGACTGGATCGGAGCGATCCTGGCAGCGTGCGGTCTCGGTGCGCTCATCTACGGGTTAATCGAATCCTCACGCATTGGTTTTGGCGATCGCTCGGTCATTCTCGTTTTGATCGCGGCCGGAGTCTTGCTCTTGCTTTTTCTTGTTGTCGAAGCGCGTCTGACTCATCCAATGCTTCCGTTAACGCTTTTTCGTTCGCGAACTTTTAGTGGAACAAATCTCCTGACCTTCCTGCTTTACGCCGCTCTTGGTGGGACACTTTTCTTTCTCCCCCTGAACTTGATTCAGGTTCAGGGGTATTCGTCGACGGCGGCCGGCGCGGCGTTGTTGCCCTTTATTATTCTAATGTTTCTCTTTTCCCGCTGGTCCGGCGGATTGGTTTCGCGTTTTGGCGCACGGTTGCCGCTTATTGTCGGGCCGTTGGTCGCGGCGTGCGGTTACGCGCTTTTCATGCGAGCGGGGATCGGAGGCAGTTACTGGATAAATTTTTTCCCCGCAATTATTGCGCTCGGTTTCGGAATGACAATTACCGTCGCGCCGCTCACCACCGTGGTCATGGCTTCGATCTCGCAAAATCACGCCGGCATCGCTTCAGGAATTAACAACGCTATCGCGCGGACCGCCGGACTCATCGCAATCGCCGTTTTCGGCATCGTCATGCTCCAGGTGTTCAAGCAACAATTGAATCGACGCATGACTGAGTCGGCGCTGCCCAACTCAGTGGTGCAAGTGGTCCAGGCGCAACAAAACAAACTCGCTGCAATCGTAACTCCGGAGGACCGGGACGCCCGGACTCGAGAAATTCTTCGCCGCGCAATTGCGGAATCTTTCGTGATTGGTTTCAAAACAATCATGGCGTTTGGCGCGATCCTGGCGCTCGGCGCGACAGTGACCGGCCTCGTCCTAATTCGTACGCCCCCTAGCGCCTGAAATAAAATTGTTCTGGACGTCCCGTTGATTTCTCGCCGGAATTCAAAACGAACTCGCATGAAACATTTTTTTCTGTTCTGTGTCTTTCCCGCACTAGCGGTTGCTGAAAACATGGACCTGACCGAACAACTTGGAAAAACCGTTCTCTACGGCGACATCGCGCTCTCACCCGACGGACAAGACGTCGCATGGGTGCAATCGACGGTTGCGGCGCCGCTGAAGCAAACCTATGTGCGCCCCCTCGCTGGAAATTCCACAGCGATGAAAATCGACATCGGCAATGGCAACGAACGAGCCGATGCCGAGCCGGCGTGGTCGCCGGACTCGAAGCGCCTGGCCATTCTCTCGACCGCCGGTGAAAAGAATGAGCAGCGACAGCTGTGGATAGTTAATGCGGATGGTTCGGGGGCAAAAAAGGTTACGAACCTGGCGGGCTATACCGCCCGGCCCCGCTGGTCGCGAGATGGGAAGCAAATCGCTGTACTATATATAGAGGGCGCCGGCGGCGGTGGGCCGTTGATGGCTCATCCACCCAGCACGGGCATAATCGACAAGGCAATTCACAATCAGAGAATTGCCGTCCTCGACGTTGCTACCGGCCAGGTGCGGCAGGTTTCACCACCCGATCTGCACATTTACGATTTCGATTGGTCGCCCGACAACAAAACGTTCGCCGTCACGGCTGCGCCGGGACCAGGCGACAACAATTGGTGGATCGCGCAAATCTATAAGATCGACATCGCGAGCGGCAAGGCCACGTCGATTTATAAACCTTTACTTCAAGTCGCTGTGCCGCGCTGGTCGCCGGATGGAAAACAGGTCGGATTCATCGAAGGGATCATGAGTGACGAAGGATTTCACGGTGGAGACTTACTTACGATCTCAGCCAACGGCGGCCCGGCCACGAATCGCACACCCGGCCGCAAAGCCTCAGTGAGCTCGTTTTTCTGGCTATCCCCGGATCAAATCCGATTCACGGAGTACGTTGGCGGTGGCAGCGCGATTTCGGAAATATCGTTGTCCGAAAAATCCGTGCGGACAATTCTTAAAGTGCCTGAGGGCATTCATGCGTTCGGAAATTTTCCGAACTTCGCGCTCTCGGAGAACGGCCAGTTCGCGGCAGCGGTTCGCGGCGATTACAACACACCGCCGGAAGTCTGGGCCGGACCAGCTGGCAATTGGCAGCAGCTCACGAAAAACAATTCCGCACTGCCGATGACGTGGGGCAAAGCCGAGAGCATCGAGTGGACGAACGACGGATTTAATATCCAAGGCTGGCTCGTGCCCCCGGGGAAAATCGAAACTGGGAAAAAATATCCGATGGTCGTGCTGATTCACGGCGGACCATCTGGCGTAACTACATCGGAATGGCCGGCCGGCGCCGGCATGGCGCGCGCGATCATCGCCGGGCTTTCATCGCGCGGTTATTTCGTGCTGCTTCCGAATCCGCGCGGCAGTTATGGTCAAGGTGAAGATTTCACGCGCGCCAACGTGAAAGATCTCGGCCATGGCGATCTGCGCGACGATCTCGCCGGTATCGACGCCGCGATCAAAAAATATCCGATCGACCCGAACCGTCTGGGCGTGACCGGCTGGAGTTATGGCGGATTCATGACGATGTGGACCGTCACCCAAACGGATCGATTCAAAGCGGCCGTCGCCGGCGCGGGGATTTGCAACTGGCAGAGTTATTACGGCCAAAACTTCATCGACCAATGGATGATTCCGTTCTTCGGCTCATCCGTTTACGACGATCCGGCTGCTTACGACAAAAGTTCGCCGATCAAGTTCATTAAGAATGTAAAGACGCCGACGCTGATCGTCGTCGGCGAGCGCGACGCGGAATGTCCGCCGGCACAGTCCTACGAATTTTGGCACGCCTTGCGCACACTCGGCGTCCCGACGCAGCTCATCATCTACCCGGGTGAAGGGCATCTCTTTCTCAAACCGGAGAATCAGGCCGACCGTATGAGCCAGACGATCGGGTGGCTCGAGAAATATCTGAAGTAGATCGTTTGCGCACGTCGTTCACTGCGGATAGTGCAATCGTAAGAGCTGAGGCTTCGGACTGAGAACGACGACAAATAAATCGGTGTAATCGTTGTCGGGAATCTCGATCGACGCATCGATCCCAAAAGCTTTGATAATATCCGGAATCGTATTGCCATGAGCGACGACGAGCGCGTTGCCGTTCAGACCACGCACCTTGAAAACTAACGCGGTGATATCTTTTCCTGGAACAATCGTGGGCGTAATCCCGGTGACCTTTGCCAGTGGCGCGGCGGTTTCCTGCGTGCGCTTGAATTCGGTCGCAAATATCGCACGAATTTGCGCATCCTTTAAAATTCGCGCGAGCGAGTCAGCTCGCGCGCGCCCACTAACAGTAATGTCGGGATCCTTGGGATCGTTCGTGCCTCGCTCGGCGTGACGAACGACGACGACAAACGGTTCGGCCGAGGCCACCGAAACCGCCGTCAACATTGAAAGCAGGAAAAGAAATGTTTTCACCCTTTACTTGTCACTCGTCACTGGTCACTTGTCACTGTGACAGTCGATGCGCGGGAAGAAGTTTGGCCGCTGAAGCAAACATTTCGGATTTCACGCGGCAGTCGAACTGAAGCACGCGTTGTTGGTGTCACAGTTACGGATGAGAAACACGTAGGCCGCGGCGAAGCAGTGCCGATTCGGCGCTACAATCAAACCATCGAGTCGGTCCTCGCGCAGATCGAATCATTTATAGCCGCAGCAAGTTTAGATCGAGAACGACTCCAAGAATTGTTGCCGGCCGGCGCGGCCCGGAATGCAGTCGATTGCGCGCTCTGGGACCTGGAAGCGAAACGCTCGAACATACGAGTCTGGGAATTGGCAAAAATCGAAACTGTTGCCGAAGTCGTAACTTCTTTCACGATCAGTCTGGATACTCCCGAGAAAATGGCCGGGGCCGCAACATCGGCTCGTGGCCTGCCCATGCTAAAACTGAAACTGGGCGGCGATGAACTCGATCTCCCGCGCGTCGAAGCCGTCCGCAAAGCAGCGTCCAACACGCGATTACTCGTGGACGCGAATGAATCGTGGTCACCGGATCATTACCGCAATATCGCGCCGGAGCTAAAAGGTCTTGGAGTCGAAGTGATCGAGCAGCCGTTCCCCGCAGACACCGATGAAGTCCTCGCGACTCTGGATCATCCAGTGCCGGTCTGCGCCGATGAAAGTTGCCACACGACGGCGGATCTTTCCGGTTTGAAAAGCCGTTATGAGATGATCAACGTGAAGCTGGACAAGACCGGTGGACTCACTGAAGCGCTGCGACTGTGTGAACGCGGGCGCGAAATGGGATTCAAAATTCTCATCGGTTGCATGGTGGGAACGTCCTTGAGCATGGCCCCGGCGCGCGTAGTCGCGAGCATTGCCGACTATGTCGACCTTGACGGCCCGCTTTTACTTGCGCGCGACCGCAATAACGGGCTTCCGTACCGAAACGGAAAGATCGGTTTGCCCTCGCCGCAATTGTGGGGTTAGTACGGATTCACTTTCCTCTTTGAAACTCTGGAAGCCGCTCGTTTTTGTTGTTGTCGTTCTGGTCCTCGGCATCGCTGCTGTTGAGATCGACTGGAATTGGCGCCGCCAAATCTCACCGCGTGGCGGCCGTTACTTTTTCCATCGTGTTGAGCTCGCGGTGCCTTCGTTTCGCCAAGGTGATGAAAAATGGAATGATGATCCTCTAGGCGGCGTGCCCGAGAACGGCACGATCGGCGGGGAAGGTTGCGCGGTCGCCGCGGCGGCGATGGTTTTTAAATTTTACGGTATCGATGTCGATCCTCAGCAGTTGAACTGGTTTCTCAGCAGTGTCGGCGGTTACACCGAACGTGGCTGGCTCTATTGGGATCGCGCGGCGTGGTTTGCACCCGACGCCGTCCGCCATGTTTACGAAGATCTGCCTTCCTACGCCTTGATCGATTCGAACCTCGAGCGCGGAAATCCTGTGATCGTGCGCGTTCGATTGCGAAACGGCATTACTCATTTTGTCGTGGTAGCTGGGAAAGTCGGCTTCGATTATCTCATTCAAGACCCCGGCGCGGGCGCGGCGAAGGGTTTATACCCATTACGCGAGCTGCACAGCGACATTGAAGCCCTGCGCTTTTATCAGCCGGTTGCGACGACGAAAGCGCGTTTATCGGTCCAGCGTTGATCGTCGGCGGCGGCCGGTTCGTTTTGCCTCCAACGCACCCGATTGATCGGTTGTTCGAGGAAACGCCACGAAATCGCGGCGACCAGCAGCGTCACAATTCCATAGAGCATCAAGCGCAACGATGGCGTCGTGACTAGAAATTGCGCAGACGTGGGCAGCCACCGCGGCAAGAGCATCGCCACAAGAATGTGATAAATGTAGAGGCCGTAACTGATTCGGCCGGCGAAAACGAGACCCGGCATGCTAAGAAAACGTGCAGTGCATCCGTCAAATCCGCTGGCCGTCCGCGCGACAAGAAGAACACAGGCGAGGGCTTCGAGTGGTTCGACAAAGACCGACTTCAGTTGGGCGGGATCTGCATTCCGCAAAACAGCCGCGAACGCAAAAATCGAAAGGCAGATCGGAGCAAGCAACCAGCTCGTTCGGCTCGCGCGGAGCTTGCCTCCACACCAACCGAGCGCCGCGCCCGCTGCCAACGAATCCAGGCTACCAAACGGCAGCACCCAGCGTGCGGTGGTTGGAACCGAAAACATCACGCAGCCAACGCGAAACGCGAGCCCCGTCACCGCGGCGGAAACGATCGCCGGCAAGATCCAGCGTTTCGGGAAAAACAGAATTAGCAATGGCCAAAACAAATAAAATTGTTCCTGCACACAAATGGACCAGAGATGCGAGATCGTGAGCGGCCACTGATTGGACCACGCGATCAACCAGTTCACCGTGCCGGTAAAAACCCAAATCCAGTTTTCCCGAATCGCGCCGAGATTGAGAAGCAACGCGATTCCCGCGAAGGCGAAGTACGCAGGTCCGATACGAAAAACTCGCCGCAGATAAAAATGCCCAATTGTTTTGTGAGGCGAGACTCGACCGAGATCCATCCGGTCTCGCGCGCGCCGCAGCGACGCGGTGATAAAATATCCACTCATCACCAAAAAGAGCCTGACCCCGGTGGCGCCAAGATGAATCCAGTCTGGCAACGGAAAATTCGGAACGTCCGCAGTGAAGTGGTCGACCATCACTGTGATGACTGCCAGAGCGCGCAACCCATCAAACTGGGGTTGATAGTGATCGGCCGCGCGGTCGCGAACTGTTGTCAGCTTTCTCGCGACAGCGATTTTTCGATTTGCCGCCTCGCCCCAGCCTAAAGAAATCCCTTCCATTTAATATCTGACGTATTCTGCGCCGATTCGTTACAAATTTCTTACTCGTGACTCGCTACCGATCACTTGTCATCTAAATTCAAGAATGAGTTTCCTTAACATCGAGCAGCTACCTTTCGAAGGAATGTCGCATGAATTTCACGGCGACCGCCATGGCGCGCCAATCTCGGCTTACATCGTGAGCGCGCCGCCGGGCAAAGGTCCTCCACTTCACACCCATCCGTACGTCGAAACCATTTTCATGGTGGAAGGCCGTGCGACTGTCACCATCGGTGCCGAAACACGTGAGGTCGAAGCTGGCGCGATTGCAGTTGTCCCGGCAAACACGCCACACCGGTTTGTAAATTCAGGCGACTCCATCCTCCGTCAGATAGACATTCACGCCTCGCCTGAGTTTATCCAAACGAATCTCGCTTGAAGCAAAACGGGCGCGCCCGTGTAAGAACGCGCCCGACCAATCTCTGCAACGGTCAACTCGCGCGAGAAACAAGTCCGGCGCGACGGCGCCGATGCACGATTCGCGAGACGCGCAAGATTGGAAACAAAGAGAAGTAAATGAGGGCACTCCAATCGCGCACGGCAGGAATGCACGCGAGGGCCGCGGCAATCAAACCGACCGACGCCACCGTTAGCAAACGCGTGATCAAGTACCGAGTGTCGAATCGTTCCAGCTCAGTGAGCTCGAGCGTGTCTCGAAGTCGATAAGCATGGACGTAAAGCAAAGTCATCGCGAGATAAACTGCGCCGAACCCGAGCCCGTAAATGACGAGGAGTTGCGACAATTGCGCGCCGTTCATTGAGATGGGTGGGCCGGCTCCGAAGACAAGTCCGGTGATGCTTAGATTAAAAAGAAATTTCAGCGGATAAACATAGAACAATACGAGGAACAGCAAGACGCAGGTCAGAAACCGCGAGGTGCCATCGTCGAGTCCATAACGCCGGCAAAATTTATAGTGGGAATTCCAAATCAGAGCGAGCAATGCAAAACAAACAGCGAACGCCGGAAAGCCGCGCATCGTGCCGAGCAGATCATCGAAGGACTTCGGGACGTCGAGTGAGACAACCAGAAGCGTAAGCGCGAAGCCGAACACCGCGTCGGCGAAGGACTCCAGACGCGTCATCTCGTTTCCACGCAGTCGAAATCCACTGAAATCGCGGTCGCGCGCGTCATCCGATTGCATCATCTGACGATTTTTATCTTGTCACTCATCACTTGTCACTGATCACTTCTGGATATGGCTTCGGTTGTTTTTCTTCGTGCGATCAACGTCGGCGGCGCCAGTCTCTGCAAGCCCGCGCAACTCGCAAAAGATCTTTCGAGGTTCGACGTCGTTAACATCGGCGCGGTCGGCACCTTCGTCGTTCGAGCAAACGTAAGCGAGCCCGAGCTCCGCAAAAAGTTTGCCGTGCGACTCAAAAAAGATTTCGGGATCAAATGCGAGATCATGATTGTTCCCGCGAAAGCGATTGTCGATCTTGCGCGCAGAGATCCGTTTGCCGCGGAGCTTTCAGGTCCGGAGATCGTCCGTTTTGTCAGCGTGCTCCACAATCGGCCGCGCAAGCGGCTTTCTCTTCCTCTCAATCTTCCTTCCGAGAGCGATTGGTTGCTCAAGGTGATCGTGATCGAAAAACAATTCGTCCTCGGCGTTTATCGCCGGCAAATGAAAGCAATCGGTTACCTCGGTAAACTCGAAAAGATCATCGGCCAACCGGGCACGGTCCGCAGTTGGAATACGATCGAAAAAGTCTTGAAAGTCCTCGCAAATGCTTAATTGCTTTCTCGGCTGGCGTACTCCTGACAGATTAATAGCATGAACAAGAACGGCCTGGTCCACCTCGCCGTCGCTGCGGCCTTTCTTTGGCCGGGATTTGTTCGAGCCGAACCGAAGTCCCGTGGCTTGAATGAAGACGCCGCAACCAACGTCCTCTTTCGCACGCTTCAGCGCGATCACGTTTATGACAAACGCATCTCGCTCGATTGCGTCAGCTTCGACACTGAAAATACGACCAGGACGTACTTCGAGATCGCGCTACGCGAAAAGCACGACAAGAAATGCGGTGGCGATCCGGACATCTCGCCGGTCATTGATCGCTACCGTGTGAACCGCGCGTCCGGAAAAATCGAACGATACAAAGCAGCTGAGGACCGTTGGCAACCCTACGATCCCGCCAAGAATCGTTAACTCTTCAACGTCACTTGTCTTTCTCCGGATCGTATTCGGACAACCGTGACGGATCCCCGAAGACCGCACCGATCACGCGCTGCGGCCAGATTTCGAAATAGGTCAGGAGCAGCGCCATCAATGGCACGAGAAAGAACGCAAACCCGATCATCATGAACATCGCGATGCCGCGCAGCATTAAGAGATATACATCCCAGCGGACGCGTTGCTTCAGCTGATCATCCGGCATCGCATCATAGCCGCAGTGGAATGCTTTCCAGAAATGGCTGACCAGAATTGATCCAAACGCAAACCACAACCCCGGAGATTCCATTAATCGATGCCGCAAATCTTCGCCGAGCAAGAGGGTGTGCAGTGGAACGAGCACGATCCAGTAGGGCAAACCGACGATGCCAACGAGGAAGATCCAGGTGAGCAGGCCGCGGAAGATTTTCATTGGCACCGCTTCGATTTTCTTTGCCGTCTCCCTGACCGCACGGGGAACTAATGCCGCCGTAATCGCGGCGAGCGCGGTCAATCCGTCGAACCAATAATTGAACACTGTCAGACCCGCGGACCAGCCGAATGCGTAAACGCCGACGACCGGAATCAAGTTGCGCGCGAGCACAACCCACGAGTGCGGATTCGACATAAACTCGCGCACGTGCTGGGAGAGCGGCGGCGGCGCAATCGGCCGAGGTGTCGTCGAGGAACTGTTTTGCGCCGGCTTCACCGGCCTAACTAATCAGGAAACGAGGAAAGCCGGAAGATTCAAATGGCCCTCAGCGCTGAACGCCTCAATCTTTTCATTGTTGAAAAGTAATTGCCGATGGAGTCGGACATTCGCGCGCTGGCGTAGTGAAAGCTGGCTTCGTCCCTCCTGCGCGCAAAGTCCAACATTCGCCGAGCGTTGAGCAATAGCAGATCTCGACGGTGACGCGGTTGCGATCCGTGTTCAATTTCTCCCAAAGCGGGTTGGATCTATCAAACTTGAGCGGACTGCCGTCGGGGCCGTGGGGAGTGAACACGTTCCGCGCTTCACCCGCCGAGAAAACATGACCGCTGATGTCCGCCTCCTCGCCCGGATGGTAGCCCGGTCCAAGAATCTTCTCGAGTGCGTCATACCAGTTCTTCACCGGCTGATCGTCGACTTTTACAATCACATGCTTAACGATCGCCGGTCCGACACCTTTGTTGGCCAGCATGAATTGAATCGGTCCATTGCTCGTATCGAATTCCAAAATTGGCCATGTCGCTGCGCGCACTTGCTGCCGCTGCATATAGGCGGTGTAACCCGAAACGCACAGAGCCAGAAAGCCAACAATCGTCGCGATCACTACGTCGTACCGGCTCGCTCCACGCGCTTTGTTTTCTTCTACCATCCCGCGATCGTACGGCTTCGTTCCTAACATCTCAACTGGTCAACTTCTGTGGTTCTGACCTCCGAGCGGCAACTTTCAAACGATTCATTAGAGATGGCGCGAGTTACCGGATTGGAGCGAAAAGAGGCGCCGTGGCATCTGCGCTGGTTCTATCGAACCATGCGCAAAATGTTCGGCAAGGAATTCACGCCGGTGAAAATCCAGGCCCGCGTGCCCGGAATTGTCTGGGGCGGCATCGCGATGGAAGCGGCGCTCGGACGCAAGCGACTCGTTTCCTTGCGCTACATTCAGTTAGGCAAAGTCCGCACTGCCGCGCGCATCGGCTGTCCGTTCTGAATAGACATTAATTCTGCCGTGGGCAGAAAAGCGGGAGTGACCGACGAAAAGCTGCATGCCGTTCTCGGCGACGATCGATCTCCGTTCAACGACACGGAACGATTAGTCATCGAGCTCGCGGACGCGATGGTTACCGCGCCGGCGAATATATCCGACGATTTGTATGCGCGCTTGACCAGACAATTTTCGGAAGAGCAACTGATGCAACTAAGCGCGCAAATCGCTTTTGAAAATTATCGTGCCCGCTGGAACCGCGTCTTCGACGTCGAAAGCGATCACATTTATCGACCCGACGCCTGAATCCTGCCCCCAAATGCTCGCGTCTGATCTCCGATTCTTTTCCAACGGCGGCTCTCGCTGAGTGTCTAACGAGCATGCTCAGGTCAATCTTGTTCTCCTTCTTACTCGCCGTTTCCGGATTCGCGCAGGACGAAGCCAGCATCAAATCCGCGGTCGAGAGTCGTTACCAAGACTGGCTCGCGGCCGCGAATAAGAAAGACGCCGTCGCGATGCTCGATCTTTACGATGATAATGCGGTCCTGCTGCCGAAATCGGAGGAGCTTTCGTCGGCAGGGCGGCGATCGGCGAGTATTACAAAAAACTCTTCGCCAATCCTCAGTTTGTGCCCTTCACGCTGAACATCGATTGGAACCGCTTCCACCTGGTGAACGACATCGCGATTGCGACCTCGACCTTCGAAGGCGACGTGACACGGAACGCGAAACAGATCCATTTCCGGGGGAAAAACATGATTGTCTGGAAAAAGGAAGCGGACGGCTCGTGGAAAATCTTTCGTTATATGTACGACGAAATCCCCAATTAAGACTTAGGTCGATTCGCTAACGCTCCCGGCCTCGCGGCGAAGAAGTAACCGAGCTCGGTTCACTCCTTAATCGTTAATTTTCTTCGAGCCGCCGCGGGCTCTTCCGCGTTTCGAGCACTTTCGCCTCACTTGAGGAAATCAATTCCGACGGCGCGCGACGGAGACCGCTGGTTAGGCCTAGCTTCGATAAACTCCAGATCAACCATTTGGTCGGGTCCCATTGCCACGGTTTAACGCCGTTCCGATAATCGTGCTGAAATTCGTGATGAAAATTGTGATAACCCTCGCCCGCGGTGAATAAAGCTAAGAGGAATGAATCCCGCGCGCTGCACCGGGTCGAGTACGGTTGGCGCCCGATTGTGTGACAGGCCGAGTTGATCAGAAAGGTGCCGTGTTGCAGCACGACCACTTTGGCCACGCCGCCGATCAGAAAACCACCGAGCGCGCCGCTCCAGCCGTCCCAAAGCGCGCCGAGCAAAGTCGGCAGAACAAAACTCATCAAGACCGCGAGTAGATGAATATGTCGATGCTGCCACATCACCAACCGGTCTTTTTTCAAATCGGCCACGTTATCGAACGGCGGTTGCGGCCAGAGCTTGAACAAAAGCCAGCCGATATGCGCGTGGAAAAATCCCTTCGTGATGTCGTAGGGATCTTCGTCGTGATCGACATGTTTATGGTGGCGGCGATGATCACTCGCCCACATCAACACTGAATTTTCAAAAGCAGCCGCTCCGAAAATCAGGGTAAACAATCGTACTGGCAGCCGCGCGCGAAAGGTGGCGTGCGAAAACAGCCGGTGATAACCAAGTGTGATGCTGAAGCCGGTAGCGACCAGTAAGGCTGCGGCCACCGCAAACTGAAACCAGTCAACGCCGAAGTGCCACAAATACAGCGGCACCGCCGTCAGCGTTAGGACAAAAGTCCCGATCAGGAACGCGCTCGTCGGCCAATTAATCCGATCGATCGGAATGCGGAGAATCACTTAGGCGACCGGTCTTCCCAGAACGACGTCTTCTTTTTCCCAACTGTGAATCTTGCCACAGTGGGCGCACGTGAATTTTTGGCGTTTCACCTTTGCCGATGGCCAACTTTTTTCTTCAACCGTGCGGCCGGTATCCGTCAACTTCGACGTCGAAGGACAACGCACGAGTAAGCTCTTGATGCCAACCTTCGGTTTCGCTTTGCGCTGAGGTGGTTCGAAATAAAATCGCTGTGGCATCTTAATTAAAGCCGGTAAACGATCCGCGCCTTCGCGGTATCGTAAGGCGACATCTCCATCTTTACGCGATCGCCGATCGTTAGGCGAATAAAACGCTTCCGCATTTTGCCTGAGATATGCGCGAGCACGAGATTCTGATTGGCAAGCGCCACCCGGAACATCGTTCCGGGCAGCACGTGCATGATTGTCCCTTCAATCTCGATCGCTTTTTCCGAATTCATTCTGATTTCTACGGATTAACGAATCACTGATAACCGATAACGATTTCAGCTATCTCCGAAAGCCGGAGAAATTCCGCCGCTGCCCGTTCGGCCGGCCGCCGCCGCCCGCACGCTCTTCGCGGGGACGCGCTTCGCTTACTTTCAATGCGCGGCCGTTGAGGTCGTGACCATTGGTCGCGGTCATCGCAGATTTGGCTTGCTCATCATCGTTCATCGTGATGAACGCGAAGCCGCGCGATTTGCCCGTCATCCGGTCCATCATGAGATGGACTTCGTTGACGGTGCCGTGTTGTTCGAACAAATCCTGAAGATCATTCTCGGTGGTCTCAAAAGAGAGATTACCTACGTACAGTTTCATTGTGTTTGAGTTTGGAAAAACGTTGGGCTACAGAGCCGTTCCCGGGAATCGGGTTTCAAACCATCAATGAGCGACGCTCACCTGACGATCTACCGTGCAGTGGAGTTAACAAGTGATCCAATTAAGCGCGCACTATCGCCCGGAATCAGGCAAAACACAAACGCTAGCTTTTCGCGCCGCTAATCGTTAATCGTTATGGTTCTTCGGCGGATAAAACCACTAGTGCCGCGTAGCCTGGAGCTCGTCATCTAAAGAGAATGATTCCACGGTCAGTTCAGATCACCTTCGGCCTCATCATCGTTGCCGCTGCGGCAGTACTTTTGGTGACCAGTTTCAAAAGTAGCGACGAAAAGCTCCGGCTGCGCGAAGCTGTTCTTGCCGAGCTCCAACCAGTCGCATTGAAGAACTGTGCACTCGCGCGTTTCGGCAGCGCGAACGATGGCGGCTACCTGATGTGCGAAAATCTGATCGAGCCGCTCGAGGCGGCGTACTCATACGGCATTGGCCCAAACGCCGATTGGGACTGCGATGTCTCGCGGCGATACCACGTCCCGATCCATCAGTACGATTGCTTCGATCCCGCGCGCCCAATCTGCGATGGCGGCGCCTTCGACTTTCACAACGAATGCGTCGCGAATCGGAGCTTCACCCAAGATGGTCGCGTCTTCGACACACTTGAAAATCAAATTAGGAAAAATGGCGACACCGGCCGCCGGTTGATTATCAAGATGGACATCGAAGGCGCGGAATGGGACGCGCTTCTCGAAACTTCCGACGACGTGCTCGCCTCAATTCCGCAGATCACGATGGAGATGCACGGCAGTGACGATCCGAAAATTCTCGAAGTGATTCGCAAGCTAAAGCGCAATTTTTATCTCGTGAATCTGCACTTCAACAACTGGTCGTGTACTCCGAAGACCTCGCCCCTGCCGGCCTGGGCATATCAAACGCATTGGGTCAACAAGCGCATCGGCGTTCTCGATCCAACCGCGCCGGTGCCAGCTGCGATGAGTCCCCTTAACGCGCCCGACGGACCCAACAAACCTGACTGTCAGTTGCCGGCCAATATGATACAACCGTGATCCAACGCTCGCTCGAATAGATCAGTGATGAAAGCTTCCGCGCTATCGTTGAGTGTCTTGGTGATTGCCGGCTCGGTGATTTCGCAAATTGCTCACGCGCAGGTCGTTTACTCGACGATTGATCCGAACGCGACAACCTACAGGTTCACCACCGATGATCTGAACGGTATCAATTATGCCATCCTGAACAATGGCCATGGTGCTTATCAGAGCTACGCCGATCAATTTTCTCCGACGTCCGATTTCACTCTCTCCAAGATCACATTCGGTGTTCGCATAATTCCCGGGAACAACCTCGGAGATTTGAACGCGATCATTTACGCGAACGATCCGAACACCAATTTGCCGCTCACCGCATCGCCACTTGCCATCGCCACGGCGGTTGCGCCGCCAGGCTCCGGCCAGCCAGAAACGGTGCCTTTGACCACGTTCGATTTTTCCAGTGCGTCGTTATTGCTGCTCACTGGACAAATCTACTGGATCGCGCTCGAACCGGCCAAGGCGGGAACAGATGTAGAATGGGGATTCACGAGCAATAATACACGCGGACGTGTGGCCGAGAATTTTGGCGGCGGCTATCATCAGTTCACCGAGGGCGGTAATGATCCCACTCCGCAGTTCGGCGCGTTTCAGATCTTTGCCGTGCCGGAACCCTCCACCTTATCGCTACTCGGTCTAACTGCGCTCGCGTTTTTCGGGTGTCGGATGACGCGGCTCGCGCGTCGCTAACTCTCGCCTGCAAATCATTCGCACCGAGTTTGCCGGTCAGAAATCACGCCACCGGAACCACTGTCGTCGGAACTTCTTCGGGAACGTTCGCGGCTTTGTCGGTGATCAGTTTGCGCAGCAACGGAATCAACACGAGGAGCGCGACGCCGACTGCGAGAGTCCAGAGACCGAGCTCAGTGAAAAGTTTCGCATAACCGGCATTCGTTGCCGCCGCGGTCGTGCCGACCGGGTTGGGGATCATTCCCGAAAAGTCGCCCGCAAAAAGCGACGCTAGTCCGGTCCAAAGCATCCAACTGCCCATCATCACGCCTTGATATTGCCGCGGCGCGAGCTTGCCGATCATCGCGTACCCGATCGGCGAGATGAGCAATTCACCGACGCTTTGCAGTACGTAACTCCAGAATAACCACGCGAAAGTGCTCTTGCCCTCGCCGGCCAATTTGATTCCGACCGGCAAAATGAGAAACGCGACCGCCATCAAAAGCAGCGATGCCGCAAACTGCTGCGGGATGTCGATCCGCCAGCCACGCGCGCGCATCCGCGTGAACAACGCTGCGAGCAGCGGCCCGCCAACCACGATGCAAACAGTGTTGATGTTCTGGATCCATTGCGGCTGAATCAGCACCGGCCCAATCTTAAGATTCACATTGTTGACCGCGAACAACATTAGTCCGCTCGGCGCCATTTGATAAAGCGACCAGAACATCAACGAGCCGACCGTCAGAATTAAGTACGCCGTCATGTTGCGCTGTTCGCGACGATCCTGATGGCGAATCGTGAGATAGATGAGCATCAGCGCGACCACGGCACAGATCATTTTGAGGATCATCTCGGTCCCGCCCGGCCGCTGGAGCATGAACCACACAACCGGAACAAGCCCAATGAGAATTGCGATGCCGGCGAGGTTGCGAACTCGAAATTGCTTCGGCGTTTTGTCGAGCAGCGGTGTGTTGCGATCGGCCAGCGTTTTCCAGTTGAAGAACGCAAGGATGATCGCAACGAAATTGCCGAGCGTCGCGAAAATGAAGAGGTTCGAATAGCTCTCGGTCGCTTGGAAATGCCCGGCAACGCTGAACCCGACGAAGAAGCCGACGTTCATGCCCGCGTAATTCCAGAGAAAAGCCCCTTCGCGGCGCGGATCTTCCGGAGTGAACCGCTGTGTGAGCATCATGTTGATGCACGTGACGTTGAGACCGCTCCCGGTGAGGAAAAGCGCAAGCCCGACGTAGAACAACGCGAGGGTTCCGGTCGCGATGCACGCGCAACCAATGACTTGCAGCGCCATTCCGCCCACGAACAAGTTGCGATTCGAAAGAAAGCGACCGCCGAGATAACCGCCGAAGAGGTGCAGCCCGTAATTGAACGCGCCGAACACACCCATCAACGCGGTCGCCAGTTTCGTGTCCAGCTGCAAATGCTTCGTTGCGTAGAGAACCAGAGTCGAATAGAGGACCGCGAATCCGAGTGTGGAAAAAATCTGGATAAAGAACAGCGTGGCAGTTCCCTCGACCGCGGCGAAACGGCGTTTCAGAGACTTCATCCCCTAGTCCTTTCTCGCCCGGTGCGCTTGGTCATGTCAACGAATAACGCGCCCGCGCCGAACTGTTAATTACCCAGTGACCGGTTTTACCTGCGAAACCGGGATGATTACGACTTCGAGTTTCATGTTCATGCTCCTCCCGTTGCCTAACGAACTTGCGCGCAAGTAACTTGATGCTCCATGGAATAAGCGGTCGAGTCACAATCACAGTGCAGAGTAGCATCGCAGGTTCCCCGCTGACCTCCGACTTCTGGCTTCTTAACTCTGACTTCTTAATTCTTACTTTTTAGTCGCAGCAGCCCGTCGTTCCGGCGTTTCCGTACTCGTCGCGACGGCGCCACCAAAGCCCGCCATCTTCGTTGCGTCCTTTCGGCGCGCGGTCGAGCCACTGATACATTCCCCAAAGCCCGTCTACTCCGCGCGAATACGCTGAGTAAGTGTGATAGACAACGCCGTCCTCGATCGCAAACGCGCTCACGCCCGGTCGCTCGCGCACGTACGTGTCCACGTCGGTACCGGACGCGGCCGCGAATTCGGTCGGTCCTTCCGGGGCTGAGCTCGACAGCTGCGGCGCCTTGCCGCGTTGTTCGACCGGCGGCTCCCGCCGATAGTTGTATTCGATTCCTTTGCGCTGTTGTTCTTCCGTGAACGACACATCGAAATCATAATTGAAATCGCTGCCGAACGATGACGCCCACGGAAACGTCCAGCCCATTCGTCGTTTGTATTCGTTCAACTGTTTGAGCGGCGCGCGCGAGATCGCCCAAAACATCACGTCGTGGTTCGCGAGATGAATCCAGATGCCGTTGAATCCGTCCGCGATCGCCGAGCACGACGGACAACCCGCTTTGTAATCCGGCCCGAACATGAAGTGATAAACGAGCAGCTGCGATCGCCCGCGAAAGAGATCCTTGAGTGAGGCGGTGCTTTCATCGGTTTCAAATTTGTACTCCTTGTCGATCTTGACCCAGGGCAATTCCTGCCGCCGCTTTGCGACCTCATCGCTGCGTCGCGTTAAATCCTTCTCCGCTTTAAGAAGTTCCTTCCGCGCGGATAACCACTCCTCGCGTGTTCCGGTCTTATGCCTAGTCATCTCTTAACTCTCAGCGCTCAACACCCAACTCTCAACTGCTCGCTCGTTATCGATCGTTCTTTTACGCCTTGAGAATCAGGAACAGCAAAAGCGTCGTCACGATGACCCGGACAGCGCAGATAATGAGCACGAGGTTGTTGCGTGGTCCGCGCTCGGTTCGTACTAGATTATCGGCCGCGATCGTCCGCTCGATTCGTTTGAGGTGGCGAAAGACGTAAACAAAAGCGTCGAAAAACGGCGCCCAATTCGCCGCGCCTTCAGACCTGACCAAGATCGATAATTATCGGAAACCTTCGTTTAATTTGCCACCGAGCGGCACTGCCCGTTCTCGCAATATTCAACTTTCGGCTTCTTCGTCTCTCAACTTCCGTTTATCGCTCGTCACGTGTCATCCGGCAGCGTCACTGTTTTCAAATATTAACTGTTTAGATGTGACCCGGTCGTTCTTCGCTGTTATGAATCGATCTTAGCGGCCGTTATCCGGATGAACCACCCGCACTGAATGAATATCGCGCTTCATTCGCCCCGAAAAAATGCCGGGTCGCTGTTTATGCGCCACGACGCGATAGTGACGGAAAAGCGCCGCCCGTTCTTTGTCGATCGTATGCTGCGCCAGATCCCGCTTAAGGCTGCGTATCGTTAGTTCCATATGGGTTTCTGATTGCTATTCCGTAATTCAGCGTTCAGTCCCACGAATACGTCCTCGGACCGTTCTTCGAGTTTACTGATCTGAGAATCGAGGAACGAAGCCATCCAGTCTGTCGCGCTAGCGCAGCTCTCGGCCGCAGTTTGTTTCGCAGTGATGTTAGTCATGATGGAACGGTTGATTCGTTGTGCAGAGGGAAAGGCCGCACACCTGCGCGATCGATTGACGCTGCGATTTGTTGCCGAATATACAGCCGCTCTGCCGATCACCTAATGATATAATTTATCCTTTCAACAGGCAACGATCGCCGCCCTCTGAAATCAGACGTCGAACTCGGTGGTGAAGCTCTTGGGTTGTGCCTGTAGCGTGCTACGCTCCGCTTCGGAACTGGTCCTCTTTATTCTTGAAGAGAATGTTGAATGTGGTGAGCGATCCGTAACAGCGCGTGATGTACTGTTGCATGTCGAACTTGTCCGCTTCGCTCAACTTGTCGCTCGCGTTCACCTTTTGTTCGAGAACTCGCAGATTGTTCCGAATCATCACGATCTTGTGGAAAAACGTTTCGAGCGGCACTTCTTTTGGCTGAAGCGAGCTATCGGCCGGTTGCAGCACGAGGTTTCCCTGCTGCCATCGATTCGCCAGGCCTTCGACAACCGTATCCTTTTGCTCAATCCCGAGCGCGTCGACAACCGCCTGCGCGGTCTCGCGAATCAAACTCGCAAGCGGCATTTTCAGTTCGGTTAACGTAGCGGTCGATTCGGCCGGCTGAAGATCGCTCGACGCCGGCGCAATTGTCCTCGGCGCATCATCAAACGAGATCTCCGCCGTTTGTTCGGTCAACGATCGCACCACGCCGATCCCGTACTGCGGGTGCCGCACCTTCATCCCGATATGAAGTGTCCCAATGTTCATATTAAAGAAGTGACGAGTGAGGTTCGCGGGAGCGAACTCTGCGGCGGGAGGCTGTAAGCTTTTTGCGCATCAGTCTAGGGTAGCCGACGACTCGGTTTCACGAAACCGAGCATGTGACCAGTGAGAAGCTGTTTCACGGTTTTCTGCGCTTCGCAATCTTCTTTCGAATGATTGCCGTTTCTTCCGCGGAAAGCACGCGTTTCGGCAACATCCGCGCGAACGCGCTGCTTTCCCACAGGATGAAGAAGTTCTTCGTCTCGCGTCCGCGGCGAACGTTCGCCCACGGTAGAATGTAATTTCCTCTCACCCACGAATAACTCAGCTGCTGATCGTCGATGGCAACATCGATCGTCTCCTGCAAAGACGGCAATTCTCTGAAGGTTTTCTTCAGCCGATATCGCGCCAACAAAAAGGAGGCGCCGACTACCGCTCCTATTGCGATCACCGGATAAACTACGGATTCAAACAGTGAATGGCCCTTGAACGCGAGCGACGCAATGACCAGCGCGAGCGCGATCAGGAACATCGCGATCGTGCGAAGCTTCCACACCACGATAAGCGAGCCACGCACGAATTCGTCTTCGGACAATTGGAATCGAGCCATAACGGGACCTCAGCGGCTCAATATTCTTCTGCTGGTCGCTTGTCACCGGTCACTTGTCACTGCTTTTGTGTTCGATTGAAATCATCCAGCTGACTCCAAACCGGTCCTGAACCACGCCGAACTTCGACGCCCAAAATGTCTTTTCGAGGGGCATCACGACCAAACCGTCTTGGGAAAGGGCGCCAAAGATGCGGTCGGCTTCCGATTCGTTAGGCACCGTGATGGACAGGGAGAACCCTTCGAACGTCGGATCGCCTTCGCATCGGCCGTCTGATGCCATCCACATGCTTTCGCCCATGCGCACAGTCGCGTGCATGATTTTGTCGTTGAAGCAATCGGGCAAACCGGGGACCGGTTCCGGCGCTTCCTTGAAACGGCGCAACGTTACGATTTCGGCGCCCACGCTTTTCCGATAAAAGTCGAGCGCCTCTTCGCACCGTCCGCCGAAGAAAAGATACGGTTGAACAGTCGTGTTGGGCATGTTCGATCTTCAACGTGTCAGCGGCGCAGGTCAATCCATCGCGTTCGCTTCGTGCGCCCGTCACCTGGCAAATGGCCTCCCCGGTGTCGGATCACTCGTCACTTCGGATGAATGTTTAGTTCTTGATCATTCAATACGTACGCGCGTATTATCGGAGCGAGTGGCCAGACATTCCTTGCGCGAGCAAATCTTGAGAGCCGGACTCCCGGTGATGTTCCATTCTGGTTATCACGCCGCAAGCGTGCGCGACATTTGCGCCGCCGCGCATGCGCCGCATGGTTCGTTCACCAATCACTTCCGCTCGAAAGAGGCTTTTGCCGTCGAAGTGCTCGACGGTTACTTCGATTACCTCAAAAAGCTGTTTCAGAATGAGCTCAAGAACACCAAACTGACGCCGCGACAAAGATTGAAGCGATATCTCGATGTGATCAGCGATAAACTCGCGCGGGATCGTTGGATGCTCGGCTGTCTCATTGGCGACTTCAGCCTTCAGGTCAGTTCTCACAGCACTCGGTTACGGAAGAAGCTCGATGCAATTTTTCATGAATGGCGAGACCTTTTCGCATCGGTCATCGCTGCGGGGCAGGACACCGGCGAGGTCGATCGCAAATTCGACGCGAAAGACCTGGCCGAATTTCTCCTCGCTTCGTGGGAAGGCGCAATTCTGCGAATGAAAGTGGAACGCAGCGCCGCAGCACTCGAGCGATTCAAAACAATCGCGTTCGAAACCGTGTTTAAACGACCGCGCCCGTTCAAACGTCGCCGCCGGAAATAACAATGCGCTTCCCAGTCGTTACGATCGCAGCGTTTGCGAGTTCGTGTTTACTCAATTTCTCTGACGCGGCCGTGCCGCCGCAAAATTCTGTCGATGGCAAAGTGACGCGCGACGGTGTCGATCTCTTTTATAAGATCGTCGGACCTGCGACCGGTGATTACCTCCTCGTCTTAAGCGGCGGTCCCGGCGAAGACATTCACTCGATGCAAGGCATCGCCCCCGAGCTCGGCAAAAAATATCGGTGCATCATGTGGGAACAACGCGGCACCGGTCGATCGAAGCTGGCAAGATACGACGCTTCGACAATTAATCTGAACGCCTACATCGAAGACATCGAAGCGCTTCGCAAGCAGCTGCACGCCGAAAAGTTTTTGGTTGTCGGAAACTCATGGGGAATGATCCTCGGTCTCGCATACGCCGGCACACACCCGGACGCCGTGCGCGCCGTTGTTACGATCGGATCCGGCCCAATCACATTCGAATATCTCGGTGTCTTTTCCGATAACCAGTTCGCGCGACTCGGCGGCTGTGAGCTCGAAGCGCGCGATATCTGGAAAGATCCGCAGCGCGAAGCTGTCGATCCTGACCGCGCGTCGTTCGAGCGATTGCGAATTGCCGCGGTCGCCTATTTCTTCGACCGCAAAAAAGCTTTGCAGATGCAGGCCGAGCTCGATCCGAAGGATTACAACTTCCGCGTTCCCCCAGCCTTTCTGAGTGCCGAAGGAAAATATGATTTTCGCTCCAAACTAAAAACAATCACCGCGCCGGTTCTTCTGCTTCAAGGCCGGCAGGATATCGCGGGCGAAGCAAACATTTTGGAAGCGCACACTCTGATCAAAAACTCAACCGTCGCCTTCATCGACAAATGCGGTCACATGCCGTGGCTCGAACAGCCCGGGCAAACCTGGAAAATCGTCAACGACTTCCTGGCAAATCTTCACTGAAGAGAAATCGACAGGATTGCCAGTATTAAAGCCGAGTAACCACCGAAAAGACACCTAGCCCGGGAAGAAATCATTTCCGGTTTCCGCAATTCTTTCATCGGATCACGCCTTGAGAATCAAAAATAGCAACAGCGTCGTCACGATGACCGGCACAGCGCAGATTATGAGGACGAGATTGTTGCGAGGTCCACGCTCCGACGGCACTAGATTATCGGATACGATTGTGCGCTCGATCCGTTTCAGATGACGGAAAACGTAAACAAAAGCGACGATCACGGCGAGAAGCGCCAGTCCGGCCAGAATCCGGATCGGCAATAATGGATCGGCCATGGCGAGAATTAGTTGCGACATCGCGTAAAGAAATCGCGCGCCACGACTGGATCGGATTGCCAGGCCGCATCCGCATGGCCGAGATTAATCCGCTTTCAGCGTTTAGCTTTTTCCGCGAAGCCCATCTCTCCACGCCATCACTTCGAGTTCTCCGCGCACCGCGTCTTCGATCGGAATTACCGGGCGCGCTTCAAATGTAAACGCGGGCAACATCGTGGAAAATTTGTGCACCTCCAGCGCATCGTCGCAATCCAGCAGCATATATCCGCCCCAGTCGCCCACTCGAATTACGAACATCTCGATCTTGAAGTTGGCGGGCGCTTTCCATTGCCGAAACACTTCCAGTATTCGCTTCTGCGCGTTCTCGTACTCCGTCGGCGAACCCTGCGAGCGCTCGTTCCACGTGATCATGTATTTCATGCGCCCAGCAACGCTGGCTGAAGATGAATTAGCAAGCGCAAACGGTTTTTTTCTAACTTCTGTTTTCTAATTTTCATCGCCGTCACTGGTCACAGGTCCAACGAAACTGATTGACTTACGCGTGCCATGAACTATCAGGCTCTAACGCCCAGCAAGCGAGCATCCGGTTTCTCAGACCGGTTCGGCGGCAATAGCATCGACCGTTGCCCGTCGCGGTCTAAACATTGGGCCCGGTCCACTCAAACACACGGGGTGTTTCCCCGAAGGAAATAGAAATGAAAAAATTAATGTTCGTACTAATCGCGTCGGCCGTTTGCTCGGCTTTCACGATGACTGCCTCGGCTCAGCAAGCCGATCAGGCAACATCCGATGCCATCATCGCCATGACCAAAGCGCAATGGGCCTCGGAAATCAAAGACCCGACGAATGCCACGGAGCAATCCAAAGACATGTCGGAAGACTACACCGAGTTCAACGGCCAGTATGCCACTCGTCTCGATGGCAAGGCGATGAACTCGCGAATGACGGAGGCTGCGGGAAAAAGCTCCGGCAAAACCATCTCGGCCGAAATGGCCAATCCCAAAGTGCAGGTCTACAACGGCAATACCGCCATCCTGACTTACAACTATGCCGGCCTGACTCAGGACAAGGACGGAAAGACAGAAGCGACCCGCGCCAAATCAACGCGCGTGTTCGTGAAAAAGGACAATAAATGGATGTTGGTCCACGCAAACTTCGCGTCGGATCCGCTTCTGAAACAATAAACTGCAGGACTTTGAAAATATGAAAACAAAAACAATTGGTTTAACACTGGCGCTTTCAATAGCGGCAGCCGCAATGTGTTTCGCGAGCAACCCGACCCTGGGCACGTGGAAACTGAATGAAAGCAAATCGACCTTCGGCGACGGCGCCGGTAAAACTTCGCTGGTCGTTTGGGAAAAGGCCGGCCATCAAAACAAATGCACGGTCGATGGCATTGATGCCGACGGCAAGAAAGTGCACACCGTGTGGAGCGGAAAGCTCGACGGCAAAGATTATCCCATCACGGGCGATGCCACATCCGATACGCGCTCGTTCAAGCTGAACGGCGAACACAAGATCGACATGGTGAGTAAGAAGGACGGCAAAGAAGTCGGTGACGGAACGATCGTTGTCGCGGCAGACGGAAAAACGCGCACGGTCACAAGCACCATTAGAAACGCCAAGGGGGTAAAGGTGACGAGCACCCAATTCTACGATAAATCGTAGCCTAACGATTCTATAATTGAATTAACAACGGCCGAACGCGAAAACGTTCGGCCGTTTTGCTTTCACCAGCGGTTCGCAGGCGCGAGCGATACCGCTTTGCGGCAATCCCATCTTAATGGGAACATTCGCGCGAACTAACGGGAGCGTAATCATCAACGCTCAACTTCATCAGCTCGTCAGACTTTCCGCAGTCGCGAATGCGATATCTTAAGGTAGAGGCGGCGTTGACTACCCGGCGGCCGATTTCATCTATGTCCAGAGCGCAAAAGGTGTTGACCAATCTCCTCGCAGTCGCGGACATTGCCGTCGACGGCACCCGCCCATGGGATATACAGGTGCACGACGCCCGCTTCTTCGGGCGCGTTCTCGCGTCCGGCACACTCGGTGTTGGCGAATCTTACATGGACGGCTGGTGGGACTGTGAGGCGCTCGATGAAATGTGTTGCCGCGCCATTCGCGCCGGGCTGGATCGGCGTTTCGCGTTTAGTTTGCCGAATATTTGGGCGTGGCTCACCGCAGTCGTTGTTAATCAGCAAACTGTGCGCCGCTCCAGAAAAGTTGGCCGGGTCCATTACGATCTGAGCAACGATTTTTTCGAAGCGATGCTCGATCCGAACATGCAATATTCCTGCGCGCTATTCGAAAACGGCGACGATCTGGCCACGGCGCAACTACGCAAACTGGACTGGATCTGTCAGCGCTTGCGCCTGCAACCCGGTCTGCGTTTGCTCGACATCGGCTGCGGTTGGGGCGGATTGGCCCGTTACGCCGCGCGCCAACACGGTTGTCAGGTAGTCGGAATCACAATTTCGAAAGAACAATTTGATTACGCCAAACATTGGTGTCGCGGACTGGATATTGAGATTCAATTGCGTGATTACCGCGAAAAAATCGCTGGAAAATTCGATCGCGTAGTAAGCGTCGGCATGGTCGAACATGTCGGTCACAAAAATTATCGGACCTATTTCCGCTCAGCGGCTGATTCGTTAGGCGGAGATGGACTCTTCCTTTGCCAGGGCATTTGCAACAACGCTTCGCACCTCTACACCGATCCATGGATCAAACGCTATATTTTCCCAAACTCACTTTTACCGTCCGCGGCCTGGCTGACCCGTGCCGCCGAAGGACTTTTCGTCGTGGAAGATATCAGGAACATTGGACTGAATTACGATCCAACTCTGCTTGCCTGGAACAAAAATTTCGAACGGGCTTGGCCGCGTTTTGCGGATCGTTATGGCGAACGTTTCCGCCGAATGTGGCGATTTTATTTGCTCAGTTGCGCCGGCGCATTCCGGGCCCGCAGTCTGCAGGTTTACTCCATGCTCTTTTCTAAACAAGATAACTTATATCCCACCGACGTGCGATCTCCGAGCCGAGCGCTTCAACGACCGCCTCCGCGGTCTCACGGATCAAACTTGTAAGCGGCATCTGTAACTCGCTTAAGGTGGCGATCGATTCAGCAGGTTGTAGATCGCTCGAGGCCGGCGCGATTGTCCGCGGCTCATCGTTGAACGAGATCTCGGCCGTTTGTTCGGTCAACGATCTGACCACGCCGACACCGTATTGCGGATGGCGCACTTTCATACCGATATGGGAGCGTTCCGATACTCATTTCGTCCGAGGTTCAAATTACAGCGCCGGAAACTCTCGTCCAAATCTCATCGAAAAGTTATCAGGCGTTACTTGGGGACGCGCAGTGTGGCGGCTGTTTGACCGGAAAGTTTAAGGAGATAGCTCCGTTCGCCGACTACGAAGCCATCCAACTTGTGCTTTACGGCAAATGCCGAAAGATCGGCGATGTTGTTTATGATTCCGCGTTGTCTTAACCGATAACGACGAGTCCTAGCTCGCGCGTTTGTTGAAAGCTGACCAGTTTACCTTTGGCGCTAATGAATTAGCGGTGCCTTCGATAAGATCTGCGCGGCGGGCGGTTGTTCGATGAACCATTCCGGAAACTCCACCCGATCTGGCCGTGCGGCGCATCGCCGTTTCGATGTGGAGAATTTCCCGGTAATCGCGGCTCAATTTTTCGCTGCTGCGACTGTCTGCGTTCCCCCCTGGCCCGCTCATCGCGTGGCGGCGCAGCCTGATCGTAATCGAAACCTTCCGCCTTTTTCCGCACGATCCCGCGCCCGATGAAACGCTCGAGCGAACGCATTGGCCCTCGATCTTCCGGCGTGATGAAACTGATCGCATCACCGATGGCGTGTGCGCGGCCGGTGCGTCCGATGCGATGGACATAATCTTCTGAGTGCATTGGGAAATCGTAGTTCACCACATGCGAAATGCCATCGACGTCGATGCCGCGGGCCGCGATGTCGGTGGCGACGAGAACACGAACGGTGCCCGATTTGAAATCCTTCAACGCGCGAAGGCGTTGATTTTGCGAACGATTCGAATGGATCGTGCCCGTTTTAATCCCGCTGCTTTCGAGACGTCGCGCGATTTTGTCAGCGCCATGCTTCGTCCGCGAAAAAACAAGAACGGTGTCGAACTTCGGATCGGCCAGGAGATGAAGCAGTAACGCGGGTTTCAAATGCTGCCGTACTTCGTAAGCGAACTGCGTGACCGTGTCGGCCGGGTTCGCGCGCCGGCCGATCTCCACAATCTTGGGTGAACGTTGGAATTGGTGTGTCAGCTGCTCGATTTCGCGCGAGAGCGACGCGGAGAACATGAGTGTCTGGCGTTTTTGCGGCAACGCTTTCACGATCCGGCGAATCGGCGGAAGAAAACCCATGTCGAGCATTCGATCGGCTTCGTCGAGCACGAGAAACTCGATGCGGGAAAGATTCGCTACTCGTTGGTCCATCAGATCGATCAATCGGCCCGGCGTAGCTACGACTAGATCGACACCGGACCGCAACGCCGCGATTTGCGGACGTTCGCTTACTCCACCATAAACTGTGGCCATGCGGAGCGGAACATGTTTCGCATAAGCGCGGACGTTCTCTTCGATCTGCACTACGAGCTCCCGAGTCGGCGCCACCACGAGTGCGCGAATGCCGCGGTCGGACTGGCCGTTGCGAGCTCCGTTATGGGCCTGCGCAAATTTCTGTTTCGATTCTGCGAGCTTCATTAGAATCGGCAGAACGAAAGCCGCTGTTTTTCCCGTGCCTGTCTGCGCGATCCCGATGACATCGTCTCCCGCGAGAATGAGCGGGATCGCGGCGACCTGAATCGGAGTTGGCTCGGTGTAGCCGGCGTCTTCAACAGCCTGCAAGATTTTGGGGGAAAGATTGAGTGCGCGGAATGACATAATTTTTTCTAGTTAGGGATGAATGAAGCTCATCCAAGGATCGAGAATCGACTGAGGACGAACGTCGAAGCAAGCGCGCTTCGACACGCGTGTGATGCAGTAAGGTCGCAGTATAACGCCTCGCGTCAACTTATATCGCGGTGACGTTTTCTATCTACTATCACAATCAACTCTCAACTGTTTGGGCTGGTCGCGTGTCACGTGTCAGCGTCTCAGCTTTTCAGCGTTTCCGTTTCCGACCGATACCGATTGACTTACGCGTAGCATGGACTATCAGACTCTAACGCCCAGCAAGCGAGCATCCGGTTACTCAACCGGTTCGGCGGCAATAGCATCGACCGTTGCCGTCGCGGTCTAAACAATGGGCCCGGTCCACTCAAAACACACGGGGTATGTCCTCGTGCTTAGAAGACAAAAAGATTAAATGAAAACAAAAACAATTGGTTTAACGCTGGCGCTTTCAGTCGCGGCAGCCGCAATCTGTTTCGCGAACAACCCGACCTTGGGCACGTGGAAACTCAACGAAAGCAAATCCACCTTCGGCGAGGGCGCCGGTAAAACCACGCTCGTAGTGTGGGAAAAAGTTCGCGACCATCAGAAATGCACGGTCGAGGGAACTGACACTCATGGTAAGAAAACTCACAGTGTGTGGACCGGGAAACTGGACGGCAAATTCTATGCGGTCACCGGCGATCCGCAGGTCGATCAACGCTCGTTCAAGACGAACGGCGAAAACACCATCGACATGGTGACTCAGAAAGATGGCAAAACTGTTGGTGACGGCACGATTGTCGTGGCCACCGATCATCAGAGCCGAACGGTTACAAGCACGATGACTAACGCTAAGGGCGAAAAAGTCACGAGCACCCAGTTCTACAATAAATCTTAACCTAACGATTCGGGCAAAGACGCCTCAGCATCTTTGCCGACGATAGATTAATTAACAGCGGCCGAGCGCGAAAACGTTCGGCCGTTTTGCTTTCTATTCTTGTCACTGGTCACATTTTACACGTCACTTAGATTGCGGAATGGCAATCGTTGCAAAAGTCGAAAGCGTTTGGCGCTATCCGGTCAAAAGCATGCGCGGCGAAGAGATGGACGAAATCTTCGCCGGTTATGCCGGAGTCTATGGCGATCGCCTTTTTGCTTTCGAAAGTTCGGCGAACAACAAGGGTTTTCCGTTTTTCACTGGGCGCGACAAACGCGAGATGATTCGATACCGCGCGCGTTTCCGTCATCCGGAGAAGGCAGCGCGCCCGGCGAACTGGAGCGAAGCGGAAAAACTTGCCCCGGGTGTGTTGACTCCGATCACGGCCGATGCCGATGAGCTGATGGTCGAGGTTGAAACGCCAGATGGAAAAACATTCATGATTGATGATCCGAAGTTGATCGATCATCTCCACGCCAACGTCGACGCGCAACACCAGCTCAAGTTACTGCGCTCGGACAAGGCGATGAACGACTGCCGTCCGTTGTCGATCATCGGCGTGCAAACGGCGAAGAAGTTAAGCGACGAAACCGGTGTGGCAGTCGATAAGCGCCGCTTCCGCGCGAACGTCTATATCGATGTAACCGGACCCGGCAACGGCTTTGCCGAAGATAAGTTCGTCGGCAAATCGTTACGCATCGGCGCGCAGGTCCTCGTGCAGGTTCTCGTCCGCGACGCGCGGTGCATGATGATCACGCTCGATCCCGACACCGCCGAAAAATCTCCCGCGATTTTGAAAGCAGTTGCGCAGGCGCACGAAGGCATGGCCGGCGTCTATGCCGCCGTGCTTGTAGAAGGGATAATCAAGAGCGGTGATTCCGTCGATTTGTTGTAGCGCTGTTCCTCGCTTGCCACTCGTCACTTGTCACAGGTCACTGGTCACTCTTAATAGTAATCATGAAGCATGTAACCCTGCTCTTCGTCGTCGCGTGTGCGGCAACTTGTTACTTTCTCGGTTTCCCAAACCGAGTCGCCGGCTTCCCTGGGCTGGTTCAGAGCTCACAGCCTCCCGCCGTAAAGTTCGCGCCCTGCGAACCGCAGCCGTCACCCGATCTCGAAAAGGAAAAGGCGGAGTTGTTGCGCCTCCACAAGCTGGACCGCGAAGCGCACTTCGAGACAAACGTCGATAAGTTGCTTGAGACCTCGCCCGAAGAGTTCATCACCGTCGGTCGCGGGAAAATAGTGAGGCAAAGCAAGGCCGACGAGCGCAAGAGATTCACGGAGTATTTCCGGGACGCGAAATACTACGAATGGGACGATCTGGAGGAGCCGATCACCCACATTTCGAATGACGCGAGCATGGCGTGGATGATCGTGCGGACGAGAATTCGGCGTGTGCAAAAGAACGCCGATGGGACGGAGAAGCAGGAGAACGTCGTTTATGCCGGGATCATGACCTACGAGAAGCGTGACGGGCGTTGGATGCGCGTGGCTAACGTCTCGACGGTCGAGCAGCCGACCTCTGACCGCTGACCTCTCGGCTTTGACCAAAACTGAGTCGCCGGCTTTCCTTACCGCAATTCTTAAATCTTAATTTTTAATTTTTACTTCTGACTTTTCTTCAGCTCGTCACTGGTCACTAGTCATCCTTCAGAATTCGAGCTCCAAGTCTTCTTCGCAGAAGTCGAACTTCTTGGGTCGCGTCTCGCTACCGTCGTCGAACACCGCTTTGATCAGCCATTCGCAGTCAGAGTTATTCGTCGATTTGTCCCACTGTAATGTGACTGTCTTGTCCGGGCCAATCCCCTTCCCGATATCGAAAGTCCCGTACTTTTCGCCGTCTTCGGATACAAGCAGCTTTTTGATTCGGTCCTTCGTTGTGTTGTGAACCTTGAAGCCGTACTCGCCCTCTCCGGATCCTTTTGAGTCCGCTGATTCCTCTGATTCGGCCGACTCTTTCTCAGTTTTGCCTTTAATCGTAAACTTCTCAGTCGTGGCCAGCTTATCATTCACGTAGATTTCGAGACGGTACTTCCCGACCGGCCAGCCTTTTGTTGGCTTCGACAAAGAAAAATCTCCGTCGTCTGTGTCTTCATCCAGGGCCAGCGTCTTCTCGCCGATCTTCGAGTTCGCCGGCGCCACCTTGCCAACATCTTCCGCGATCCAGACACCGCGCACCTTGTCACCTTTTTGGAGACCCTTGGTCTTGAATATCGCGAACACTTTCGGCGTATCCGGCGCCAAACTCGTCGTTTCTTCATTTCCAGGGCCGGTGGTTATCGTTGCTTTCACCTTCACATCGCCGGCCTCCGCCAGGAGACCGCAGCCAATCATCGCAATTAACAACGCGATCGTTCGTTTCATGTTCGTCGTCGTTAGCGGTCTGTCGGTGCTACTGCAAGATTATTCGAGTGCCGTTGCGTTGCCGTGGGTAGAGTTGTCAGACAAAGCCTAACGATTCGGCCGTAGACGCCTGCGCGTCTTTGCCGGCGACGGGTTATGTAAGATCTCTGCGAGGGAAACCCAGCTCTGTAAGTTCATACGGAGTTGCTAGCAAAACGGACTCAACGAATCACTTCGCGGTGAACCCGCCGTCAACGATCAGGCTGTGTCCGGTGACAAAAGATGATTTATCCGAACACAACCAGAGCACAGCTTCCGCGACTTCCTCGACGCGGCCGAGCCGCCCGATTGGATGGAATTGGACAAGGTCGTCTTTTTTCATACTCAAACCTTCCGCCAGCCGGTCGACCATTTCCGTATCTATCACCGCGGGGTTCACTGCGTTGATGCGGATGCCTTGCGCGGAATATTCGATGGCGGCGACTTTCGTCAGTCCGATGACGGCGTGCTTTGAGGCCATGTAAATCGCCAGGTTCGGAAAGCCGATCAATCCCGCGACTGACGAGCAGTTTACGATCGCGCCGCCGCCGCGCTCGAGCATCCGCGGAATTTCGTACTTCATCGAAAGCCACACGCCTTTGACGTTCACGTTCATGACTGCGTCATAATTAGCTTCGGTTTGTTCAATCAGCGGCGCGACATCGCCCTCGACGCCGGCATTGTTGAAAGCCAGATCGAGTCCGCCGTATTCGCTGACGGCGTAATTCACGAGTGCTTCAATATCTTTTGTGACCAACACATCGGTCCGTTTGAAGCTGGCCGTCCCGCCGGCTTTCTTGATCATCGCGACCGTTTCCTCGCCGCGCTGAACATTGCGATTGCCGATCACCACCTGCGCGCCTTCGCGCGCAAATGCGAGCGCCGTGGCGCGACCAATTCCCGAACCGCCGCCCGTTACCAGCGCAACTTTTCCTTCAAATTCTTTCATGATGATGTCGATCTTAGTCGTTTTCTCCCACGTCCGTGAACTGATACCCGCCGTTCCCTTTCTCGAATACAAAAATCGTTTGCCCGCAAAACACGCTGTAGCTGTCCCGGTCATCGGCTTTGACCGGTTTCGCATCCCGAAAACATCGCTGCACTTTCGCGCTGAAGATCGCGTCGCATTTCTTCATGAAATCGGCTTTCGTTAGGCTATCGCTTAAATGCTCGAACGGAAACTTCGTCATCGCGGCGATCGCTTCCTTGTTTTTGTTCGCCACCGCCGTTTTAAATTGCGCCCAGAACGGCGCAAAAGAATCCTCCTTAATGCCGGCGCCTTTGACCGGTGTCATCGCGACCAGCAACGTGAGAGCCGTTGCGATGAACAGTTTCATTGCTTTCTTGATTTCTTCTTTCATGACGATGTCGATCTTGTCGATTGCGTGCCTAACTGGCAACCGCTGACTTCTGCTTCTGTTCTCTGGCTTTGAACTTTTCAGAATTTGAAACTCGCTCGTTGCCCACACTCACTCGCTACTACCCTCGTCATTTTACCTTCTATGTCGCGCGTCCTACGCGCTCCATTCAGCGTGTCAGCTCTCGCCTACTTCTTACTTCTTTCTTTCCCACCGACAGTCCATCATCGGCAAAGCAATGCGATGGGAGGACCAAAGAGAAAGCGCGAACGTTGAAGACGAACGCGCCGGCGGTGGTGGTGGGCGCGCGGGCGGACGGATCGCCATCGGCGGCGGAATTGGCGGAATCATAATCGTTGTCGTCTATCTTTTGCTGGGCGGCGATCCGCGCGCGTTGCTCGATTCACAGCAATCGGCCTCGGTTTCGCAAGAGACGACATCACAACATCAAGGCGCGGCTCCAACCGATCAGCTCGGCCGTTTTGTCTCCGTGGTTCTGGCCGATACTGAGGATGCGTGGCACTCGATCTTTCGCCAAATGGGCCGCGAATATGAAGAACCAAAACTTGTCCTTTTCACACATCAGACCCGGACCGGCTGCGGGTTCGCCAGCACCGCAAGTGGTCCATTCTATTGCCCGGAAGATCGGCGTGTTTTTATCGATCTCAGCTTTTACCGCACGTTGCAGGAACGTTTCGGGGCGCCGGGCGAATTCGCGCAGGCTTACGTGATCGCGCACGAAGTCGGTCATCACGTGCAAAACCTTCTTGGTATATCCGATAAAGTGCAGGCCGCGCGCGGACGAGTCAGTCAGGCGGAATACAATCAACTTTCGGTCCGTCTTGAATTGCAGGCCGATTTTCTCGCCGGCGTTTGGGCTCATTACGCCGATCGGACAAAGCACATCGTTGAATCCGGCGACATCGAATCAGCCCTTCGTGCCGCCAGCGCCATCGGCGATGACACTTTGCAACGCCGCTCACAAGGATACGTAGTGCCCGACTCCTTTACTCATGGGACATCCGAACAGCGCGTCCGCTGGTTTCGGCGCGGCTACGAAACCGGCGACCTTCGCCAGGGAGACACTTTCAAGGCGCGCGATTTGTAGTTGGGTTTCTCACTGCCAGTCCAGCGCCAGTGCGGCTCGCACCTCAACATTCTTCTGCTGGTCACTGGCCACACGTTCGGTTTTGAAACTCGTTCGTTGCCCACACTCACTCGCTCCTACCCTCGTCGCTTTACCTTCTATGTCGCACGTCCCAGCGCTCCATTCCCAAACGGAGTCGTCGGCTTCCGTTACCGCACTTCTTAAATCTTAATTCTTACTTTTTAATTTCATTTCGGCCACGCCGCGCGCAGCTTATCCCCGATCGACTTGTATTCCTCCGGCGTGAGCTTTCTTCTTGGCGCCGGAGTTCCAGGCGCTTTTCCTCCGAAAGAGGGTATGACGTGAAAATGCGAATGGTAAACGGTTTGGCTGCTGCTGAGTCCGTTATTTGACTGCACTCTGAAACCGGTTGCTCCCAGTCCGTTTTTCTGTGCGATCCCAGCTTTTTGAACCGCAGCGAGCACGGCACACATCTCCTCCGGCTTAAGGTCCAGGAGATTTCTTGGACCCGGTTCCCCCAACCGCGTCGCCGGCTTCCCTAGGTCGGTTGACGAAGCGTCACGACCTCCCGCCGTAGAGTTCGCTCCCTGCGAACCGCCTATCCGTTTCGGGACCACCAGCACGTGACCCGGCACGGCGACCTCTTCCTCCGGCAGCGGCATGAAAACCAGCACACGATCATCCTCGAAGATCTTGGACGCGGCCGACTCCGCGCTCTTATCCCGGATCAATTGCGCGATACCATTTTGCGGATCGTATTTGCCTTCGAGCCCGGTATCAGTGCCCGGAGGCGGGAGATGTTCAGGGGGAATTGGTTGCGCGCATAACCGCGTGCCTTGCACGAACAGCAACGCACTCAACCCGAAAAACACGCTCAGCCATCTCACCGTAAGAAGTTTTGGATTCATGATTTCAATATGTTCTGGTGATTTCAGATTGTCAGCTTTTCAGGTTTCAGCTTTTCAAAAGACCGAGCGTTCGGTTCATCCAAATGATCAAGCACTCGGGTCGAACTCAACAACTCAACGCTTCAACCGCGAAATCTTGAATATTTAGATACGACTCCGCCTCTTCTTCTGCACTGGGCCCCTGCCGATTGTCTTCTTAATCCTTAATTTTGCCTTCTTACCTTTTGAGTTGTGGCAAGATCGACATCAATTGATGACTCAACATACCGAACGTTAAAGCGCCCCAGAAATACTTTGTAGAATTGTGAATAGAACATTGCCGGCGGCATTCGAGACTGCCCCACGCACAAATACTTCCTCAACGTATTTAAATAGAGGTCTGTCGGTTTCTTTTAATGTGATTAATTGTTGCTTAATCTCTTCTTGAGCATGCTGGTTTGCGATTCCACGTTCGATTGTCGCGAGCAATCCTTGCAGCGCTGCCTGCGCTGTACCGTGTGCATTTTCAAGCACCGGGCGGAGCGCCGATACCAGCTCTAGTCGCTCGTATCGATCTTTATCGAAAATGTCGCGTAGGAAATGAATGTCTTCCTCAAGTTGTGTAATCCGCGCTTCGTACTGCTTTCGCTCCGTGTAGAGAAGCTGCTGCGTTTGACGAATTTCCATTCCTGCGAGTTCGAGCTTGTGCTTCAACGAAAGCGCCTCGAAGGAATCATTCAAGTATGCTTCCGGTGCTAATTCACCAACGACCACAAGCCCATATTGGGCGAATTCGTGCTCAATGATTTCCTTTTGCCCCTCAGGTGTATCGATGATCAGCGTTACCTTATCAGCCTTTTGTTCAACTGTGACGCCGACATCAACGTTTGGATACTTGTGCGCCAAGATTCGACTGAAATAATTCAGAATTCCGATTACGCCTTGTTTAGCATGCGGCGGAAACGTTATCGACCGAATGATCTGAGCCGCCAGCAACCCCAAATCTATGTCCAAGCTTGCCGCCGCTCGGTAGAGAAGCTGCGAACCACTTAGAGCCTTCATGCAGAGCTGTCTTTTTTGATTTGCGCCCGCCATGAGCTTGGTGAGTCGCTGATGTCTTTTAGTGTCTGCCGGAATTTCTAGTGTTGTAACTGCACTGATGACGCCTGACTTTTCCGCGTGCTCGTAATCGGTGGGAAACGCCTCGCGCAACAAGCTCTCGTAATAATTAAGCTGCAAACTAAGGAGTCGAAACTGCGCCCGAAGTGCATCGGTCGCATGTGGATGTGTTTGAATCCGCGCAAGGATGGAATCAAGATTCGCCACTATGTTCGATAGCATTTGGCGAATCGGTCGAGCCGGTTTGTCGCCTTTGGTCTTTTTTGATGGAAGGTCGGTGTATGAAAGCCCGAGTATATGTCTGGCGTCTCCGAGCATCCGCTTTGCTTTCTTTATCTCAGGTTTCGTAGCTGCCGACGTCTCCGATGGGGCTGACATAGTCGCGATTATCCGCTTTACCCCGAGCTAATCATTTCCTCCAGATCGTCGCCTTCGTCAGCCACGTCTTCTTCGTCGCTATAGTTAAATTCGACTCTGCTCTGCTTAACGATCTCGTCGAGAATATCCGCCAAGTGGTTCTGTTCGACCGCTTTTAAAAAGCGTTCACGAAGCATCGGAATATTTATGATCTCCTCGATACACCCCATGTACGTTGAGACGACTTTTTCGACGGCGAATTGCTTCCGAGCGCCCTCCTCTAACTTTTTCGTCAGCGCTTCCGTGCCTTCATTAGATTTGATTACAAAGGAAATTGGAAATCGCTCGATCTTGTCGATATCCAAAAAGTATTTTTTCACGTCTAACGTTTCCGTGACCTGAAAAAAGCGACCCAGCGGCTTCATTACGAAATCGATTCCGCCATCATTGGCTTTCCAGCACAGTGGGATCCGAAGCTTGGAATTCACGTGACTTGAAGTCGCGGC
>JADMIO010799906.1_pt1 | contig 98055 bp, 98 predicted proteins | sample 8958161 | NCBI WGS metagenome assembly JADMIO01 (sample SAMN16585339, study PRJNA669376) | soil metagenome | isolation source: Crop rotation soil | place: USA: Cullars Rotation, Alabama | collected 2011
ACAACTTGTCCACGTGGAATTCTAAGCTTAGGATCCCAATGTGCTGGAAAGGACATTGTTATTTTTGCCGGCTTCCCAAGCAAACTTCACATCGTCACAGGTCACTGGTTGGCCATCGCCCCACTGAGCGGCATCACGAATTTCCCAAGTAGAAACCAAACCGGGTTTATCTCCGGGAATGATTTTCGCCCCTTTGTTTTCCAAAGTGGGGATACTTTTTACAAGTTGTGGAATCCATTTTCCATCGGGTGTCAGCATTACAAACTGTTGAATGCACAGGCCGCTCATGTAAGTGCTAGCAACCATAGAGCCAATCAAGGGATTGAAATTATCAAATTCTTGGCTGATACCAATTTTTAATTCTTCGTTGGTGGGCAGGGCCCAAGCTGTGCCAGCCATTGCAAGGCTTGCAAGTACGGTCGCAAATGCAATTTTCAAAGACATTCTTCCTCCGATATAATTTTTAAATTTGGGGTCAAATAAACCCCGACCGATCCTAAGTTACAGAATTCGTGCCAGCGGATCTAGATCAATCTCGCACCGCACAGCGCATTAGACTTGATTGTGAATAAAGACTCTCTGCCCCGCAGTGGAGATTCCATGGGCTGCGAGAGCGCGAATTGCAGAATCTGTGACCTGATCGGCGATGCCAAACTGCGAGCCATAATTATCAATAAAATAATAGAGTTTGTAGCTGATCCAAGATTCGGTGTTTTCAGAGATTAAAACTCCCGGATTTGGAATTTGTCGGACGTTTGGAATTCCGCGAATGCTATCAATCAAAATGCTTTTCACTTTGTTGGTGTCCAAACCAAAAGCCAAACGAAAAGTCTGAGAGCGCACGATCGGATGACCGCCTGAAGAAAAATTCGCAATCTGGGAATTTGCTAAGGTTCGGTTGGGCAGAGTGATGACTTCGTCCGACCAGCCAATCAGAACCGTGGCCCGCCAACTGATTTCTTTGACCTGGCCTACGGCTTTTTGACCTCCAGAAACTGTGACCTCAATCCAATCGCCAATTTCAAAAGATTTATCAAACTGCAGGGAGATTCCCGCAAAAAGATTTCCCAAGGTGTCCTGCAAAGCCAGACCTAGAATAATAGAAAACACTGCCGAAGTTGCAATCAGTGGAGCTAACTGCAAATTGAAAATATGCGAAGCCCCCCACAAAACCAAAAGCACGGTCAAAATCAGGGAATAAATATTCACAATCAAGACGGGCACACCATGCTGCATGGATCCCAAAAACAAATATTGCAGAATAATCAATCTCGAGGTTTTTACAAAAATCAAAATTCCCCAGCCAAGACAAGCCAAAGCCAGGTAGGGGATGGCCCGGCCTAGTGATGTGCCGGAAAGATATTCTTGAAACACCAGAAAGGTTCCAAAAAAACTGCACAAAACAAAATAATGCCGCATTAAATTTCGATAGTGCCTGCTTAAATTGCTGTGCCTTTCTTCAGAAACTCCTTTAAGAAAAAATTTGTAAAATCCCCAGGCCAAAGCCAAGAGGCAGGTCAGAATCACAAAGGGTTCAAAGTCGATTAGCTGGTAGAGGTTTTTGGCCTCAAAAATTTTATCATTCATGGATATTTCAATTCTAAATAGGACAAAGGACCAGGATCAAGGACTTTGTCTTAAGGGCCAGTCCTTTCAGGCCGATATCCCATATTGAGGAGACTCTATGACAAGTCCATTGTTTAAGCTATTTTTGGCGGCCATCATGACGGTATCGTTCTCAAGCTCAGCTTTTGCGAAAGCTCAGGAGATGGATCCCAACTGGAAAGCCTACAACGAGTTTTTCAAAAAAACCGGTGTCACCCAAAAAGAAGTGAAGCTGAAAGATTTCCTTGAAATCGTCAAAGGCCAGTTTCCAGAAAAGATGTACCAGGAGCTGCAAGAAGTTCTTAAAGAATATCCTGATCTGACAATGCCTAAGTTTGCAGTCTCTAAGGTCAAAGACAAATCCAACATCGAAAGACTGCAATTGCAGTACACCAAAGACGGGCAGTCCGGCACTTTTATGATTATTGATCAGGGCGAAAATTTTGCCAAATCCGGTCCCAATTTTATCACGACCAAAGATTTGATGAGTCTAGAAAAAACCACCATGAAGCTGATCAAATCAGCTAAGGGTGAAAGAGTTCCGGCTTCAGTAAAACCTGCGGAATTTTATCTTCTAAAAGCCAATGAAATTGCAAAGCTTCCGAAAGCCGAACAAGAGAAATATGTTCGTGGTTTAAGATCTTTACTGGCAGGTATTGAAAGTTTTGATCAAGTTAAATTCCTGAAAAAGGGAAAATCGAAAACTCATAAAAAGACCGTGTGGAATCAATATTTCCTTCAAGAAGCGCAAGCACTCAGTGGAGGCGCATCTTGTTCGATTGGTGGTAATTATAAGGTCTCTATGCCAGACAACTGGTCGGATCGTTTGTCCTGCGCTTGGAGTGCCACTGACAAGGGCAACTGCGTTTATTGCGGACGAGATCAACCCGAAGTGCATACAGGTTGTAAAAATACCAGCACTGAGGTTCGCTGCAACCCCTTAATTTATGGAGACCGAGTTTCCTGTGTGGATGCAACACTTTCAAAGAACGTTGCAGAAGACTGCAATAAGATGACAGAAAATGATCCGATGGCTGCTTTTCAGGACTCAAATCATGAGGCTAGATTTAAGGACAAAGACAGTTTTGATAGATTAATGAGCAATGTGCTGGTCGAATTAAGAGCCGCTCAGGCCGTTTGTGCTGAGTACGCCAACAGACATACTGCCGATGGCCACTTTGACGATGATGAAAAAAAGCAGGAAAAAGAGTGCAAGAGTTTAAAAGAAAGACAAGATCAGATCTATAATACCTCTTATTGCAGTGAAGCTTTTAAAAAAGCTCTCCCTGAAGTCTCTAAATTACAATGCCAAGGACGCTCTGAAGAAGAGGGAGCAGGCAGCCCTGATCGCGAACATGCTGGGACCGATGGCGAAATTAATCCAGATCAGAAAGTAAATGGAGATACTGGAACTTGCTCTCGATTGACGAAACTTCCGGATCATCATTTGGTATTTGTGGATTCAAAGAACAATTTGGAATGTCGTGATCAGACCATCGCTTCAAATTCTTGCGTCGATGAAAATGGCCAGACCCGAATGGCCTACAACTGCCTCAACGAAAATCTTCCAGATCCTAAGGAAAGTTCCAAAGGCGGCATTGGGCATTGGTTTATGAAAAACCTGAAAAATATTGCAATCGGTGTAACCGCCGGAGCCGTCATTCTTGGCATTTGGCTTAGCAGCCGGCCGCCAAAACACACAGGTCCTGCAGTGCAACCGGGTCCATCAACGCCGGCTCCAGCAGCACCAGCTTATACTCCATCTCTGCCGGCACCGCGACCTGGAAAACCGACGGGTGTTGATCAGTTGTAGTTAGTGATTCGGCAGGCCCAAGGTCTGCCAGACCTCGTGAAGATTGGGTTCCCGGAAACTTGCTTGGTACACTAAAAGCCAAACAAGGGGAGCCCTCTTTGGCAGACAAAATCATTCCCAAAATTCCAATGCCGCTGATCATTCCTGAACCTGTGACCATCATTCAAGAAATTGATCCAAGTGATGATAACCTCAAAGATCTTTTTTATAAACGCAGCCTAGATTTTGTCGAAGAGTCTTTTCACCGAGGCCCTGTCCGCAGAAATTCCAGGCAGATAGTTGCTTGGAGTGTAGCAGCCCTTGCCATTGATCTCTTGGTTTCACTCAGCGCTGCCTGCTTTTTATTATTAGCAAGTGTCAGCTTAAATAATGTTCTTTTGATGGGATTTTCTTCTTTTTTAAGGGAAAATTTTTGGCAGTTTTCAGCAGGATTTGTGATGGGTGTGTTTAGCCTAAACATGCTTATGTTACGCATATTTTTAGGATTTACATTGGGGGATTGGGCTGTCGGCCTACGTTTGGGTTCTTTGCCCCAAAGGCTTTCCGAGAACTATGGATTGTTGGTGTTAACCCGCACCGTGATGATCTTGGTCACCGGCGGAATTCTGTTACCGCTTTTATCTTTGGTTTTTGGTAAGGATCTGGCCGGAAAGCTAACGGGCCTAGAGCTTACTTCCATTCAGTGAGAATTTCAAAATGCGGGCTCTGGGGAAATTGATCCACCAAATGGATTTGATTTATCTGATAGCCCGAATCTTTTAAAGTCAGAGCATCCTTCAAAAAACTTTCCAGATAACAAGAGACGTAAAAGACTTGCTCCATTTTCTGAGATTTGTCTTTAAGTGGTGCCAGGAAATTCCCCACCCCTGAACGGGGAGGATTTAGAAAAAGCACATCGTAATGCTCAAAACTGCGGGGCCCCAGTTCAATACTTTTGCCCTGATTCTTAAGACTTAGATCCAGGGCTTGCAGCGAGAGTTTTTCACTTTCAACGACGTCGACTGAGTTGTTTTTAGCAAGCAGAGGGAAAGTAAAAGTTCCGATTCCAGAGCCATATTCTAGAATCTTCAGGGAATTTTCGGTTAAAAATCCTTCCACGATGCCCGTCATCAGCTTATTGGCAGCAAGTCCTGTCTGGGTGAAGCTTCCAATCTTTCCAAAAAGTGGAATGCTTTTGTTTTGAGAGTAAGTTTCAGTCCAAATCTCAAAGACATCTTCGACAAGCTTTAGTTTCCCCTCGGAATTAGCCAAATTTTTGCGTCTTTGACCCACTTCCACCGTAAATTCCTGCATCAATTCCAATAGTAAGGACTTTTCGTCCATCAATTGCTTGATATCGAGATTGGCAAAATCCAGCCACAGGCCTTTCTTGCCTGACGGGGAGACCCGCAATCTGAGCGAACCCTTTTGCACAGGAATTTTAAATTTTTTAAAACTTTGAAAGACCTGATCTAGGCCTGCGCTCATCTGCGGACAGTGATCCACATCAAAAATTTTCTTCTTGGTCTTTTCATAAAATCCCAAGTGGCCCTTTTCTAAAACCAAATCGACCCGGTCGCGCAGACCGCTTGGACCTAAAGAGTGAAATTGAAATCTTTCAGGCCGTTTTGAAAAAGCAAGATCCCAGGCCTTCCAGAAATTTTCTTGCTTGAGATTTTGCTGCTGTAAAAAATCTTTTTCAATCCAAGGACAACCCGAACAAATTTCAGCGTGTTTGCAAATTACCACAGGCTTAAATTTGGACACTTAGACTTTAAAAAAGCTCTCAGGTCGTCGTTGGTAAATCGGCTTTGATAGTCATTGTTGCCATCGTACAAAAGAATTTCTTTATTGACGACCTGGCAGGTTTTTCCAAGAGCATCGTGCAGGGTGGCCTTGCCGGTGGGATCCGAAGCTGGATCTTTGCCGATAGCAAAGCCGGTATCCATATAAACACCTTTAATTCCTTTGAACTCCACGCCACCACGGTTTTTCTTAGATACTTGTTGGGCCTCCGTCACTTTGCCAAGGCTAGAGCCAGTGATCATTCCGGTCTTCATATCGACATAAATTTGCAAGTTGGGATTTCCCGTTTGAATGACAATTTTATTGCCCTGAGGCTGAATGTCGGGAAGGGCACCCATCGGAAAAAAGAAAAAAGTCCTGGCCCCTGTGTCGGTAGAGTCCGGTCCCATGCCGTAAGAGTTAAACACCATAAATCCGCCGATTTGGCTCATGTAAAACAACCTGTACTTGAGATTGGTGGTCTTCGATTTTCCAGTTCTTAAAAAGCAGCCAATGGCCCCCATATCGGTTCTTTGCGCTTCGAAGGGACCTATGTTGATCAGATATTCGCTGCAGGCATCGCGGGTGACAAAGTCCCACTGATCCAAATTAAATTCGCTGGAAAGAGTTGCGACCTTGCGCTCTTTGATTTCTTTGGCTTGCACGCCAACGGATAAAAAACTTAACAGCAAACTCAGCAACATAAGATGATCTCCTATTTAAAGTTCAAGTAATAAGGAAAACTCAGGCTTACCAAAATTCGACTGGGACTATAGCTGCGGTACTGGTCGGTCATGCTGTAGGAAGTTTCATCGCCCTCAAGACTGACCTTGGAAACGCTGTCTTGAATGTACTCGACATTCAGACTGATCAATCGAAACGGCGAAAATCCAATACCAGCCTTGGCCGAAGTTCCGGTGTGTGATCTGTCGGGAGTGCTTTTGGGATTGGCCTGATCGACCTCCGTCAGTGAAAAAGACGAACTAAATCCTGCCCAAAATCGCAGTTTGTAAAAATCAAAACCAATGGCAAGACCTGCCTGTGTGTGCGAGATTTTTTCATCAGCGACGCCAGCGGTTCCATATTTTCCAGTATCACTGCCAGAAGAACCTTCCAGCGCAAACCAAATCGGTGTCGGAAATCTCCAGCCCAAACGCAAACCATAGGCGGTGCCGGTGATATTGTGATCACAGCTGATTCCCGAAAGACTGGTGCAGTTAATTGTGCCTGTTTCATAACCAGCATAGGGCTCAAACATAATGCCGGCAAAGGCGGGGAAGCTGGTCAAAAAGCAAAGGACACCAATCCCTGTGTTCCGATAAGCTAGTTTCATTAAGATAGCTTAACTTTCGACCCTTGATGGTCAAGCTGAATAATATCAGTTCCTGATAAGTAATATTATGTTGTACAAAGGGTGTTTCAAATGAAAACAGGTAAATTTTACAGAGCTTTAAGTAAGGGCAATTCAAGCAGAATTTGACCTCGTTTTTGGACCAGGCCCCCTCTCAAAGCTTCTTCCAAACAAGGTCTCGATTCAATGATAAATTCATCCCTTCATGCGGAAGATTGGGCTGCTTTTATCATTCTTATTGTTGGTCTCTCAGGCCACCCAGGCGCGCTTTGCCGCGTCTTCAGAGACTGGTCCAGATACCGATCCAGTTTCACCAGGACAGACCAGAATCCAACTTCCAAAGCAGACTCAAAACGCACTCCAGAGGGCTGCTCATATTTTCGAAAAAGCCTTGGCCAGGAATCCAGATGAAAATCTCTGGAGAGATGCCATGCAAAGGCTAGCAACAGCAGATATCCGCGTTGTTCCCGATACAAAAACTAGGACCTGGACCCAGCTTGAGCATGAGGCCTGCGATAAAACCACAGAAAATGATCCTGCCAACAAAGCTACCGATGGAAAGCCATTTTTTCCTCAGGGGACCACCCTCATAAGTCGACAGCGAATTTATGTCTGCCCTCAGATGAAAAAAGAAGAACCAGGAGAGTATGCACAGTTCTTTGTCCACGAATCTTTTCATCTCACTGGCATTAATGACGAGTGCACGACTCAAGGTCATGAACTGGATGTCATGAAGGCGGGAACGGGCCATCGGGCCGAGGGCGGCTATGAAAACTGTGGCGATTAAATACTTTAAAAATAAAGAGGTGAGTATGAAACAAATTTTTATTAAAACTTCGATCCTGGCATTGCCTTTATTGGTGTTCGCCAACCGCGCTCATGCTGATGGCTGCGTTGTCGATTATTCAAGTGGCTATGAAATTCAGTCCTGCGGACCAAGATCAGCTTCCTATGATCCTTATGACTATTCTCAACTTTCTTTGGGCGAGGGCGAAGCCCAAAGTGTGACTCAAACGCCGGACTCCCCGGCCCCCGCCAACAATAATGATGAAGCTGGAATTGAAGAGGACAGTCAGCTTCCTCCGGCGATCCGCACAGCGATGCACACAGCTTGGAAAATATCAGAAGCAGCCCGCAAAAAAAATAGGGACAGCGCTCATGCGCAGGTGACCGAGCTCTTAGAAACTGTTGTCGTCGTCGAATTAAAGGCCAGCACTCCTGGAGCCAATTCAGAATGCCCCGCCGGCACCAAAGAATATGCTTCCTTTGTAAAAGCTCAGAGCAAAATCATGATCTGCCCTGGGTGGAATAAATTAAGCGCCGATGCCCTGGCGCAATTGTTGGTCCTGCAGGCAGCGCAAGCTGCGACCAATGATGAGTGCAAAGGATTGGCTCTCGAAGCTGAAATCGTCAAAGCCAGCGGCGGAACTCCTGCAGCAGGCTTAAGTCAGGCCAATTGCCAGGCAAAGCCTGAGTAAACAATAGCCGGATCTTTTCTTCAAAAGGGCTAAGTCCTCAATAATGGCCAGAAAAGACTGGCCATTATTGTCCCCGACCCTGTGAAGATCACAAAGTGTTTGGCATCGGCTTTCGAGAAGTTCTGAAAGTGTTAAATTGTCCTCTCACAAAGAGCGAGGTGAAAGATGAATTACCAGTTGGTTTCAGCAAGAAAAAATTTGATGTGGATATTGATCTTGGCTGTGGTCGTGGTTTTATTTGCTGGTTTTCGAATTCACGTTGCCACCAACACGACAGATATCAAGGCTCCGCAATCGGATATGGGCTACCCTGTTGAAATTAGAAATAATTTAAATCTGCAAGCTGGTCATGACCAGGATGAGGAAGCTCTCTAACGAGTGTGGTTTTTGCGTCCTGGCAATCGAGGACATGTCCTCGAGCTCCTCTTCTCGCGGCCTTCCTGGCCGCGAGACCGAAAATGCCAATTCCAAGGGATAAAATCATGATGCAGGTGTTACATCTGCAACAAGTAAACCTATAAGTTGACTTGTTACAGAGGACATCTGCGCATCAATGATCATCTTTGTATTCGTATTTCGAGTCTGCTCGCCCGGAAGGCGAGCAGAAAGGGGGTTCGGGGCGAAAGCCCCGATTGCCAGGACGCAAGATCTACAAACAATCCCCTACTCAAAAGTCCATTCGCTGAAACCCTTTTTAATCGCTTCGGCTAAAACCGCGCGGTCAATTTCATAGACATTGGCGCGGCCGGTGTTGGATCCGCAAACTTGAATGTGCATCAAGCCGTCTGGTTTATTCACAGCGGAATAAACTTTGATGGTGCCTAAATCTTTTTGCATTTTATCGACATCAATTGTCTTCCCCTGCCCGCACTGCTTGCTGCCGTCGTATTTGAAAACCTTGACGTGATCAGCGACGGTGGATGTTTTTGCGGTGGCTTCTTGCACGGCTTGCTCGCCGCCCACGGGATTTAATTTTTTTTGGGCCTCGGCCTGGGCCCTGCAGTTGCCATCGGCACAGCCAATGGCAAAAACTAAAAATGGAAGAATTGCTGTCAGTTTCATTTCACTACTCCTGTTATCTCAAATAAGGAATATGATGGGGGTAGGTCCAGCCGACCTCAAGGTTATAAAGATTGGCTTCGTTGGAAATAAAAAATACGGAATTGTTTTTTTCATCCACCAAGGGCTGAGATAAAATTCCCCGACCTGGATCATAAGAGGCAATCAGTTTTCCAGAGCTTGCATCCAAAAACCGAAGTTGTCCTTGAGATTCTCCGAAAACAACCAGGCCCTTGTAGCTAGAAGCTGAAGTTGGAATTCCCTCTTTTAAGGGAAATCCCCACTTCTTGCGGCCTGTTTCTTTGTTGAGAGCCACAAATTCATCATCGGAAGAAGCAAAGTACAAAGAGTCGCCGATGATAAGTACCGATCCGTATCCGCCCTTATCATAACGCCAGACTACCTCACCGGTTGCTGACCTTAAGCAGTAGGCCGCATCGTCGTAGCCCAAAACATACAGAAAATCGCCCTCAATCAAAGGATTTGAATCCAAATCTTTAAAGCGTTTGTTTTTATTTAATTGTTTTTCCCATTTCACAGTCCCTGTCTGCGCAAGCAGGGCGACAATCGCTCCGTCGCTAAAGCCCACATACAAAGTTCCATTTCGGTAAGCAGGCTTCGAGCCCCCGCGAATGGAAAGAGCATTCGGGTCCTGACGCGAATAAAGCCACAGCTGTTTTCCTGTGCTTGCATCCAAAGCATAAACCGAATTATTACCACTCATGAAATAGACGATGCCTTCTTGTAAAAGCGGCTCTGAGAGAGTTTCGATCCTAGTCGGGAAGGTCCAGATGATTTCGCCGGTGCCAGCGTTGACAGAATAAAACTGCCCATCATTGCCGCCAAAAAATAATCTGTCGTTGATCACGGTTCCAGGGGCTTCCACGCCGTTAGGAATGTTTAGGCGCCATTTAATTTGAGCACTCTCTCGGTCCAAGGCCACAACTCCGTCAATGGCGTTGGCCTGGATGATGGTGTCTTTGAAAGCGAGTGGCTTCATGCGATTGATTTTACGGAAAGCCAAATTGTCTTTCAGAGTGGTGGATCTGACCCAAACGTTTCGGGTTTGAAAAGTTCGCTTTTCTCCAAAGCTAGACTGCCAGCGCTGAATGGTCGAGCAGCCGGTAAAAACAAAACACATCAATAAAAAAATAACTTTTACTGTGTTGATTTGAGAGCCCTCAAATAGGCTTCTGCAGAGCTGGCGAGCGGTCCGCTGCCCGACTCCTTGACCTCGTTATAAAGCTTCTCGGCACTGGCCGTGTCTTTTAAACTTTCAAAGCAAAGCCCCTGCTTTAATTTTACAGCCGGGTATAAAAACTGCGCCTGAACATTGGTCAGAACTTTAGACCAAGAATCAATGGCTGCCTTGCAGTCGCCCTTTTCAGCCTGAACATCACCAATTTGCGAAAGCACCATTGCCGACAATGGATCTTTTTCGATGGAGACGCTTTTTAAAGTTTCTAGGGCTGAATCCGGATTTTTGTATTTCAAATAAACTTCAGAGGCATTGAGGGCTGCCATGCGACCCGCTTTAGAATTGGGAGCTGTGCTTGCAAAGCTTTTCAAAGCGCTGAGAGTCGTGCCGTAATCGGTATCTAAGTTCCCTGTGGGCTGCACGCCTTTTGTTTTAGGATCGGTTTTGGGGTCTGGTTTCGCTTTGGCCTGGGCCGCATTGGATTCAAAAAGTTCAAACTGATTTTTTTTATCCAAAAATGGCTTTTCAACTGCAAAATATTTTTCTTGAAGGTCTGCTTCTTTTTTAGTCTTGAAATAGCTCATGACCGAGTAGCCACCGCCTGCAACCAAAAATACCACGACAGCAATGATGGTCGAGGTTGAATGTTGCGTGGTCCACTCAAAACCTTTGCGCAGTTCTTGAGTGACAATGTCCGGATTTTTAACGTCGTGTTTATCTAATTTTTTTGCCATAGCTGCCATTCTCTAAATCTTGAACCAATGATGTCAAGTTAACGGTTATGAACCTCTTTGAGCGTCGTAAAGTTTCTAGAGCTTTTGCCTTGGTGCCGCTGTTTGAGTTTGCCTAAAGTTTTTATTCTGTCCTCTGCCATACGATCAGCAGCCACATGATTTCCAACCTTGTCTCTTTCAGCAATTTCAAAAACCTTCAGGCAATTGTCATAGACCTTGCGGGTTTTTTCAAAAGCTCGGTCCGGAGAGTAGCCCTCGAGCTCCACAAAAACATTCATCAGGCCGCCAGCATTAACGACATAATCAGGAGCATACAAAATTCCCAATTCCCGGAGCATATCCCCATGACGGGCCTCAGCAAGCTGATTATTCGCCCCGCCCGCAATAACTTTGCATTTGAACTTGCGAATGCTGTTGTCATTGACAATAGCGCCCAAGGCGCAAGGAGCTAAAATATCACAATCCGTAAAAAGAATTTGATCGACGCTGGCCGAGTCCACTTTAAACTGATCGACATGTTTTTTGACTTTGTCTTGATCGATATCAGCAACAGTCACTTTGGCGCCCTCATCGACTAAGTACTTCACCAAATTAGTACCAACATTGCCAAGACCCTGAACGGCAATGCGCATGCCTTTTAAATCATCAGTTCCCAATTTCCATTTGGCGGACGCTTTAATGCCCATCAAAACACCGTGGGCTGTGTAGGGCGAAGGATCACCAGAGCCACCAAAATCTTTTGGAATTCCCGTCACAAAGGGGGTTTCCATAAAGATATACTCCATATCTTTAACACTGGTGCCGACGTCTTCGGCAGTGATGTATTTTCCGTTCAAAGAATTCACGAACTGACCAAAGGCCCGAAAAAGACCTTCCGTCTTTTGAGTTTTGGAATCTCCAATGATAACGGCTTTGCCGCCACCCAAATTCAGTCCGGCCGCAGCTGCCTTGTAAGTCATGCCTTTGGACAAGCGAAGCACGTCAACCAGAGCTTCGTCTTCGCTGGCGTAATTCCACATGCGGGTACCGCCAAGTGCCGGCCCTAAAGCTGTGTTGTGAATGGCGATGATGGCTTTCAGACCCACATCGGGGTCGTGGCAGAACACCACTTCTTCATGATTGCCGTGCTTCGAGATCACTTCGAATGTACCCACATGAACTCCTGCGTAAAGAGAGTCCTTAGGTTTTCACTCGAAATCTTAACTTTGGCAAGAATTGAGTCTTTACTTGATTAACACGCAGGCAGTTTGCTTACTGCCCGCGGCATGGTTTGAGGATTACTGACCAACAATTGGAAGGCTTGTCGTCGTGCAAGCCGTTGGGGTTCCGCTTGGGTCACAATGGGTCCCAGAATCCGTGACTTCAAAATATTCGGTATTGCCACTAAAAGCCGGACTAGTGACAAATGCCATGCTGTAGCCAGTTCCTGATAACCCAATTGTCCTTGGGCTCATGACAGCTGTGCAGGCAGAATTAGAATAAATCTCACCGATGCCGGCCCCAGATAAACCTAAGGACAAGACGGCAGTGGAAGTTGACTTCATCAATCCAGATCCATCATCAACATAGACAACATAGGGATTGCAACGCAGGTGATTTGCGGCCTGAGGGGCGCTAGGGCCCAGGACCCGAGTGTTCACGGTATAAGAACCTGGGCTGCCAGCGTCGATGGTCACAGACATCGGGGTTGCAGCGGTATGAACTCCGTCTGAAACTGTGATGGTATCAGTGCCCGAAGAAATGCCGAATTTATAAAATAAAACATAGCCAGTTTGCGAAGGAGAAAGATTCAAATTTCCCCCAGTCAATACAGAATTGCAGCCACTGTCGGTGTAAATCGTTCCGCTTCCGCCAGAGCTTGCTACTGAAGCCGTCACTCCGGACGCAATGCCCGCTGCCCCCATGGCGTCTTCTGTCGTTACCATAAATATTTGGCAGGTCGATGAACCCTTCAAGTGAGCGCTCGACATATAAATTTTAAGTCGGTCTGCGACCGGTAAAATAACCGGGCCTGAAGACGTGATTGAGACTGAATATCCGTGCGAAGCGCTGATATCGGCAAGGCCTCCTAAGGTGGCTGCCTCTGTCGGGGCGATGGGGTTGACACTAAAAGTTGCAACACCTGAAACAAAATTCACCGCACTAAAATTCAGGCCACCGAGGTCGCCCGATGGGGAATTTAAACTTGCTAATTTATTTCCGTTATAAGTTGTATCCACCTTATTCAAGGTATTGGCAGCGTACAAACTCACACTGAAACTTTGTCCCACTTTTTGGGGATTCGGCACTCCGGAGACACCCGTTCCCTCGACCCAAGACTGTCCGGGGAAAACTGCATAAACTGCCGCGGCAAGGCCCGGAGCGACGGTGAAATCAAATGCCTGGGAAATTGCGGTGCCGTTAATAGTAGCTGAAACCGTTTTAGTTCCCTGCGCTATATTTTTATAATAAATATTTCCATAAAAGCTTTCGCCAGAGCCCAGGGTGACTGAGGAAACTGGCGAAGTGGTACAGTTGGAAGAGCCGTCATAAAACTGCCCACCCGACCCTGCAACCAAATCAATCTCCTTGGAGGATGCCACTGCGCTCGAGTGCCAGGCCGAATCGTAGGTCGCAACGGACACCGCAATACATTCATTTTGCTCAGCGGAAGTTGCCATTTGCAAAGATACTTTCGCAACAGGTCCCGGCTGAGTGACCTGAATGTTGGTCGTACCGATAATACTCCCGGTAAAGGTATCCGGTGTGGGAACAAGATTAATTTGTGAGGCCGTGCCCGTGTATTTAAAATAACTTCTTCGGGTCACGTTGCTCGTGTCTAAGGAGACGTGAATTTCATTGCCGGCGTCGTCGTCACAATTAGGATTTGTTTTGGGATAAAAGTGAAATCCTGATGTGGTCGGCCAGTCAAACTGATAGGCAGAATCGAAAACTCCTAGCATGCCGGGATCGCCAGCGACATTGGTATCAAAGATCCAGGACTGCGAGCTGACCTCGTAGCAGGTGTGAGCCAATATTGAGGATTTGGTGATAAAAACTGCTTTTTGGGTCTTGGTCGAAGGCAGCTGAGCAAAGGTTAAATTGAGAGTGGATGGCGGCGTTAAGCCATTGTTAGCTGTGACTGAAAGAGTGCCGGCTCCGTCAGCAGTTCCTCGTATCCAAAATAAAAATTCTGAGCCAGAAACCGTCTGGGGAGAACCGCTAAAGCTTCCGCTGGGGCAACTGGAGGCTCCCTCGGTATAAGTTCCCATATTGGTTTTGGAAAAGGTCAAGACCGTCCCGGTGGGAAGGTTTGAAACCTGCGAACCAGCCATACCGACAACTTTTACGGGGATGCAATATCCAGTTTGAGCTTTCCCAATGCCCCCGGAGGCATCTTTTGGAAAATCAAAAGCTATCGAGGTTGCCGTCAGCGCCATTCCACTTCCAAATTGATAACCGCGCAGCACTATGCCTGCTGGGTAAACCGTTCCACTTTTTGCAAAACACACCGCAAATGTCGGAGTGCTCGAGGTGGAAAGTTCAGTGGCAGTCAGCGGAAGATCGACCGTAAATTGCGCATTGGCATCAAAGGTGGATGTGGTGGCCACCTGTTGGTAACCCCCGCTACCCCCGACAATTTCAGAGCAAACAACACTATTGTCGTTAAGGGTTTGAGTTGTTTTATAGACAATCAAATTATCAATGACTGTGGAAGCAAGGCCAGGCAAAAGCTTCGCCGTCATTCGGTAGTGAGTGCTGTCGATACTTGAAGAGGTAAACGCCTGCTGGTAACCATTGCTAGTTACCGACTGCAATGGTCCAAATAAAATCGAAGCCCCGTCGCCGCCGTTGCCATCAATAAAGCTTGTCTGGAAATCTAGACAAGAACTGTAGTTGTTGGCAGCGCTGCAAGTCCCCGCGACTCCCCCGCTTAAGTAGTAGTGTGAAAGTCCCGGAGCCGTTGCAAAAAGCTCAGCAGAAGTTGGCATTGCAGCAACAACGCTTCCGGTGAGGGCTGAGCCTGATCCTGGAGTCGTATTGTACTGTTTCACTTTGGTGAGTGCCGACAGAGTTCCTGGGCGATTGACCACTTTTGATCCGACAGCCGTGGCATCACCGAACCAGCCATAGACAAAATATCTTGGATCTTCATGCACCCAAGAATTTGTTTGATTTCGATCTGAAATTGGCAATGCCGCTTTCAAAACAGCGTTGCTGCCGGCAAGAGCCGGACTTGATAAATTCACAGGACCGCCCCAAAGGAGGAGGTTGGAGGCCCCTTCAACTTCATATTGAAAATCCACTCCGTCTAACATGAAAAAATTAAACCAGCCATTGGTCATCAAGCTGCGATCAATGATCAATGAAGGCTTTCCAGCACCAGGATAAAATTTGATATTCACTGCCCCTGTAGGGCCGGCGCCTGCACTTGTAAAATAACGACCCTGAACATTTCCGCTTAGAGCAGCGGCACCCGAACCAACTTTAGAAACCGTGATATCGACATTCTCAACGGCACCGACCAAATTGGCTGAGCCATCACCGTAATAAAAAGTCATTCCGTTAGTATCAATATCTTTATAAACAGCCAAAACCTGAATCAGTCGATTCGATCCCGTCGGAACGGCGTCCACAAATTCTGTAGATTTATCATTGGTGTTTTGTATGAGCGTCGCTGCCGAGCAGTTGTGACAATTATCCCAGATTTTTATCATCGGCGTCACAATGCCGGGACCAGAGACATTCACAACCAAGTGAATCAAATAGGCGTTCGTTGGGGCCGCTTGTGCACCCACTTTGTTTGAAACTTTGCCAGGCAAAGAAATGGAAATCCGAGAGCTGTTGGGATCTGCTTCCGGCCGCGTGCAAGCAGCCAAAACAAAAACCACAGCAAGTATCGCTAACGTCCCACATTTTTGCATTCTCATATGACTCTCCAACATAAGAACTTATCGGAGAAGGAGGTGCTGGACTTTATGTAAACAAAAACGCCTCATTCTAAGAATGAGGCGTTTTAAATTCGTCTGAATTTCTTTAGTTAAATCTTAGTTAGAAAGAGCTTCCTTAACTTCTTGTGAAACTCGTCTTTTTTCTGTGGTCTTTTTTGAGACAACTTGAACGTCGTGCTGGTCGAAATCAGAAGAACTGGTAGCAGCCACATTTTCAGGAGCTACGTCCATTTCGCCCGGAGCAATCTTAAGACTAGGTCTGCCTACGACCTTTTCTTCGTCGATGCCGGCGGCTTTTTGAAGTTTTTGAGAAAGATCTTTTTGGATCTCCATATTTTCTTTGATGATGTCATTGAACTGTTCTGAAGTTATTGCCGTTCCAGCAAATGCTTGGAAATTCATCAGGCTTGCAATAAGAATCACTACTGTTTTCATATCATCTCCCTTGAAAGGTTCACATCCATGTTTAGAGCAACACCAGGGCCATAGGGCCTGGGCTTGTATTGGTTTACAGCCCCCGGGTGACAAGCTTTGCCTTATCAACTGTCAAACTCTTTGACGACCCCCTTGGTTGGCTTTTAGATTAGCTATTATGTCCATTCAGCAGCTTTTCCCCAGCACTATCTACCTTAGTTCTCTGACTCCTGGCGGGGCCAAAAAGTTTAATGAAGAGATGCTGAAAGAAGCCTATCAAATCCAAAGGTCCGATATCGCTGGCCAAAAATGGAGCAAAAAAAATTATCCCGGCGGCTATACCTCTTACGCCAGCATGAACAGACTTCATGAGTTCTCGTCGACCTTTGCCGAATTCAAAAAAAAGCTAGACCCTCACGTTATAAGTTTTTTCAAAGAACTTGAAATGGACATCCCTTTTAAAGAGCTGAAACTTACCGATCTTTGGATCAACATCATGCCCAAGCTTGCCGCCCACAGCATGCACATCCACCCGCTTTCGATTATCAGCGGGACTTATTATCTCAAAACACCCAAAAACTGCAGCGGGCTTAAATTCGAAGATCCCAAGCTATTGTCTCTGATGGGCTCGCCTCCAAGAAAAACCAAAGCTAAAATCGAAAATCAAAGATTTATTTCCATCCCTGCCAAAGCCGGACATTTGATATTGTTTGAAAGCTACATGCGCCACGAAGTCAGCCCGAATTTAACTTCTCAGGACCGGGTTAGCCTTAGTTTTAATTACGATTGGGTCCGATGACGGAAGCTTTAAGCCTCAGTCAGCTGCAAAAAAAGTTTGTCTCCAAAGCCGGAGAAAGAATTCTTTTCTCAGGACTTGATCTCAAGGTCGAGGCCGGAGAGTTTCTAACGATCTTAGGCCCTTCAGGCTGTGGCAAATCCACCCTGTTAAAAATCATTTCTGGATTGGACAGAGAATTTTTAGGGAATTTGGAAATTCAAGCAGACCTTAAAGAAAAAATTTCTATGGTCTTTCAAGAGTCCAGATTATTGCCTTGGTTGAATGTGATGGAAAATACACTTCTGCCACTAAAGCTCCAGGGACAAACCGATCTGATAGCTGCAGAAGAAATATTGTCACAAGTAGAACTGAATAAAAATCATCTGCAGTTTCCAGAGCAATTGAGCGGCGGCATGAAAATGCGCACGGCCATTGCCAGGGCTCTGATCAGTTCTCCGAAATTATTGCTGATGGATGAGCCCTTTAGTGCTCTGGATGAAATCACCAGACATCGATTGCAAGAAAAACTACGTTCACTGTTTGAATCAAAAACCCTCACGGTGATCTTTGTGACCCATTCGATCAGTGAGGCCGTGTTTTTGTCCTCGCGGATTTTGGTAATGGGTTCTACAGGCCAGTTGATTGCCGAAAAAAGAGTGGATTTAGGCACCAATCGAAATAGATCGACGAGAGTCAGTCCTGAATACTTTGAAAACGTCAAAAATCTTTCCGATATTTTTTCGGAGATTTCAGTATGAAAAAATACGGGCCACCTTTATTGTTGCTCATTTTTCTGGGACTCTTTTTTGAGCTCCTAGTCCAACAAGGCTTGATTCCATCTTATCTTTTGCCGGCCCCCACTCATGTTTTTCAAACAGCTTGGGAATTAAGACAGGATTTGAGCACAGCTTTTTTATCAACCCTTGCGATGTCTTTTGCGGGTCTTCTGATCAGCTCCGTGTTAGGCTTTGTCTTGTCTTTATTGCTTTCGTCTTCACAGATCCTAAAAAGAGCTTTTCTTCCGCTGGCTATTTTTTTCCAGACGGTTCCAATTGTTTCCGTAGCTCCCTTGATGGTAATTTGGTTTGGATTCGGGCAGCCAACAGTTCTCGCTTCAGCGATTGTGGTTTCGTTTTTTCCAATTCTCGCCAATGGACTGACAGGTCTTGCTTCCGTAAACCCAGAATTGGTGGAAGTTTTTAAATTGTATAGGGCGAGCCCGTGGCAAATACTTTTGCAGCTTCGAATCCCCTCGTCCCTGCCGTATTTTTTTGCAGGTCTTCGGGTTTCAGCAGGCCTTGCTGTGATCGGCGCCATCGTCGGCGAATTTGTCGGCGGCGGGGGGCTTGGCAGTTTGATTGATGCTGCCCGCACCCAACAAAGGGTGGATATTGTTTTTGCCGCGGTGATTTTATCTTCGCTCTTAGGAATTTTCTTAATTGGTTTTATCAATCTTCTCAGCATAGGATTGCTCAGGTTCAGACCCTATTTTCATCAGGAGACTCAAATATGAAGTTTTTAATTTTTTCTTTCATCCTTGCTCTTTCAACTACGGCAATGGCTGCGCCCCTAAAACTCGTCTTAAATTGGAAGGCAGAGCCCCAGTTCGGGGGTTTTTACGCAGCTGATGTTACCGGTGCTTTCAAAAAAAACAAAGTCGATGTCCAAGTTCTAGAAGGTGGCTCAGGCACTCCGACCATTCAGATGTTGAGCTCGGGTCAAGTGGATTACGCCATAGTCTCAGCCGATGAAGTGCTTTTATCTATTGATCGCGGAGCCAAAGATGTCGTCGCCCTGTTTGCCGCTTATCAAACAAATCCTCAAGGAATCATGACCCATGCTGAAAAAAATTATAAATCTCTATCCGATGTTTTTAAAACCGATGGCGTCTTGCAAATGCAATCAGGTCTTCCCTACGCTGAATTTTTAAAGATCACCTACTCTCCGCTGAAAGTAAAAATTGTGCCTTACGCCGGTGGGATTGGCGCTTTTCAAGCGGACAAAAATATTTCTCAGCAGTGCTTTGTGACCTCAGAGCCTCTGGCCGCTGAAAAAGCAGGCCTTAAAGTGAAAACCTTTTTGATTTCTGAGAGTGGTTACAACCCCTACACCACAGTTCTTGTGACCCAGGCAAGTCGCCTGCAAAAAAATCCAGAAGAAGTAAAAAAAGTCGTCCAATCCGTTCGCGAAGGCTGGGCTAGCTATTTGAAAGATCCCAAATCCACCAATGAAGCGATGGCAAAAATCAACAAGGCCATGGATCTTGAGACCTTTCAAAAAAGTGCTCGGGCCCAGGTTTCATTAATCGAAACTGAAGAAACCAAGAAAAATGGCTTGGGAACTATGACGGAAGCCCGTTGGAAAAGTCTTTCGGATCAGTTGGTGCAACTAAAGCTGATTAAAACAGCTGTTGATCCGAAATTGATTTTCAAGAATTTGTAGATCTCAGGGCTTGGATGTAACCTTTGCGTCCTGCCAATCGAGGACATGGCCGAGAGACCGAAAATGCCGATACTAAGACGTAGAATCATGATGCAGGTGTTACATCTGAAAGTATGTGACGTATATGTCACCAAGATTCAGAGGACACATGTGCATCAAAGAATCGAAAATCTGTCTTCGCATTCGCATTTCGAGTCTGCTCGCCCGGAAGGCGAGCAGACAGGGGGCTCGGGGCGAAAGCCCCGATTGGCAGGACGCAAAGGCCAAAATCCAGTTCCGCTTCGGAACTAAAACAAAATATACTTAAAATCCAAAGTATAGTTGCGAAAAGCCGTATTGAAATTGTTGAGACTTGAAGACCAAGACAGCGGAACTTGCCAATAAGCCCACTGCACCGAAAACTCATCGGTGATTTGCAGACCAAAACCAAATTGATAGCCGATATCCTTAGGGGTGTCTAAGTTTTTGGCGCATGACTGCCAATATTGGCTTTAGAGTAGTCTCAGGTCCCGCTAAATTCCCATCCCTGGGGTATGAGACCTGCAATCAATGATTTATATGCGCTTCTTGTTAGCCGTTCTCACTCTATCTATTGGGGTCCATGGTGAAGCAGTTTCTTTGAACTGCAAAAGAGTGCTCATTGGGAATGAGTCCAGAGCGGTCTATTCTCGGTCTCCCTTAAATCAGATCGAAAGAAATGCTCCTTGGTTGATGGTGAAAGGCAATTATCACGTCGAGCGGAAAAGTGGTCAGAATCTGAACAATACGGAAGCCATTTTTTTAGCCAAACAAATTGCCAACGCTCTTCCAAAAGGGTTTCTGAAGAGCAACAGCATTGTTAAAATCGAGTTAGTGCCGGAGGTCTCTGCGCACTTGAAAGTGCCAACCCCATCCGGACGACTACAGAATCTTCCTTTACAGGAAAACGGAAATCTTTTGATTCAAAAAGATCCAGCCTCTGATTTTCTACATGTTTCAGTTTCAGAAAGTCTATTCAATCTGTTGGTATCAAAACGCTACTCACTACCCTCCAACTCCCTCTCTGCAGATTTCTCAGGAATCCCAGATTTCGCGACCACAGTTTACCAGCCTAGATGGCACCATCTTTGGAATGGAAAAAGTTTTTACGTCGGAGGCCTAATTTCTTTGTCGGCTGAACCTCCAGAAGCTTTTTTTGCTGCTTCGACGTCTGCGGAACTGAAACAAAGTGGATATCAATTACTGCCGGCAGTCACAGCCGATACTTGGATTTTGAGAGCACCCGACGCTAGAGAAGACTCCTTTTTCAAATTCCAATTTCCGTCCTCTGACAGACCAGCTGATACGGATCGATCCGGAAAATTCCTTATCGTCGTGGGTTCTGGACCTGCTCACAATCCGGCAACACGTGGCGCCAACGAGGCTCAATTGATTTGGCTGGGAGACGAACAAAATGGTGTTTTGACGAATTACCTTTCAACTCTTTCTAAAGACAATATATCTCCTGAAGATTTCACTCAGCATAGCGGATTTGTACAAAGGCTTTCATCTTCTTCCTTTTGGATTGGCGGAATTGACAAAGTAAATAGTTTGACCAAAGAAGGGTTCAGCGCCCAACAAACTGATCCTGAAATCTATCGAAATATTATCAGCTCAGAATATGACCAATACCTGTCATCGCTCTTTCAGGATTCACAGGAAGTTCGCTCGGAAGAGAGTTTTCTCTTAGCGACATCGAGAGGCTGTACCCAGGGGTGTGCCATTTGCTGTTCTGGGGGGCTTTCGGCATTTCAGTACTTCACTGCCGAGCGCATGGTCCAAGAGCTCGTCAAAATTGATGAGGTCTCTAGATTAACCCGAGACAAAACGATAGATATCTTTTTTGTTGACAGTAATTTCAACAATAACCCTGCAAGGATCATAGAATTTGCAAGGATGATGAGAGACCATCCTCTGCGTCAACGGTTTCGGTTTTTCATTCGGCACAATACCGCGAACGGATTTTTACTTCCGGAAAAAGATGGTTTTAAAAGTCCAAATATAGAACTTATCAAAGCATACAAATCTTTAGGAATTACAGAGATCATGATGGGTCTGGATGCTCTTGATAATGCCTCAGTGATGACTCTAAAAACAAGCAGACTGAGACTGGCCCGCACTGGTGCTAAAACCCGCCCCATTTATTCTTACGAAGAGATCAACGCCTTGATACAAGCCTTTGAACAAAATGGAATGCGCTCTCGTGGCTTTTTGCTCACCAACAATCCTTGGGTTTCGGACCTAGACCGCATAGATGGATATTACAATTTATTGAATGTTTGGATGGAAAATCCACACTTTTCAATCGATGCCCGCAACAGAGAGGTTTTACAGCTAAAACCTTTTGAAGGAAGTCCGATTGGAGATGCGGCTCAAAGGAGTTCCCGAGATATCGTTACCAACGGGCGTTTTCAAGCGAAAGGTCCCTTTGGGGAACTGGATGAAGCCTTTAACTTTTTTCCCTTTGATAAAATGCGGTCGCAGGTGGGATCTGAGGAAGCGTTAAAATCTTTCACTATGGCCCTAAGAGCCATCCGGGTCAGGGCCGCTGAAATATTAGCTGACCCAAATATGAGCGCCGAGTTCAAAAAACAAGCGCAATTGACAATTCAAAAAATAATTTTTCGAGACGCCAGTCTTTTGGAGACTTTAGCGCAGCTTGAGCATCAAGGTTCACAGATGGCAGTCGTATTACTGAAGGATATTCAAAGTTTTCAAATTCGCTTCGCTTCGTTTTCACCCTTCAATCCGGAAGAACAAAAAATTCTTTTGGAAGAAGTGGCCCGGGATCTATTCGATTCTCTTCGTGAGGGCCTACCCCAATGAAGAAAATCAAAAATTTAATTTATGTTTTTATTGCTCTCCTATCACTTCATGCCTCAGCCATTGAATTTGGAGAGGTTCCCTGGGCTGATGGTCAGGTCATTGGCATTTCCACTCGCTCAGGCATGACACCAATCTTAGTTCAGGGCGGCGGAGGATCGGCAGTCGACCATGTCGGACTTATTTTTCAAAATCAGGGTATATATTATATCTATGAGTACACGACGGCCACTTCAATTCAGATCATTCCCCTCAAAGAAGCGTGGGACAGGTCTAAGGACTCTCAAGGAGTGGTAAACTTTGTTTTGGCGGAATTCACTCCGCCGCTCACAGCTACTGAAATCGAAATTGTCAAAGAGCGATTTAATAAATGGATTGAACAGAAAGAAGCAGCTAAGTCCCATCTTCCAGAAACCTGTGCTGATGCAGTTGCTGAATCTCTGAAGGGTATTCGAGAAATAAAAATTCAAACAATATCAAAACCTGTCTGGCTATCAAAAGTACTGGATGGACTTTTAGAACGCTTTGTAGACAGAGCCTACAAAGGCAAGATTTTGTTTCCTGCGATCGACAGCGTTTTTACAAACCTCAGGCGGGTTTACGGAAATCTACCGACCTCTTTGAGATGGTCTTCTTCTTCCGAATTTATGAAAGCCTGGACTGAAACTGGCGACTTTTCAAAACTCGCCAGATGGATTGCTCTGGAAAGTAGAGTTCGACTAAATTCTCCGAAGGAAGTTCTAGAGTACACAGGCGAGGTTAGAAGAAGACTTCAAAAAGACATAAGTCAGCTTCAAAAGGTTAGTTGTAAAAGTACACTGGTCAGGCCAATGCTATGAAACCAACTCATTTTTTAATAGTTTGCCTGATGTTTTATATTCCAGCAGTCTCGGTAGCTCAAACGTGTAAGTCCGTTTTACTCAAGAGACTTTCGACCGAGAAAGCGCATCGAGGCTATCTTCAAGAAGTCAAACTTATGAAACTCCAAGGCGAACACACGATCAAAAATTTTGAAGGCTATTTGCGAGACAACTTGGGTGATGCCTTTGTGATGAGCGCACGCAATGGAGCGGCTGACTTTGTCGTGATTGCACTGGGAGATGGCCCGGAAGCATTAGCTGCTGCCAAGGCTCAGGGCTTTTCTCTGGGCGGACTTGTCAGTAAGAACGTGGGCTTTCATCAGATTCGGTGGGCCAAGAACTCGCAGGGGCAGTCAGGATTTGTTATTTATCGAGTCAATGGCTCTGACCGAGAAATCCACATACAAAGCTTTCTAAAATGGCTCAACTTTCCAGGGGAAAATCTATTCACAGTCGGAGAAAATAAAAATTGGACTCCGGCCCTAGTAAATTTTTTTAAACATCTTGGCCCACCTCCAGATTTGGTGGTCTATGGATTTGCACAAGCAGCAGTCCAGGGTGTTTTTGAGCGCAATCCCGTTTCCAACTTACCATTTTTATTGAGGGCCTACCGGGCGCTGAAACCTGGCAAATCTTCTCTGAAGGACGACCAGTCAGATCTCCAGGGGCGTCCAGTGCATATAATGACTCTTGCAAACGGAAAGCGGGTTTGGTTTTTTAAAAATATGTACGGCAGCTTGTCCCTGGACTTGGTGAAAGCCCTTGCCAGTTATGGAGCCAAGAACTTTCTATCCCTGGGAACAGCTGGATCGCTTTCCGAAGATTTGCCGGTAGGATCCATCTTTACTCCGGCACAGATTGGAGACGTTACTGGTCACTACACTCCCATCCAAAGTTTGAGGGCTCTCAGTGGCGTTCCCGTCATGGGAAATTATGAAAAAGTGGATACTCCGAATATTGAGACTAGGGCTTGGCTAAAAGATTCCGTGGACAGGGGTCTTGATGCCATCGAGGTCGAATTGGGTTATTTGATCAATTGGGCCAACAGCAATTCCCAGGTGAATCTAGCAGCTGCCCTGGTCATATCAGATATTCTAGTTGGAGATCAACATAGAGATATGACGGAGTGGGGCTCCCGTGATCTTGTACCATTAAGGTCCCGATTCACCGACTTTATTTGTCAGATGCTTGGAATAAATAATCACAGGGATCTGTCATTGAAAAATTACCAGGTCGTTATTTTCCCTGGAGACGGTGGATGAAAACCAGGTTTTTGGCTTTTTCAATTATAATGGTAGTCTTGTCGTCAGGCCCCTTTGCTAATGCCAATGAGGCCTGTTCCCAAGTCTTGCTAAAACAAGTAGCTTCATCTGCTTTAGATTTGATACTTGAGAAATACAATAAACCCACTGTTTTGTCTTATCGATTTTCCCCAGAAGGTCTGGATCAATTGCAAATGCTTTACCACCATCTACCGGCGCCAAAAATTCTTAAAAATATTTTGTCTGGTGTCGATAGGGACAGTTCCTTACTCGCAACGAATGCTCCGGACTATTTTTCATGGAATGCTCAGCACGATACATTTATCACAGTGAATCCCACCTATCTTAAGGCCAAGGATGTTGTCGAAGCCCTTAATTCGGGCACAGTAAGATCTCTGAAAGACCGAGCCGAAGGCGTCGCTTTGATTACTTGGTATGTTCATCCCGATATTGCGAATAAAGCAGATCAAGCTCTGGCAGCGGATCACTACTTGGTTTCCATCCTAGATCTTGATGCCCGCGATATCGGTTATTTAAAAGATTTGAAAAAGTGGACCCTCGCCTATCTTAAGAAAAATTTTGGCGTCAGTGAAGACAAAGACAAAGTGCGCTTAGACTTTCATTTTCCCTATGCCATTGAAACAGCAACTCTTCACCTGCATGCTCGCGTAAATATGCCCTCGCTACCTATAGAGGTTTCAAAAAGTTACAGCATTGATGATATTATCCGATACCTGGAATCAGGAAGCTCTACCAAACAAATGATATTGGACCGCCAGAACAAAGTGGGTCCCTTCTACTTTACTCTTGAAACAAAACCCTTACTTGAAGTTCTTCAGAATGGAACCTCTATGGAGGTTCCTAATCCCTACTATATTAAGCCCTAAAACAAAATATACTTAAAATCCAAAGTGTAATTGCGAAAAGCCGTATTGAAATTGTTGAGACTTGAAGACCAAGACAGCGGAACTTGCCAATAAGCCCACTGCACCGAAAACTCGTCGGTGATTTGCAGACCAAAACCAAATTGATAGCCGATACCGCCAGAGGCACTGCCGCCGTCGGCTCCAAAAATTCCGTAGGAAAGTCCCGCGGGAATAAAGGCCCTCGCCCATCTGTAGACGGCGTTTCCGTACAAGAGAGTTGTTTGGACTTTGGCTCCAGGCTTGGTGATATCAATGCCCGCAACTGTTTCGCCGGCATCACCTGATAAGGATATTTTTTTTATTTCCTGAGGAAAGCCGTAATACATCCCGCCCATAAATCCAAAAGCATCCGGCGGCGCGTACTGGGCTTCAAACATCAAGGCTGGGACGTTTGAGAACAAGACATTGCCCGTGCAATTGGCGCAAGCGCCGACCGCATTGTTATAAACATAGCTCAGATTGTCTTTGATTTGCCAATAGGACAGTAAGGTGTAACCCAGGCCTGCTGCAAATTTCCAACTTCGAAAATATTTGGTCGGAGCCAGTGGCATTTCAGGCTGGGTGGGTTTGTCATTGCTTGGCGGCTCGTAAACAGGTTCAGAACTTTGATATTGTTTGTCGGGATCCGAATAAACAGGGCCTTTTTCAGCGGGCTTTATTTTTTTTGGAAGGACTTTTGGAATTTCGGCCTTGGGCTTGGTTTGATTGATTGCCGGAATTGTCGTTGTTGTGGCCTTAGCTGGCACCTGAGCCCGAGCAAACGGCAACAAAAAATAGACGATAGCGAACATGCAAAACTTCATTTGAATTTATTTTTATGGAGACAGGCTTTAAGGTCAACTCTTAAAAGCCCAAAGGGGCTGGCATTTCAGGTGCCTGGATTTCAGGGCAATTGCTGCCAGCAAGGCTGCAGTTCACCGTCTGACCGCCGCTGCTGACTGTGACCGATCCGACGGAAGCTGAGTCATGCAAATAAATATGTCCTGCGCTAGCTCCTGTGACCAAATTGACGTGAGCTGTGCCGAACAAGTGAATGTCCTGCATCTGACCTTGGATGATATTGATCGAGCCATTGTAAACTAAAATATCTTTATGAAAGGCAACCGCAGTGAGGCCTGCGACATTCTGATTGATAAAAACCAAGGGAACATACAAATCCCCACCAGTGATGCTGCCGACACTGCCGATGGAAGAGTTTTGGTCGGCGACAAACCCTAAAACCGAATCAGCCCCATCTTGCACATTGATCGATACCGCGCTGACATTGTCAGTTTTTACACAAAGGGCCCCGTGCAGCTGTCCGATATCGATAATGGCGGCCGACTTCACGCGGTCAAAAACCACGTCTCCGTAAATTTCGTTGTAGGACAAAGACACATTGCCGTCCCCTGCCAATTTGATCGCTCCATAGTTGCTGGTGCCCTGCAGGATATTGCTTGAATTTGGCAACTGCGCTGCTTCAAACTCTTGGTCAAAAAGCAGGCTGTAGCAATCGGTGTTAGCGGCCATTTGGTTGATCACGCTTTTGGGATAATAGACCAGGGCAGGCGGTGGAGAATTATTTTCGCCCTCTGAGGTAAAGTCACAGTTGCTGGTGCAAGCAGTGGCCCCAGTCATCGAGGGACGATAGCCAGAAAAACTAGGGATTTGGCCGCAGTTCTGAAAGCCAAGGATCAATAGACCCGAAAGGCTAACAGCCAATAATATGCGACGATTTCTATATCCCATGCTTTAGTTATCGGCAGACCAAGGTCGGTCCTGAACTAAAGAATGACAAGTAATTGAAAATTGGTTTGGATGTCCCAATATGAGAAAAATCATGCTTTTGGGCGCCGGAGAATTGGGGAAAGAATTTGTCATTTCAGCCCAGCGTTTGGGTTTGGAAACCATCGCCGTCGACAGATACGCCGGTGCGCCCGCTATGCAAGTGGCCGATCATTTTGAAGTCATTGATATGCTCGATTCCAATGAGCTTGAAAAAGTCGTGGGCAAACACCAACCCGACATCATCGTTCCAGAAATTGAAGCCATCCGAACTGAAAAATTAATGGAATTTGAATCTCAAGGAATTCAAGTAGTGCCAACTGCCAAGGCTACTTTCCTGACCATGAATCGCGATGCGATCAGAGATGTGGCGGCTCAAAAATTAAAATTGAAAACCGCAAAATTTTTGTACGCTGAAAGTTTGAAGGACCTGATAGAGGCCAGTAAAAAAATTGGCTTTCCCAATGTCGTCAAGCCGGTGATGTCTTCCTCTGGGAAAGGTCAGTCGGTTGTGAAAAAATCCAGCGAGGTCGAGGCCGCTTGGAATTATGCCATTTCAGGGATGAGGGGCGATAAAGTTAAAGTGATTGTTGAAGAGTTTATTCCCTTCGAATCTGAAATCACTTTGCTGACGATCAAGCAAAAAAAGGGCCCCACACTTTTTGTCAATCCCATCGGTCACCGCCAAGAGCGGGGCGATTACCAAGAGTCTTGGATGCCCGCCAAAATTTCTTCTGCCCAACTAAAAAAAGCCCAGGCTATGGCAAAAAAAATTACGGATTACTTGGGTGGATCCGGACTTTTTGGAGTGGAATTTTTCCTGACCAAAAAAGATATCTATTTTTCTGAGCTCTCTCCCCGTCCTCATGACACGGGCATGGTGACTTTGATTTCCCAGGACCTCACCGAATTTGATCTGCATTTGCGGGCGATCCTGGGACTTCCGATTCCACAGATTTCCTATTGGGGTCCAGCTGCAAGTGCTGTGATTTTAGCCAAACAGGATTCAGAAAAATTTCAAATCACAGGAATTGAAAAAGCTCTTGCTGTCAAAGAAGTGGATGTTCGCATTTTTGGAAAACCCACGACCAGAAAATACCGCCGCATGGCTGTGGCCTTAGCCCGAGACAAAAATACGGATTTAGCTCGAAAAAAGGCGAAAATTGCAGCTGATAAAATTTCTATTCAATATTAAAACCCAGCATTGAGAATCGGCGAAACGCCAATAATGCCTTTTTCATGAAAGTTCATCAGACCAATTTGCAGCCCATGCAAATCGGTACAATGGTTTACGATCCCAATTTGCAGACCATAGACTTCGCGGGCGGTATTATAGATGCCGACCTGCACTCCGTAAATTGTTGTGAAGGGAGAATAGTTGGAAAGAAGTGCCAATTGCAGTCCGGTGACGGTACTTTCTGCAGTGTTCACATTCAGTCCCAGTGCCGCCTGCACACCCACCACCGAAGTTTTGCCGGTATTGACGTTGGTTAAACCAGCAAGCTGGGCGCCAATAGCAGTTGTTGAACCATGAGTGAGGTTGAATATTCCAGAAACTCCAAGACCGACGAAGTTTCCGTCGGTGATATTCCCAAGAACACCTAAATCCAGACCGTACATGTCTCGGTGCCGGCCCCATAAAAGACTGGCGCGAAGTCCCGTGATGGTAAAATCACTGGGAGGAAATTGCAGAGGAGGCACGATGCCCACCGAAAGTGGAGTCACAGCTGCCAATCCAATTTCTGCCGTTGAACATAAAAATAAAAGCACACTGATTTTTATAATTTTTTTCAACATGCAAAAATTGTGGGTCGCCTTGCAAAAAAATTCAAGACGCAGAGACACTTTAAGTCCACTTTTGCAACGCCTAGCGACTTTTCTCGTTCTTAACTGGTCCTGTTTCACTCTGAGACCTTTTCGGGAATTCTTAAAGATGGCCTCTCTAAACACCGAATAAAGATCTGGCTATGTGTAGGCAAAAGCTCTTCTATTTTATTCTCCTCAGTCAGCTCCTGCTGGCTTGCACCCGTCCGCAATCCCAGGACAAGGCCGCCGCGATTTTGATTCAAGTTCCAACCGCAGCTCAGTATCAAGCATCAGCTGCTGGAAAAATTTCTGCTCAGACCACCACTATCGATTTTAATTTGCTGTGTTTTGCCGTGAATGTGAAATCTTCTTCCTTGGCTGTTATTCCTCCTGCAAGTTCTTGCGAAGTTGAAAGAGGCCTTGTTGTCGGCAGCGTGGGCCCCGGACAATCTTTGTCTTTGGACATGCTTGAGGGCACTGCGGATTTTGAGATCTATGGATTTCTTAGAAATAGCGCTTCCGATCCCTGCCCGCAGGTGACACCCGCTGCTTGGAATTTCCCCATGAAGAAAATTTATTTCTTAGGAAAATCTGTGGGCGTGGCGGTGACTTCGCCCTCAACTGACGTCGCCATTACCATCGCATTGCCATCACCGAATCAAAATTTGGTCGCGCAAAATTCGATGCCCGCTTCCTGCAATTACTTGGGTGCCCCTTTCGTCGGAAAAAATTTCGGTAGATCTGAATTCGGAGCCAAAGTTTTAAAAGGCACTCAGTTTAGCGCCTACTCAAGGATCACCACCAAACCTGAAATAAAAACACTATCTGGAAGTCAGTTTAAAATTGTTAATTGGAAAGCCAGCACGGAGTGATACCCATGAAAAAGCAGATCTCACTTTCTTTTCTTTCGTTTGTATTCCTGCTGCTAGCCGCAACCACAAGCTTTGCCGGTTTTGGCTACGAAGGTTATTTAACCGATGCCAGCGGACACGAATTGATTTCTCAAGCAGTCGTTTTAAAACTTGAAATCAAAAACCCCGACAATACTTGTTTATTATATAGAGAAATACAAAATGTAACGACAGGATCTGATGGCTATTTTTCAGTGATCGTGGGAACTGGCACTCGCCAAGACAGCAATACTGGTTACAGTCTCAGCCAACTTTTTGAAAACCGCGCCAGCAGTTTTTCGCTTTCTGGTTGCACCTATACTCCGGTCGCGGGGGATTCCAGAAACATGGCGATTTCTGTTAGCGGCGATGCTGGAGCTAGCTTTGACTCTCTCGGAAGTATCGCGATTTCTCCAGCACCCAATGCCTCATCGGCTGACAACGTTGCGGGCATCGCCCCCACTTCTTTATTGCGAGTCTCAACAGGTTCCGCCACGCCGCTGACCTCTGCCAATTTTACGGATTTGCAAAGTTTGATTGCTGGGACTTCGACAAAATACATGACAACAGCCCCGGGGGCGGTGACTTCTCTGCCAGCTTTTTCAAGTGCTCCTTCCAGTCCCACCGAAGGAAATATTTGGTACGACACCACCACTCACGCAATTAAATATAGAGACAACTCTGGCACCATCACCTTGGGCCCCGCTGGTGCCGCCGGTGTCGGCAGCATCACCGCTGGTACTGGAATTACAGTCGGCGGAACGGCGTCGGTTCCGGTGATTTCTCTGTCAGGATCTTATGTGACCAGTGTCGGCGTTTCAGCCCCGCTATCGGTCACCAATCCCACGACAGCACCCAGTGTTTCCATTGCTGCCGCTAGCGGAGGCACCGATGGTTATCTTTCCGCCACAGACTGGAATACCTTTAACAACAAGATTTCGGCTGTCACTGTCGGCAACCTTCCCCTTGTCCCCGTGTCCAAGGGCGGAACCGGTGCCACCAGTTTTCCGGCCAATCAAATGCTAGCCGCGGATGCCACTGGCAGTGCCATTGTCGGCTTTAGCTGCTCTCCCGGTAGTCTTGCAAGTTTCGATGGTTCTGGATGGATTCAGTGCGCAAGTTCTATATCTGAGGGACAAATCAGCTGGAGCTCTCAGCCTGCAAATAAAATTTTTGCAGGCCCCCCTTCTTCGTCGCCAGCGACCCCTTCGTTTCGCTTTTTAAGTCTTAATGATTTGCCGGCTGGAGTCGTATTTTCAGGCGGTAATTCCGGTGGCTCTCCTTTAGCTATTGGGACCAATGATGCCAATCGATTGGACTTTAAATCCAATAACGTTGTGAACCTGACTTTGGATACAAATGGAAATTTGGGTCTTGGTACCACCACTCCTTCCGCCATGATTTCCTTAAACGGGCAAAGCAACAGAAGCATCGCCATGGAACGAAATACGACCGCGAACAATGCTGGAAATTCCTTGTCGATCGCGGCCGGCGGAGGAAATTTTGGTGGCAGCAATACTAACGGTGGCGACCTGATTCTGAAATCTGGTGTGGCCACCGGAAGCGGCAGCTCAAATATCCAATTTCAAACCGCCTCAGCCGGCAGTCCCGGGACAGCAGATCGCACACCCTCCACTGTCATGACCATTTTAGGAAATGGCAATGTTGGCATTGGCAATACCAATCCACAAAGCCAACTGACGGTGTCTGGCTCTGCCGAGCTGGATGGCCCTCTATACCTGAGCAGCAGCTTGATGCCCTTTGCAACCACCACTGGGTCATCGAATGCCTACTATCTTACGACCTATCCAGCATGGGGCGGGGCTCTCGTTGACGGAACTTTAGTGAGATTTAAACCCCATATTGCCAACACCGCTACATCCACTCTTTCAGTAAATGGGGGAACTCCGTATACAATGTACCTGAGCGATGGCACGACGACATTGCCCAGTGGGTTTTTGGCTGCAAATACAGAATACACAGCCATTTACCGTTCTGGAACGACCGCTTGGATTGTTAATCCGGTCAACACCTCAGCCCCCTCTGTGAATGGCGTTTCAATTTCGGGAGTTTCTTCCCTGACCGGCGGCACTGTTACTGATTCCGCCCAAATCGCCATGACAGGTGTCACTGGGCAAGATGTGATCGCCTGCAGTCCAAATGGGCCTGCCGCGCCAGCAAATATCGTGTGGTCCGCCTACAGTTCGGGTGGAGGTTACATAAAAATCAGAATTTTTTGCCTTACGAGTACCTGTAATGCTTCTTCCACAACCTGGTCCTGCAAGGTGATTAAATAAGCCCCTATTGACATTCTGACGCGGGTTAGCTAATTAGCTAGCCCATGATCATCAATCTCAATGAAATTCCCGAAGAAGGCCGAGCATTTTTAGTCAATAACAAGACGGCAGAGCTAAATTCCATTCTTGCTGATTTGATTGGCGACACTCCCTATTCTTCAGAATTTTTTATCAAGCCCATCGCTGGTGGAAACTTTGAGCTCGTAGGTTCGATTCGCACCGAAATGCCCGAACAATGCTCTCGCTGTGGCCTTGATTTTAAAATGGGAATTGATAGTCCTTTCAAAGAGTTAATGCTGCCAAAGTTAAGCACTCCTAGAAATTCCAAGTACGCCCGGGCCAATCATTTTTCGGACATGCACAATGATGATTTAACTGTGGTTGAATTTACCGGAAACCAATTTGATATGGGTGAGTACCTGCACGAAGTCGTAGCCCTTGCTGAACCCCTAATCCCCGCCCCGGAATGCGATAAAGCTGGCAACTGCACTCTGTGTAAGATCAATGTGCAGAGCAAAAGCTTCACTCATCAAGATGAGGGCTTTGAAGAGGTCGTGGAAAAGCCTTTCTCAGTGCTCAAAAACCTCAAATTGAACTGAATTAGCGTCGATTTCTGGTTGATTTCTGATTGCTATCGGATAATGTGACCAGCTCTCTCAAAAGGAAGGTTTTATGCCAACACCGAAGAAGAAAACCTCGCGCTCGCGAAGAAATATGCGCCGCAGCCATGACGGGCTTTCTGTGCCTGCAATTGCTATTGATAAAAAAACCAAAGAGTTGGTTCGCCCACATCGCGCTCATAAAGGGGCAGACGGTGCTTTCTATTACAAAGGCAAACAAATCAGCGCTGCTACGAACTAAGCCCTGAGGCCACTTTGTACAGCTCCAAGATTTCCGGCACAGGCTCTTATCTTCCTGAAAAAACTCTTTCCAATACGGATTTGGAAAAGCTCGTTGATACCAACGATGCCTGGATTCGCGAACGCACTGGAATTTCCCGAAGACATATCGCAGCTCCTCATGAAGCCACTTCGGATCTTTCTGTTGAGGCTGCAAAGCGAGCCCTTAAAGATTCGGGCGTAAGCCCCCAAGACATCGAACTGATCATTTGCGCGACCATCACACCTGATCACATCATGCCAAGCACAGCTTGTATCATTCAGCACAAGTTGGGCATGAACACCATCCCCGCCTTTGATTTGCAGGCAGCTTGCTCGGGATTTTTGTATAGCCTTTCTATGGCCGATCAATTTATTCGAACTGGGTTTTATAAAAATATTTTGATCGTTGGCGCTGAAGTTCTTAGCCGTTACATCAATTACAAAGACCGGGAAACTTGCATTCTCTTTGGCGATGGCGCCGGAGCTTTTGTCATCAGCCGCGCTGAACCCAATGATAAAAATATTGTTTTTAGCACTCACATGCATTCCGAAGGATCTCTTGCTGACCTTCTGATCGTGAATAGCGGAGGCTCAAGGCTTCCAAATACCACAGAGACTCTCGCTCATGGAGACAACTGGGTGCGCATGAAGGGCAAAGAAATTTTTAGAAATGCCGTGCGCACCATGTCCACCGCCTGCCATGAAGCTTTAGAGCACAATAAAATGACTGCAGATCAAGTCGATTGGCTGGTGCCTCATCAGGCCAACTCTCGCATCATGGAAGCTGTCGCTGATCATTTTAAATTTCCAAAAGACAAAGTGATTTCTATTGTTCACGAAATGGGAAATACATCGGCTGCAACCATCCCCGTCGCCTTTGATACCGCTAGGCAAGAGGGTAAAATCAAAAGAGGCCAGCTGATTCTTTTGTCCGCTTTCGGAGCAGGCTTGACCAGTGGCAGTGCCCTTCTGAGGTTCTAATGTTTGCTTACATTTTTCCAGGTCAAGGCAGTCAGCACCCGCAAATGGGGAAGTTTCTTTATAGTGAATTTCCTGAGGCCAAACATATTTTTGAAGAAGCTTCAGATGCACTTTCTTTGGACTTAAAAAAATTATGTTTCGATGGTAGCGAGACTGATTTGGCGCTGACTGAAAACACGCAGCCCGCCATTCTCACGGTTTCATTGGCAACGGCCGCTGTGCTTTCAAAAAAATTAGGTCTTACTCCGACTTTAGTTGCCGGACATTCGGTTGGAGAATACCCAGCTCTGGTTGTTGCCGGAGTGCTTTCACTCAAAGACGCTGTGAAATCCGTACGTCTTCGTGGACAAGCAATGCAATCGGCTGTGCCGGTTGGCAAGGGTGCTATGGCTGCAGTGATGGGGCTTACGCCCGAACAAGTTCAATACGCCTGTCAGAAAGCGAGTGCCGCCACGCACAGCCCATTAAGTCCCGCCAATTACAACTCTCCGTCTCAGATCGTGATCAGTGGCTCGAAAGAGGCTGTTGATTATTTGCAGTCCGCGGATACCTCGACCTGGTTTAGTGATGTGAAAAGATTTAAATTAATTCCTCTGCAAGTCTCAGCGCCCTTTCACTGTGAACTGATGAAGCCCGCTGAAGACAAAATGCGGCTGATTTTAGAAAAGCTTTCCTTTCAAGACGCACAAATTCCTGTGGTGCAAAATTTTACGGCAAAAGTGCACAGAAATGCTAAAGAGATCCGAGAGAATCTGATTCGCCAGGTTTCCGCCCCAGTAAAATGGATGCAGAGCATGGAAGAGTTTAAGAAGCAGGGCCAGCGCTATTGTATTGAATGTGGAGCTGGTAAGGTGCTTCAAGGACTGCTTAAAAAAATTGACTCGGAAGCTTTCCAAGTCTTCAATGTCAACAATTTGGAAGATATTGAAATCTTAGAGAATTTTTTAAAAACTTCAGCTAAAGGTCAAAGCTAATGGCAAACCTTCAGTCTAAGAAAATTTTCGTCACCGGCGGCAGCCGCGGCATCGGCGCTGCGACCGTTCGCTTTTTGGCGGAACGCGGGGCTCAAGTGGCCTTCTCTTATGCTTCCCGCGAAGAGTCCGCCCAAGAAGTTCTTAAAAGTTTAAAGGGCTCTGGCCACTTCCTTGTGAAGATGGATCTCACGCAAGAGTCCAGCATCGAAGCCGCCTGTTCCGAAGTCGCCGAAAAATTTGGCGAGCTCGATGGCCTCGTCAACAACGCAGGACTTACCAAAGACACTTTGATCTTAAGAATGAAGGCCGAAGACTTTGACCAAGTCATTCAGGCCAATTTGCGGGGCTGTTTCCTGACCACAAAATTTTTTGTAAAATCCATGATCAAGGCGCGCAAAGGTTCCATCGTCAATATCACCAGTGTGATCGGTCAAACCGGCAATGCCGGCCAATGCAACTATGCTGCTAGCAAAGCTGGCATCGAAGCCATGACCAAATCAGTAGCTCAAGAAGTGGCCTCGCGCGGAGTGCGCCTGAATTGTGTCGCTCCTGGATTTATCGCAACCGACATGACTGGCAGCCTGACTGAGGACCAAAAAAAATCTATTCTCGCCAAAGTTCCCATGGAGAGAATGGCGGAGCCTGCAGAGGTTGCAAGTTCCATCGCCTTTTTACTAAGTGATGACTCAAAATACATCACCGGCCACACGCTCAGTGTGAACGGTGGACTTTATATGAATTGACCTAAAACTTGAGGAGGTTTTTATGGCATTGAATCCTAAAATTAAAGACATCATCGTCGAGCAGCTCGGTGTTGATCCTGAGAAAGTAAAGACCGAAGCGTCTTTTATCGATGACCTGGGTGCAGACAGCCTAGACATCGTCGAACTGGTAATGGCGATGGAAGAAGAATTTGATCTGGAAATTCCTGATGAAGACGCCGAAAAATTAAGAACAGTTGGCGACGTTGCCGGCTACCTTGAGAAAAAAGGCAAAGCTTAGTCTGTGAGCCAGATTCACCGTGCGCCCAAGCCTCAGCACCGAGTGGTGGTAACCGGAATCTCCGCGATTACTCCGCTCGGAAATAACCTAGAAGACTCTTGGAAAAAGATTCTTGAGGGTCAGTCTGGTATTGGACCGATCACCAAGTTCAATACTGAAGGCTATGATGTGCGCTTTGCCGGTGAAGTGAAGGGTTTTAATCCCGACGATTACATTCCTAAAAAAGAGCAGAAGAAAATGGATCTGTTCACCCAGTACAGCATGGCCTGCGCCAAGATGGCTTTGGAAAATGCGAAGCTTGTTGTGGATCCAGGTCTTGGAGAAAAAGGCGGCACCATCATCGGTGTCGGCATGGGGGGACTTCCCACCATCGAAGAGCAGTTTCAAAAAGTATTGGAAAAAGGACCATCAAGAATCACACCTTTTTTCATTCCTGTGGTGATCACCAATATGGCCGCAGGACAAGTGAGCATCACCTATGGCCTGAAAGGGCCAAACTACTCAGTGACTTCAGCTTGCGCTTCAGGAGCTCACGCCATTGGTGAGGCCGCCAATTATATTCGTAATGGACATTTTGATTTTATGATTGCGGGCGGTGCTGAAAGCACTGTATGTGCGATGGCGATCGGAGGCTTTGCAGCGATGCGAGCACTTTCCACTCGCAATGATTCGCCGACAACGGCCAGCCGTCCCTTTGATAAAGACCGAGACGGTTTTGTTTTGGCAGAGGGCGCAGCCCTTGTTGTTTTAGAAAGTTTAGAATTTGCACAAAAGCGCGGAGCTAAAATTATCTGTGAACTCACTGGATATGGCGTGTCTTCCGATGCCTATCATATGACAAATCCGGCCCCTGAAGGTGCCGGCGCAGCCCGCGCCATTCAGATGGCGCTTAAAGATGCAGATTTGAAACCCTCACAGATTCAGTACATCAACGCTCATGGCACCAGCACTCCGGTGGGAGATGAACTAGAAACTCAGGCGATTAAAAGTGTTTTCGGCGAACATGCCAAAAAACTTTTAGTCAGCAGCACCAAGAGCATGACGGGACATACTTTGGGCGCTGCCGGCGCTATTGAAAGTGTTTTTTGTATTAAAGCTCTGCAAGACCAAGTGGCTCCGCCTACTATCAATTTGCAAAATCCCAGTGAAGGTTGCGATTTGGATTATGTGGCCGGAAAAAAACGGCCAGCCAAGTTGACTAACGTTCTCAATAATTCTTTTGGATTTGGTGGCACCAACGCCTGTTTGATTTTTAGCGAGATGAAAGAATTATGATTCGCATTTTTGTCGCCAGTGATCACGCCGGGGTAGAATTAAAAAACGCCATCGTCCAGAAACTCAGATCCAGCCAATTTTTACCAAATGTAAAACATGATGTCGAAGATCTTGGACCTCAGACCTTGGATTCTGTGGATTACCCCGATTACGCAGATCTTGTTTGCAGAAAAATCCATGGATTTTCTCTGATTTCTTCAGATACCAGCGCAAAGTCTCATCTCAACGAGGCCGGAATTTTAATTTGTGGCTCTGGACAGGGCATGGCGATGAGGGCTAACAAATACCCGCACATCCGGGCGGCCATTTGTTGGACTCCGGAAATCGCAAAACTTTCCCGGGAACACAATGACGCCAATGTCCTATGTTTAGCGTCGAGGTTTACATCTGAGCAAATCTGCCACGAGATTGTGCAGACCTTTCTTTCTACGACTTTTGCTGGCGGGCGCCACTCGCAAAGAGTTGCCAAAGTGAACTCTCCTCTCTGAAAATAGAATAGTTCAAATGCATTGATACCTACGGAGGTCCGACTTGAGTTTCGAATCTTTGAAAGTCACCGATCCCGACGTTTACAAATCCATCCAAGCCGAAGCCGACCGGCAAGAGTATGGCTTGGAGATGATTGCCTCTGAAAATTACACCTCCAAAGCTGTCATGGAAGCTCAAGGCAGCGTGCTGACAAATAAGTACGCCGAGGGCTATCCCGGCAAGCGCTACTACGGTGGCTGCAATTTTGTCGATCAAGTGGAATCCCTTGCCATTGACAGAGCCAAAAAACTTTTTGGCTGCCAGTTCGCCAATGTCCAACCCCACTCTGGCAGTCAGGCCAATATGGCGGTTTATCTTGCGGCTGTGGAAGCAGGCTCGACCATTTTAGGAATGGACCTTTCCCACGGCGGTCATTTGACCCACGGATCTCCCGTTAATTTTTCTGGAATTCTTTTTAAAGCGGCAAGCTATAAGCTGGACGCCAGTACTGGACGCATTAACTACGACACCATTTTGGCAACTGCGAAAGAGACAAAGCCTAAGATGATCATCGCGGGTTACTCGGCTTATCCCCGTGTTTTGGATTTTGCAAAATTCAAAGAGATCGCAGACAGCGTGGGTGCTGTGTTGATGGTGGACATGGCGCACTTTGCGGGACTTGTTGCCGGCGGGGCTCACCCTTCGCCCTTTCCCTATGCCGATTTCGTGACCTCGACCACTCACAAGACCTTAAGAGGTCCAAGAGGCGGATTGATTCTCACTAATAACGAAGAGCTTGCGAAGAAAATGAATTCTAAGATTTTTCCAGGCATTCAAGGCGGACCTCTTGAACATGTCATCGCTGGCAAAGCAGTGGCTTTTGCGGAAGCTCTAAAACCAAACTTTAAAACCTATGCTGAAAAAGTCGTGGTGAACGCAAAGGCCCTCGCTGAAACATTGATGGGCCAGGGATTAAAACTTGTGACTGGTGGCACTGACAATCATTTGATGTTGGTGGATCTTTCAGATTCTCCGGTAACTGGAAAACAAGCTGAAATTTCTTTGGATGAAAGTGGTATCACCGTGAACAAAAACACCGTGCCCAACGAAAAGCGCAGTCCCTTTGTCACTAGCGGTATCCGCATTGGCACTCCCGCGCTCACGACCAGGGGCATGGGTCCCAATGAAATGAAAATCATTGGCGGCTGGATCACACAAATCATCAATGACTGTGAAAACACCAGTCTTAAGAATAAGATCCACTCTCAAGTCAAAGAGCTGTGTCAGCAATTTCCCATCTATAGGACGTGAGCACTGACCAGGACCTGGACCCTTCTTTTTTTCATGAAATGGTTTAGACTTAGTCTATGATGCGAACATTATTTGGACTGCTTACAGCTGGAATTTGCATTGGTTTTTTCTCAGCCTGCGCGCACCGGGCACCAGCTTCCACTCCAGCTGATCCCTACACTGCCCTTTCCAGTGGGGATGATGACACCGTCGAGACCGCAGATGTTTCTGAAAATCCCAATTTGTATCGCTCTCGCAAAGCTGGCAGAGCTTATTTTGACTGGCCTGTGGATCAAGCAAGGCTGACTCGTGGCTACTTGCCGAACAAGCACCGCCCGCACTTGGGAGTGGATCTTGCGGCCTCAAAAGGAACCCCGATTTTCGCCTCTCACGACGGCACGATCTTGTACACAGGTCGTGATTTTAAGGGCTTTGGAAAAATGATTTTGATCGAGGGAAAACAAGGCTGGGCCAGTCTCTATGGCCATTTATCTAAAATCGATGTTCGTGAAGGTCAAACCGTGCACCAGGGAGATTTGATCGCCCGCATGGGCAGCACAGGCAGATCCACAGGCAGTCATTTGCACTTCGAAATTCGTAAAGGCCGGGGACCCGTCGATCCCCTGCTTCACCTGCCGGGCGGCCCTTTGATGGCCGGAAATAAGTAGTGTCTAAAGCCTAAACGATGTCTGGCACTAAATGTCCCTAAGCTCTCCAAACTGGCCCCAAATCCAATAAAACGCCTTCCCAGCGGCATTGGCCCTGCATATTTACTTTTACATGAAAACTATAAACCTAGTTCTATTCACAGCCGCCCTCTCTTTAACCCAGCAGTCATTAGCCATGGATTCCATGATGATCAATGGTAATACCTGCCAATCGCAAGGAAGTTGGGTCAGCCTAGCAATAGACCAGGCGGCAGATGTCGTGGATGCCATTAATAAACTAAAAGATTATGCCGGCTGCAATGACATCTACAAATCACTGACAAATTCAAAAGTATTGGAAGACCTCACCTCTGCCAAATCAAGTAATTCTGGAGACTCTGGCCGAGGGGATGATCAGTCCATTTACTCTATCAATCGCCAAATGCAGGCCCTGAAAGAATACATGAATCCGAAGTCTTCGACAGGATCCTTGCTCCCAGCAGAGTACAAGCAAATGGTGAACTACGTCGTATTTCGAAAATCCATGGCCGCAGCCGAAGAAACCCAAGCCCGAGATCATTTTGGGACCCTCTCAAGTTCTGACAAGGCTCACGTACAGTTGATCAGTGAGGACCTTAAACAATTTATGCAAAACTCCAAAAGGGTTGCAAAAATCAGCATGAGAGTTGCGGGCTCTCTCTTTGCTGATATTAATAAAACAAAACTTTGTTTTGATAGCCACCCCTCAACAGGTGCCATTGTATTTACAGCTTTGGCTTCTACTGCCGCAGCTTTTACAACCGGTGGGGAAATTTCTGAACTCGGTGATTTTCTTTCTCAGTTAATGTATTTTCAACGTGAGGCCAAATATTTAGATGCCATCCGTTTGGTGGATCTTGAAAAATTTCGCACCCGTGTCTCTTGTTTGATTGAGGCGACCCAAGAATCTTATTGCGCCCTTCAAGATGCTCAAAATGGAATTAGCTTTATGCAAGGCATTGAGAACAATGACCTAACTCCGGAACAGATCCGCCAGTCGACAGAAAGCTATGATCCCAAGGATAATCCCCTGCGCGGAATCTTGCTACTTGTTCGAGATATGCCGGTTTTATCTCAGTGGATGCAGAGAATTTTGTTTGGCGTAGATCCAAAACTGATCGTCGAAGCTGACATGAAAAACGGTTACTGGGAGGCTATTCTTTCTTTTATTAAAACCCTCAACAAATTACCCGCAGAATTTAGAGATAATAAACAGATATATATAACTTCGACCCAAGGCGCTTCCATCCAAGTCAAAGCCGGTCAGCTGAAGAGAATCATTGATACACTGACCGCCACCCTTCAAGGTGGCGGCGGCGGCTTCGGCGCCCCTGGCGGCGGATCCGCGGTCAACTTCTTTAAGAATAGTATCAACCCAGATACCATTTCTTTCTTTTTGATTGGCATGGACAATCCGCCACCTGATTTCAATCCAGATTATAAAAACTTTGGTACATTTTGGCCACTTTGGCAGACCGAGGGCTCCCACGGCTTGAACAATCCGGATGCTCTTTTAAACGAAGTTGAAAGACGGATGAACATGCTGATCGACAGCGCCAGCGGCCTTGTCAGCAATTTCTTTACAGAAAGGATTATCGTCGATCCGCAGAACTTGGTTGCCGAGGGAACAGCTGGTCCGAACATCAGCCCTTTGAAGGCCATGATGAATACCCGCTCTTATTTATCAGCTCTTATTATCAAACTGCAAAAAGGTATGGAAGATCCCCAGATTAAAAACAACGAGGGAACCTTACAGGCCTACAAAGTTAATATTCCAATGTTTCAGGACACCATTTTGCGCCTGAATATGATGATCGAAGCTATTAAATCCTTAGGCAATGTGAAAATAGATATTAAAACCATGGGCAAGAAGGAAATTTTAGAAACGATGACGACCGCCAAAGAAGCTCTGAACAACCTCTATGAATCGGCCAATATGCTGGTTTCCAGAGACACTTTTATCAGCACACGATTTCGAAGCGCCGTTCGAATGGATGTCAGCGATACACTTTGGAGAATGCAAAAGTTAAATAAAAATCAAAAAGAGATGCTGCAGGTCCAAGGAAAAGATGTGATTCAAAAATTGACGATGTTTTTCTCGCAGGATCCAGTCCTCACCGGTTTAGATATCAGCCGTGCCAATTCCATAATTGTGAAAACCTTGACAGGTATGAATAACATTTTTGCACAGACTCTTTATGACCAAATTGTGGACGTGAACTGCAGATTATTTGGCAACAACGGCGGAAACAATTGGTGCATCAAAAACCGAACCAATTATCCATACTTTGGGACAGCCCTTCAACAGCTAATGGCTAAGGTTGATGTTACTCAACTGCCTAATGAACTATACAGTATCGGCTTCGTATTTCAAAAACCAACTTCCTCTTCCAAACCCGACTTCGACCTACGAGGGACTCTATGCCTTCAGTCTTTGGGCATGGAAGATTGGCAAATGCCCTACTTTGAAGCGATCTGTAAAGGCGCCACTATTGTCAGCCCCTATGTGCTGGCAATGGGAGGAAAAGACAAATTTGGTCTGAATGGAAATTATGATCAGATCTTAGCTTCCATTAAAAAAATGAAATCAGAACAAAAAGAACATTACTTAGAAGACTCAAAGTTTGCTGGAACCTGCGCACTTAGGTCTTACATTCGACGCAACCACATTTATCAAATGTATGTTGAGTACTATCAAGATGGTCAGGATTATACACAGGCGGTAGCGCCTGTGCAGACCCCGGCTATTCCAGCACCTGGTGTTGTGGCTCCGGTTCAGTAGAGGTCTCTAGATCTTGCGTCCTGCCAATCGAGGACATGTCCTCGAGCTCCTCTTCTCTCGGCCTTCCTGGCCGAGAGACTGAAAATGCAAATACGAAGAAAGATTTCATGCGAACTGCATTCGCATTTGTATTTCGGCTCTGCTCGCCGGGATGGCGAGCAGAAAGGGGGCTCGGGGCGAAAGCCCCGATTGCATGGATGCACACACCCCCAAATAAAAAAAGGGCCACGTTTCCGCAGCCCTTTTTCAAATCTCAATTTAAAATCAAAACTACATAGTCGCAGTTAAGATCAAATAAACTGTAGAATCGATATAAGAGTAACCTTCATCACCTGAAAATCGAGTGATTTGAGATTCATAGTAAGGGTTGATAGTGACTTTGCCCATTGTGTAACTCACACCGAAATCTTGCAAGATGGTGTTGTTTGGAGCGTCCTCTGAAGCTTCATCAGTTCGACCCCAGTTACCTCGGTTGTAGGCGTGACCTCTGACATCAACGTAAGGCATGTAATAGACATTCAAATTGTCAGAAAAGTTGTAAGTAGCAACTGGTCCAACGGTTGCACGAAGAACGCCATCAGATCCGCGAGCGCCATTGGCATTGTCAGAAGTATTGATATAATAACGAGCTCCAACATAACCTGAAAGAGTCACTTTAGGATTCACATCCCAATCAATTTGAGACTCTGTTCTGAAAGTTCCCATTGTATGGCTTTTTTGAGAAGCATCAGACACGGGAATGTAATAACGATTCAGCCAAACGATTGGCTTAGAACCAAACAAAGTGGCCTTAGTTGAAATATTCAAGTGAATGGTTGGATCCAAAGCTACGAAATTAGGCTCGTGCTTCAAACGAGACTCATCGCTTACGAACTTGTGTCTGAAATTGTAGTTCAATTTGGCCTTATAAGTATCGTTGATTTTATAGTTCACACCAACGAAGTTAGTAGAATCGATGAGAGCGCCGCCGCCGTTTTCTTTGAAATCACCAACAGTGGCTCCGCCTTCGTAATAGGCAGTTGCTGACCAAGGGCTTTCAGCCGGAGGTACTGTGGTTGCCAAAGTGGTCGCTGTTGTCTGAGCAGCAGGAGCTGCTGTAGACGATGACTGCGCGTTTGCAGCAAGACTTGCCGTGAGCGCCATTCCAAAAAGTATCTTCTTCATCGAAATCCCCTATTTCTGTAGTCCCTAACCGAATTGCCCCCGGATAGAGAGATTAGTTGTATTGGTCCTAATTTGTCCTGACCCTGCGTAAGACAGCAAATCAAATGCCACAAAAACGGTGTCAAATCAACACCTGTGGGCCATTAAGTTGATAGGATCCTTTACAGATTTTTTTTGGGAATTAATTGCCCTCAAAGCCTGTAAAATTAGGAGGGTCTTGGGTCTCCCCACTTTTTGGATAAATAATGTGGCGCGTGGGCTGCCACCCATCCCAAAGACAGATATTTTAAGAGTCTACCCGCCAAGATGACACCGGCAATGATCGGCCAAGAGGTTCCAGCCAAGGCTGCCAAAATGACCGGAGGCTGTTGCACCAATGGCAAAGCGGCCGACACAAAGACGACCCACAACCCATGCTTTTCAAAAAAACTTTGGGTCCACTGCCACCCAGAACTGAGAGTGAGTTCTGGGTAATAGGTTAAGAGTGTACTTAGACCATAGCGCTGAACCAGGATAGCCAAAATCAGTCCGCCCAAAGCGCAGCCAACTGAAATGCAAATCGCCTGCTGAAGCCATCGTCTGGGAGCTAATAAAACACTTGAAATAAAGATGCCATCGTTGGGAACAATAAAAAGAAAGTAATCCAAAAAAACCAAAACTCCCACTAGGGGCGGAAACCAAGACCGGTCCGCAAAGCGCTGGAGGGCATGAAGACTGTCAGTTAATTTTTTTTTGAATCTCTTATTCATAGATTTTGTCGTGATGACTTTTGCAGGCGCTGCATTTTAAGCCATTCAATGAAAATCGGCAGCACAGAGACTCCAATCACCGCAAAGATCACGATATGAAAATTTCTTTTCACAACCGGTAAGTTTCCAAAGTAATGACCGGCAAAAAGAAAGATGTTAATCCAAAGGATGGCGCCGACGAGACTAAATCCAATAAACCTTTTCCATGTCATAGCTCCAATGCCCGCCACAAAGGGAACAAAAGTTCTGACGATGGGAACAAATCTCGCCAGAATCACGGCCTTGGGACCATATTTTTCGTAAAAGCTATGGGTTTTAAGCAAATAGCTTTTATTAAAAATTTTAGAGTCTTCTTTGGTAAAAAGCTTTGCTCCTAATTTTTTGCCGATAAAATAATTGGTATTATCGCCTAAAAATGCTGCCAGCAAAAGAAGACAGCTTAGCAATGGCAAGCTAAGACCGCCATCAAGAGCCGTTAAAGCTCCGAGGGCAAAAAGCAGTGAATCGCCGGGCAAAATTGGAGTCACCACCAGGCCGGTCTCGGCAAAAATAATTGCAAACATCAAGACGTACAACCAGGGTCCCATCCACTGCGACCAGACGGCTATGTATTGATCAATATGAAGCACAACTTCGATTAAATTCATTTCCACAAATCATAAGAAAGACCCGAGCCGCATTCAAATGAAATGTTAAAAGTCATTTTTTAAGCGGCCTTGCCAAACTTGACCAATTTCATTCCGTAACCAAGTTCGATAGAAGGAGAACCTTATGCCAAACAATTATGTACCCATACTGCCACTCAGAAACACCGTGATCTTTCCCGGCATTAGTCAAATGGTTCGTGTTGGTCGAGACCGCAGTGTCAGAGCTCTCTTACATGCTCAGAAATACGGCTTTTGGATTGTCGCGAGCCAGCAGAAAAATCCAGACCCGAATGCGGCTAAGGATGTCGTGGTTGACCCCCAAGATGTTCACCACATGGGTACACTTTGCCGAATTGAATCGATGAAGGGTTCCAAAGAATCAGGATATCAAGTCGTCTTGCGCGGATTCAATCGCTGCGAACTTGAAGATATTCGTTTAAATGCTGATCCCAAAGTGGGTGGTTTTCTTGAGAGTTTAACTATTGAACTTTCTGAAACTAACGACATGGACCCGCCTACTGAAAAAGCCATGCTAGACAGTCTTAAATCCATTGCCCGTGATATCTTAAAACTGATTCCCGGCAATACAGACCATCTTTCAGAAATTTTAACTGGCGTCGAGGACCTGTCTTACCTGACAGCTCTTTGCGCTGGAAATATTGATCTTGAGGTCGCAGAGAAACAAAAAATTTTAGAAATGACCAATCTGCGCGAGCGCTCCCTTTATATTATGAATCTTTTAAAAAGCCTTAAAGAAAGCATCCTGATTCAGGCCGAGATTCGTGGCAAGTTGCACCAAAAATTGGGACAGGCGCAACGACAGACGATTTTGCGAGAACAACTGCGCACTATCAAGGAAGAATTGGGTGAAGATGGCGAAGGCGCTTCTGTCGAAGAAAAACTTCGCAATAAAATTATGGAAGCCCACATGCCAGAAGATGTGCAGAAGATGGCGCTGAGTGAACTCAACCGTTTTAGCGAAGTCGGCACCCAGTCGCCAGAATCGCATATCATCCGAAATTATTTGGAGCTTCTAACTGCTTTGCCCTGGAGCAAATCTTCTGAGGAAAAAGACATTGATCTGGAGGAAGTCCGCAAAGTTCTCGATGCCGATCACTTTGGCCTAGACCCTGTGAAAAAGCGAATTGTTCAGCACTTGGCCGTGCTGAAGCTCAAGAAGGACATGAGGGGTTCGATTCTTTTATTTGTGGGGCCACCTGGGGTCGGAAAAACCTCTTTGGGTGAAAGCATCGCCAAAGTCATGGGCAAAAAATTTGTGCGGGTTTCTTTTGGTGGCGTTCGTGATGATGCCGAAGTTCGCGGTCATCGCAGAACCTATATTGGAGCGATGCCTGGACGAATTATTCAGGGACTTAAGAAGGCGGGGGAAAACAATCCCGTCTTTTTATTGGATGAAATCGATAAGCTCTCTAGAGCTTTTAATGGCGATCCAGCAGCGGCTTTGCTGGAGGTTCTAGACCCTGAACAAAATGCGAACTTCTTGGATCACTATTTGGATGTAGGCTTTGATCTTTCCAAAGTATTTTTCATTGCGACTGCCAATAGCCTTGAAGGAATTCCCGGACCCCTTTTGGACCGCATGGAAGTCATTGAGCTGACCGGGTACACGACGGCAGAAAAAATGCATATCGCGAAAGGACATTTGATTCCGAAACAGCTCAAAGAACACGGCATGACGGCGGACATGATCAGTATCAGCGATGAAGCCCTTTTGAGACTTATTTCAAGCTATACCCGCGAAGCCGGGGTTCGCGATCTGCAAAGAAAGATTGCTTCTTTGCTTCGGGCTTCCAGTGAGAGAATTGTAGCTTCCAAATCGCTACCTGTGCGCATTGAGGCAGCAGACCTTGAAGAACTTGTGGGCTCTGAAAGATTTCAAAACGAAGTCGCAGAGATTCAGACAGAGCCAGGTGTGGCCACAGGCCTTGCCTGGACTCCGGTCGGAGGTGATATTTTGTTTATCGAATCAACCGCAATGCCCGGCAAAGGAGAACTGACAATCACCGGACAATTGGGCGAGGTGATGAAAGAGTCTGCACAAATTGCTTTAAGTTTGGTGAGATCGAATCTTTCCAAATTTGGGGTGACCATCGACAGGACCAAAACCGATTTGCATCTCCATGTGCCTGCTGGAGCTATTCCCAAAGACGGACCTTCTGCGGGTGTAACGATGCTGACTTCGATGGCCTCGCTACTCACAGGCAGACCTGTGAAAGCGAAAATGGCGATGACCGGAGAAATTACTTTGAGAGGCATCGTGATGCCAGTCGGAGGCATTAAAGAGAAAGTCATCGCAGCTCATCGTGCAGGTATTCGCGAGATCATTTTGCCAGCGCGAAATCAAAAAGATCTCAAAGATGTACCAAAAGAGGTTCGTGATCAGTTGAAGTTTCATTTGGTGGAGAACGTCAGAGAAGTTATTTACTTGGCTCTCGGCCTTGAAGTGAATACCGAACTTCCCCACTTGGACAAACCAACTCCGCCACCGAACCAAGGTATTGCCTTTTAAATTGCAAATAGACACAGTCCATGGACCAGACCTATCATAGAAATATGAAGGGTCTGGTCTTATCTGGTGGCGGAGCACGAGGAGCATATCAAGTTGGAGTGCTAAACGCTCTGGCGGATATCTCTGCGGGCTTAAAAATCAAATCTCCATTTAAAATTTTTACCGGTGTCAGCGCCGGCGCTATCAACGCTTCTTTTATGGCAGCAGGTGCTGATGATTTTAGCGCAGCTTCTAGAAAATTAATGGACCTTTGGAGCAACCTTCATAGCGGCAATGTCTTTTATACCGACGCCGTTTCCTTGGGAAAAATTGGCTTGAAATGGATGGGAGAACTTTCCTTCGGGGGAATTTCTGGCCCAGCCGGTGCAAAAGCCTTGCTGGACACCACCCCGCTCGGAGAGCTCATTAAGAACAATCTCGAGTTCGCGAAAATTCAGCGCAATATTGAAAATGAAAGTTTGTATGCTCTCGCCATCACCGCCATGGATTACCAAGATTCCACTTCTATGACCTTTGTGCAAGGCCATGAAAGCATTCCACTTTGGAAGCGGACCAGACGCTATTCCAAGAAAGCGACTATTGCGACTTCTCATATTATGGGGTCAAGCGCCATCCCCATGCTGTTTCCGCCAGTTGCTATCGACAACGGCTACTTTGGCGATGGCTGTGTCCGCAATCTTGTGCCCTGCAGTCCAGCGATTCATTTGGGAGCTCAGCAATTGATGATTATCGGCGTGCGCACTCAAAAAGAAACCGCCTACGATCAAAGGGTCAAAACCCAACAGCATCCCCCAAGTACAGCCCGAGTCATCAACATGCTCTTGAACGCCGTTCTTTTGGACGGTGTCGAGGTCGACGTCGAAAGACTGAAACGGGTGAACGATTTTGTGAACCAAGTTCCTGAGGTCTACCAAGCGCAGCTGAACTTCAAACCTTTAGAATACGTTTTCATTTCACCCAGCGAAGACTTGGGCGCGATCGCAGCAAGCCTTGCCACCCGCCTACCAAGAATCATCCGCTACCTTTTAAAAGGCCTAGGCCCCATCGAAGACGCCAGCGAAGTTGTCAGCTATCTTTTGTTTGAAAAAGAATTTCTCAGCAAACTTATTGAGTGCGGCTACCGCGATACGATGAATGCTCGGGATGCGGTTGAGAAATTTTTCTTGAGCTGATGAAGCTCTCCTGATCCGTCATCCACACCCATCGCACCGGTGTTACTTGTTTGGGCGACAAAGTCATCTCCCGCACCGCTCTCTTTAAAAATTCGGCCTCTAAACCCAACAGCCTTTCTAATAGCTCCTTGTAGGTTTCAGGCATCATCTGCAGACCGCGGACAACAAACCGCCCGGATTCTTGATTTTCAGGTGAAGCCAATTCTTGGGACATCGAAAGAGCCCACTTTTGATAGACCTGTTCTAGCAAAGGTCCTTTGCCAAAATCTTTTACCAAAGACAAGGGCGGCAACTTTATTTTATCTTTGGGCAGAAGCTGGATCAATCCGAGCTCATCTAGATTTCGCAAATACTTAAATGTCTGCGCAGAGCCTAGAGAAAATTCTTTTTGGATATCTTCTACAGGATGTCTTTCGACCACAAGCTTCATAAAAAAAGAAAAACAATCTAAATTTTTTAGAAAAAAATCTTGCTGCTTTTCAGAAAATTGAACTTTTCGCATTTGGGTCTGATCCAATTCATTCAAAAGATCAGAGATCTGTAGCCCCAAGGCGCCAGCAATTTGCACCAGACGATTGAAGGAAGTGTCATCAGCTGCAAAAATCTTCTTAAGGCCAGACTCTGAAAGACCGATTTTTTTGGCAAGCTCTCGGTAGGTCATTTTTTGCGATTTAAGATTTTTCTTAAGAAGATGGGCCAGTTCCTTGGAAGCGACTGTTTTTTTAATTTTCATACCTAAATCAGGTCCTTTTTTAAATTTTATTGATTTGAAGTACCCTTTACCGGCATCTCTGTCCACATGAGATTATTTAAATTACTGTATTTTCTTTTCAAACAAGGTGGCCCCATGAACTATTTAAAAAAGTATGGGCGCTTACTTAAATCCTATGGTCATGCCTGGGATACCGCAGATATAGACAAAATCCTGGCTCATTTTGCTGATGATTTTATCTATACAGATTGCCTGCGCCAATCCGGCATTCACAATAAAGCGGAACTGAGGAAACATCTTGAATTGGTCTTTGAGCGCTACCCTCGTCAGAAATGGACCACCAAGGCCACCCTCTATCCCCACTTCACCCCCTATCGCTTTGCCATTTCTTACGAGTTTAGAATGAATTCCGATTCGCGAACTTTGACAGGCACTGGGATGGAAAAAATAACTTTTAAAAATGACAAACTGATTGAGGACAGGGTTCATTTGATTATCAATGAGATTGACATCAATATAGATAATTGAAAATGTTGTTTCCAATGAAAAGCATTTTCTTAGTCCTTTTTCTATTCACCGGGGCCAGAACATCGCAAGCGATGTCGATACGGCGGCTGCCCCCATGCACTGCCGAGCAATTGAAGTACTGGGATCAAATCAGCACGGCCTATAAGATCAATCAATACACCCGAATCACAACCACGATTGGCTCAACTTTTCTTCATTTGGGAAGCTTTGATACCACCGACAAAGAGAAATCTCAGGGACATAGAGACGAAGATGGCTTTGACGAAAGAGGCGCTTGGATGAACGGCTATTCCCTCATCTATCTGATGATGGTTTTTTCAGGCCGTGACTGTCATTCGGTGCAGCCGGAGAATTTAGCGGAAACAGAACAAGAGCTCAAGGCCTATGCCCGCGAGTACGGAAGCTTTTTACTTGTGATTCAGGGAATTGCCCTTACCAACTCCAGAAATTCGGAAAATCGCAAAAGCATCGCCGCCTTGATTTTAATAGATCTTTTGAACGAAGCCTATTTTCAATATTTTTGGCATCCCACTTTTTCTCAAGATGTGGCACTCGTGCCATACATAGACCAAGATGTGACTGGGGCCGCTATTCGGTGGAGATTTTAAATTTCCACTTGAATGCCAACCTCAATAACCTGATTCGGTGGGATTTTGAAGAAGGTCGTCGGCCGTTCGGCGTTTCTTGCCATGAAAGCAAAAATCTTTTCTCGCCATACCGGCAAGGTCGGATCCCCAGTTGCTAGAATTGTTTCTCTTCCTAGAACAAAAGTTGTTTCCTGAACATTGAACTGAATGCCCTTTTCACGGCAGGCTTCCAAGATGTGTTTGATCTTGGGAATTTCCATAAAGCCGTAATAGGCGATAATTCTAAAAAAGTTTTCGTCTAAACTTTCAAGTTGAATGCGATCTTTTTTCCCGACCCAGGGAATGTCTTTGGTTTTGATCGTCAAAAGCGCTACTTGTTTATGTAAAACTTTATTGTGCTTCAAATTATGCAATAGCGGCACAGGCACACCCCAAGCATCACCGGACATGTAGATCGCGCTGCCTTCGACCCGCATCGGTGGATTTTCTTTGAGTTGATTGATAAAACTTTCTACCGGCAATGATTTTGCCAGCAGGCGATTTCCTAAAATCCTTCGCCCCTTTTGCCAAGTCGACATGAGTAAGTAAGCCACGCCGCCAAGAACTAAGGGGACCCAGCCGCCGTGTTCGATTTTATTCATGTTGGTACCAAAAAAACACAAATCGATAAAAAGAAAAACAAAGAAGACAGGAATAGCACGAGTCAATGACCACTTCCAAACATCGACGGCTACAAAAAAAGCTAGCACCGAAGTGATCGCCATCGTTCCAGTCACGGCAATGCCGTAGGCTGCAGCTAAATGGCTAGAAGTTTGGTACCCAATCACCAACCAAATCACCGCCACCATCATGATCCAATTGACGACTGGCACATAGATTTGGCCGATCTCGCGGCTGGAGGTGTGAACAATACGCACCCTAGGAGAAAATCCCAGCTGCACCGCCTGTCTTGTGATCGAAAAAACTCCAGAGATCAAAGCTTGCGAGGCAATGCAAGCTGCAAAGGTTGACAGAATAACCAGTGGCACTAGGGCCCAATCCGGAGCCATTAGGTAAAAAGGATTTTCTACGGCCTCTGGCCGACTTAGGAGCGTAGCTCCTTGACCCAAGTAATTTAAAACCAAAGCCGGAAAGGCAATCAAATACCAGGCATGGCGAATGGCTTTTTTTCCAAAGTGCCCCATGTCGGCGTATAAAGCTTCGCCCCCCGTGATGACCAGAACAACTGAACCCAAAACCCAAATCCCCTTGCCGCCATTTTCGATAAAAAAGTTGATCGCATGCCAAGGATTGATGGCGGCCAGCACATCAGGATTTTCAATCACCGCATGCAGCCCCATGGATCCAATAGTCAAAAACCACAGCGCAATGATAGGACCAAAGATAACTCCGATTCTACCAGCACCCACCTGCTGCATCATAAATAGCAGAAAAATAATAACGATGGTGATCGGAATAATGTAGGGGGTAAATACTGGGGTTGCGACCTTCAGCCCTTCCACCGCGGACAAAACCGAAATCGCCGGAGTGATCACAGCATCCCCGTACAGGAGAGCAGCTCCTACCAGACCAAGTCTTACGATCCACTTGTAATAAATTTTTGACTGATCGCCTTTTTTAGAAGCCAAAGACATCAAGGAAAGAATCCCGCCCTCGCCTTTATTATCGGCTTCGAGCATGAAGTAGACGTACTTAATGCAGACGGTGACGATCAAAGTCCAAAGAATCAAAGAAAGGACACCCAAAACATTGGTGCGGCTAAGTTCCATGCCATGCTCTGAGTGAAAGCACTCTCGAACAGCATAAAGAGGACTTGTACCGATATCTCCGTAAACAACACCCAAAGCCCCTAAAGCCAAAAACCAAAGCGAATTGCGTCCGGGTTGAAAGGTCGTCGAGGGATTGGCAGCATTTGATCTCAAGATTTTTTTACCTGTCTTTTGCTGTTGATGAAGTTGGCGTCCAGTTGATGCTCTTTAAGAGCTGTGACAAATTTTTGAAATCCGAAAACCTGATCTTTCAAAAGTTGCATGACGACTGGATCTTGAATCTGCCCGTCTTTTAAAGTAGTCCAAACATTCTGCAAAAAAATTCTTTGCGGAAAAATAAATGCGCTTCGGTACCCAAACACTTGCTGCAGATGTTCGACGGGACGTAAGCCCCCAAACATTCCCCCGAGACCCACAAAAGCCACAGGCCTAAATTCAAAAGTCTCTGGATATTTCCAAAAGTCGATAAAATATTTTAAGGCTCCGGGCATGGATCCATTGTACTCGGGCACGATCATATGCAGGCCTTCGGCCTGGTTGATTTTATCAATAGCCTCTTTAAGAACACCATTTAAATCTTTGCCGTAAAAGTCGGGATGAAATTCAGCAAATGGCAAGTCAGCTAAATCAATAATCTCGGTTTTTTCTCCGGCTTGGTGGTAAAGATTTTGAATTAGTTTTGCAACAGCAGAGGTTCTGGAATTTTTCCGGTTGGTCCCTGCAATGATGTATTTCATGCTCTTGACAATACCCCTGCCACAGGAGCTAATCAAGGCATGGAAGAGAGAAAATGGTTTGTTCTGAGCGATGGCACGATTCACGGCCCCTATCGTAAGGACGACCTGGAAAGCACTTTATCTAAATTCAACTCTCCCTTAATCTGGGGCCGGGGCCAAAGCGAATGGCTGTCCCCTGAAAAGTGGAATCGCAGTCTGGGGGACCTGACTGCTGCTGATAAAAAGATCAAAAGGCAATCCGACAAAGCCTGGAAAGTTCGCAGTGCTGGGCAGGAACTAGAGCCCATGACACATGACGAAATGCTGGATTACCTTCGCAAGAAAAGTGACTACGGCGACATCCAAATTTGGACCGAAGGCTACAACGAATGGAAAGAGATCTACCAAATTCATAAAGTGATGGATGAACTGGGAGTCAGCCGCCGGGGACATCCCCGAGTGCCTATCATGGGAACTTTAACATGCGAAGGGGCCACCGGAAATTTTACGGCAAGAGTTCTTTCAGTCTCTGAAGGTGGTCTAGGAATCACTGAAGCCCATGATGTAAAAATTGGCGAGAAATTTAAAACAATATTAAAAAGTCCAAACCTCTACGCCCCGATTCACTCAACTGTGGAAGTTGTTTATGTCGGTAATGATGGCTATGCGGGCCTTAAATTTAGCGGCATTCATTCGGAAAGCAAAAGCTCGATCATCGAGTACGTCAAAAAATTTACTGACTCTCGGACCATTTAGAATTAGCGATAGGCTCTGGTCGAATCTCTTTTGCCAAAAAATCCGGGCATTTTTTCGACTTGAAAACCAGCTCTGGCTAAAGTTCTTTTGAGATTTCCTTTGCAGGCATAGGTTCTAAAATGACAATTTTTTTCGACACAGAAATTTTTAAAAAAATACTCCAAAAAATCTTCTGCCCAAAGTTCAGGGTTTAATTTGCTGCTAAAAGCATCATGAAAGACGCACTGATATTTTTGCGGAGCCTGAGTGCCTTTATCTAAATTTCCTTCCAGTCGAAAATTTTTGAGAGCATAGGCCTTTTTTAGAAACTCCTGCACCTTCCCACTTTCCACCGAGTAGAATGAGGTCATCTGATCGTAGATCGTATTTCCAACCCCGGTTTCGACGTATCTCAAAAATTCCTCTCGCAGCACCGGATTGTATTCAAAGCTGAGAATTTGAATATCCTCAGGTCTTATGTTGCGTTGAATAGATTCTGAAGCGATCACCCATTCGATGTAGCCAAGGCCAAGACCTACCACCAAAAAGCTTCTTAAGCCTTGATCCAAGGCTTCCCGAGTGGCGTTTCCGTACAGGTGATCGGTTTCGCTAAAGGCCCCGCCATGATGGTGCATGGTTTCTGGCTTGTAATCGCTCATGGATTCTGAACCCAGCCAGCGCAGGCTGGGGCTTGAATCCTTGGTGATATAAACTTCATAGTTATGATTTTTCCAGAACTCTTGATCCATCCCATGGGTATCAAAGATTGACGAAGCCTTGTCAAAGATGATCAATACCAGCCATGGAAAAAGGCTGGTTAGGGCTTCCTTATAGGACCATTTCTGAGTTTTATCAGGAGCAGTTCGGAGAAAGAGTTTATAAGATCCCAGTGACGGTGGTCGACAACTGCCCCAACCGCATGGGCTTAAAGGGCATGAAGACCTGCTCTTTTTGCGATGTCTGGGGTTCAGCTGCAAACTCGGAAAGCTTTTCGATGAGCCTCAAAGAACAAATCGAAAAGTATCAGCAGAGCATCGCCAAAAAATACAATGTGAGGAAGTTTTTAGTTTATTTCCAGGCCTACACCAATTCATTTGCGAAGCTAGATGCTTTGAAAGCAAACTTCGAAACCGCTTTGACCTATGACTTCGTCAAAGGCTTTGTCGTTGGCACCCGCCCCGATTGCTTATCACCTGCGGTGTTGAATTTGTGGCAGCACTATCACGAACAGTCTTTTGTTGCCGTTGAGCTTGGCGTGCAAAGTTTCAATGATCAGCATCTGGAATTTATGCGCAGGGGTCACACAGCCCAGCAAAGCATAAAAGCTATCGAAAGAATCGCCAAGGAAACAGATGTCAACTTAGGCGTGCATTTGATCTTTGGAAACCCCAAAGAAACAGACGCTGATATTTTGGAAAGCGCTAGGCTTTGCAATGAGCTTCCGATTCACAATGTGAAACTTCATCATCTGCATGTTTTAAAAGAGACAGCCCTTGCTGAAATCTATGCCCGCGGAGAATTTCAGCCCATTGAACTAGAAGAGTATTCGCGCCGAGTGCAGCTTTTTATCGAGCATCTTTCGCCGCGGATTTACGTTCATAGGCTTGCGGCCTTTGCTTCGCGATGGGAAGAATTGATCGCACCTGCTTGGACATCAGACAAAATGGGAACTCATCAGCACATGATTGATTATTTACGCAAAAATCAAAGCTTTCAGTCCAAGCTGTTTGCTACCGGTAGTGATTGGGAGAAAATTCAACAACAAGAAATTGTCAGGAAAGCCTTAGCAGACAATAGTTTCTTGTCTATATAGCCCAAACAATTCGCATCTATTAAGAGAATTTAAGAAAGTGAAATTCCTTGAGGATTTTGTTTTGTTTTTTACCAGATTTGTTAGGCTAAGCTGTGATACTCACTCTGATTTTTTTCATCTTTCCCTCTAAAATATCAACTTAGGACCTTGGGCTTGCTCTCGGTCAAATTATGTCAAATAGAATTTTAAAGCTGCACAATTGATGGGCAGCAGCCAAATAAATTTGGGCTAGACTCAGCGAATTTTGTTGGACCTCTTTAAAAATTACTTTAGGCTCGTATTCAAGATGACGTCGGCCTTATTGATGAGGCCCCCTTTCGGCACCACTAGATATAGTATGATCTGGAGGCAACAGTGAGAGTGGCAATCGTAGTGCTAACTACTAGTGTCCAGGACAGGACTCGACCCGAATCCCAAAAAAACGTGATGCGCAACAGTTTTTTAACAAGGACTGATGCGGAGAAGAAAAACCAAACGAAGGTCTGGAATGATCTTGCAAGGGGGTTCGCTCTCGAGCAGTCTTTTTAGTCCTTTGAGGGGTCTTTTAGTCTCTAAATATTATTGAAGCGAGGGGAAAGAATATGCTTACAGAGTCCAACGGACAGGACTTGTCGTCTCTAAATGCCAATCTCAGTTTTTTTCCTGAAAACGAGATCAGCCAACCACATGTGATGCGCGTTCAAAAAAGAGATGGATCTCTTGAGCCCGTAGACGTCACCAAGATCGTCGAGCGCGTGACAGGTTGCTGCTACAATCTCAATCAGGTGGACCCTCTGCGAGTGGCGACCAAGGCCATTAGCGGCCTCTATGACGGCGCCACCACCAAAGAATTGGATAATCTCTGCATTCAGACCTCGTCTTTATTGATCGGCGAAGACCCTGAATATTCCCGCCTGGCTTCCCGACTGCTGGCTATCTATATAGATGAGGAAGTGCGCTCTCAAAAGATTCAGTCATTCTCAGACTCAGTCACCTGCGGCTACAATGCGGGTCTTGTGGCTGAAGCTACCTATCGTTTTGTGGAAAAAAATAAAGCGGCGCTTTCGGCTGCCATTGAACCTTTTAGAACAGATCGCTTCGAATATTTTGGCCTGCGCACCGTTTACGATCGCTATTTATTAAAAAATCCCAAAAGCCGTCAGGTTTTTGAAACTCCTCAGTACTTTTTTATGCGTGTTGCCTGTGGCTTAGCCCAAAGCGTGGAAGAAGCTGTCGAGTTTTATCGTTTGATTTCTTCACTGGATTATATGGCCTCAACTCCGACGCTGTTTAATTCAGGAACTCTCAGACCTCAGATGTCTTCTTGTTATCTTTTAGAATCCCCCATGGATGATTTGCGTTCTATTTATGACAAGTACACCGATGTGGCCCTGCTTTCTAAATTTGCGGGCGGCATCGGCCTTGCCTATCACCGAGTCAGGTCTCGGGGTTCTTTGATCAAGGGGACCAACGGGCATTCTAATGGGATTATTCCATGGCTTAAGACTTTGGACAGTTCGGTTGCCGCTGTCAATCAGGGTGGAAAACGAAAAGGGGCTGCCTGCGTTTATTTGGAAACTTGGCATGCCGATATCGAAGAGTTCTTAGAACTTCGAGACAACACCGGCGACGAAGCAAAGCGGACTCACAACTTAAATCTCGCCAACTGGGTTCCAGATCTTTTTATGAAAAGAGTGGAAGAAGATGGCATGTGGTCCCTGTTTGATCCCCGGGTCACTCCGCATTTGATTGATCTCTATGGACCTGACTTTGAAAAAGCTTACTTAGAAGCTGAAACTTCTAAGTCTTATGTTAAGCAACTAAAAGCTCGAGACCTTTACGTGCGCATGATGAAGACTCTCGCACAAACTGGTAATGGCTGGATGACTTTTAAAGATGCTTCTAACATGAAGGCCAATCAAGTTGGTCATTCGGGCGAAGTGATTCATCTCTCGAACCTTTGCACTGAAATTTTAGAAGTGACTTCCAACAAAGAAACCGCTGTGTGCAATTTAGGTTCAGTGAACTTAGCCCATCACGTTTTGGATGGAGCCTTTGATTTTAAAAAGCTCGCAAAAACCGTGCGCACGGCAGTGAAGTATTTAGACCGAGTTGTTGATATTAATTTTTATCCCATTGATTCGGCTAAAAATTCCAATCACCGCTGGAGGCCCGTGGGTCTTGGGGTGATGGGGCTTCAAGATGCTTTCTTTCAGCTGCGCCTGCCTTTTGATTCGGATGCTGCCCGAGAGCTTTCAAAGAAAATTCAAGAAGAGGTCTACTACAATGCCTTGGTGACTTCTTGTGAGCTTGCCGAAAAGCATGGACCTCACGAAACTTTTCCGCTGACCCGAGCGGCCCGTGGTGAATTGCAATTTGATCTTTGGGGTGTGACTCCTTCAGAACCCGAGCGCTGGAGTCAGCTCAAAGAAAAAATCAAGGCCAAGGGCCTTAGAAATTCTTTAGTGATTGCGATTGCACCGACTGCAACGATTGCCAGCATTGTCGGCAGTTACGAAGCCATTGAACCTCAGATCTCAAATCTCTTTAAACGAGAGACTCTGTCTGGGGAATTCATGCAAATCAATCGCTACTTGGTGACAGAGCTGAAAGCCCTAGGGCTTTGGAACGAAGAAATGCGCAATGAGATCAAGCTTGCTGAAGGCTCTATCCAAGATGTCGACGCCATCCCTGCAGGTATTAAGGAAATCTATCGCACCGTCTGGGAAGTGCCGATGAAATCACTGATTGATATGGCAGCCGACCGCGGTGCTTATATCGATCAAAGCCAAAGTTTAAATTTATTTATGGAAGTTCCAACGATTGGAAAACTTTCGAGCATGTACATGTACGCATGGAAAAAGGGCATCAAGACAACCTACTACCTGAGATCAAGACCTGCTACCAGCATTGCCAAAACGACGACCAAAAGTTCGATCAAAAAGGCCATCGCTGCGCAGCCCACTCAGGTCGCAGATACTGCCGAAGCGGCAGCATCTGCGACCTCAGAATCCGCTAGCAAAGACTATAGCGATTCTGAAATCATTGCTTGTTCTTTGGAAAACCCCGAATCCTGCGAAGCCTGTCAATAAAAGGAGTATTTTAAAATGATTCTCGATCCTGGTTTTAATCTTTCTTTGCGCCCAATGAAGTACCCTCTGTTTTTTGAGATGTACAAAAACGGCATTAAAAACACCTGGACTGTGGACGAAGTCGATTTTTCCACGGATTTGGTAGATTTAAATTCCAAAATGACCAAGTCCGAAAGGCATTTGATCAATCGCCTGGTGGCGTTTTTTGCAACGGGTGATTCCATTGTCGGAAATAATTTGGTTTTAAATCTCTACAAACACATCAACTCTCCGGAAGCGAGACTGTATTTATCCAGACAGCTTTATGAAGAGGCCTTGCACGTGCAGTTCTATTTAACACTTTTGGATTCTTACATCCCTCATCCCGATGAAAGAGCAAAAGCTTTTTCGGCCATCGACAATATTCCCTCGATTAAGAAAAAAGCACAGTTCTGCTTTAAATGGATGGACTCCATCAATACTTTGGCGTCTTTGCAAACACCTGAGGATCGCAGACGCTTTTTGATGAATATGACTTGTTTTGCAAGTTGCATTGAAGGTCTGTTTTTCTTTGCAGCCTTTGCCTACGTCTATTTCTTGCGCTCTAAAGGAATGCTTGCAGGTCTTGCGACGGGAACGAATTGGGTTTTCCGAGATGAAAGCATGCACATCGCTTTTGCCAACGAAGTCATTCACACTGTCCGCAAGGAAGAGCCTTTGCTTTTCAATGCTCAGATGAATGATATGGTCATTCAGATGATGGAAGACGCCATCGATTGCGAAATGGAATTTGCCAAAGACATCCTGGACCAGGGTGTGGCTGGCCTTTCACTAAAAGACATGCGCCAGTATCTAGAATTTGTGGCCGATCAAAGACTTGAAAGCATGCACATCAGTCCTAGATACAATGTGAAAAATCCATTTCCATTTATGGAACTTCAAGACATGCAAGAGCTTGCAAACTTTTTTGAACGCAGAGTCTCAGCTTATCAGATGGGCGTTTCTGGCGCTGTGGCCTTTGACGAAAGCTTCTAAGTCTTTGTAGACTTTGAAGATGCGCATCAAAACCATTGTCCTAACAGCCCTCACCGTGATTGCCGCATTTGGTGGGGGTTTTTATTTCGGAGCCTTCCCCGATCACTGGCATCAGGTTTTAAATCCTGCACCACAACGCGTGCGCCTGCTGGTGGAAGACAGAGGTTACTTTCCCAAAGAATTGCAAATCTGGCTTTTTGAAAGAACCGGACAGAAAGTCGAGGTCTCTGAGGCCAAAGACTTTGAAGATTTCCTAAGCCAAAGCCCCAACTTCGATTTGGTCATGGCAAGGATTACCTGGCTGAAACAAATGACTCCACAATTTGAATCCTGGGATTTGGGCTTTAAAGATATCGATAAGATCAATAATGATTTTCTTTCAGACCAACTGACCAGATCTACGGTGATCCCCCTACTTTGGAGTGTTGAAAAAACCTGGCCCGTTCGCAAAAACAAAGTGAAAGTCATTGGCCTCGCAAAGCCAGAGAAAGGTCATCTCAAACTCTCAGACCTGCAATTCATCACAGAACAATTGCTAAACGTCCGCGCCCACGAAATCTGGCTGATCAAAACGCCTTACGCGAGCTGCCTGGAAGCGATCAACAACAAGGACTTTCCCGAAGAGCGCAAGCCTAACTACTTCCGAACTTTGGATTTACAGAACATAGAACTTTTTTAAGCTTTGCTTGAGGTTGCTTTGACTGCCTCTAAATGGAAGTCCCATTTCCACACCTAAACTCCTGCTTTCAATTGAATAGGTCCATGTCCCAATCACGAATTGGGAGGATCGCCCCACACTTAGCGGTCAGTTCCATTTTCAAAACAATTTAAACTATTAAGATCGGGGCGATCCCCTGAGCTCGATTAAAAATAAGAAAATCAAATCTCAAACACAAGCCCTCCCCTAAAGCAGATCTCCTCCCCCGGATGGCGAGGTGAAAGCGGGGTTCGGGGCAGAAGCCCCGACTGCCAGGACGCATACACTTCCAACCGAAGCACAAAATAACGAGCTCAACCCAAAATCCGAAAGCCCAAATCCCGGACACAGACGTCCGCCACTCAAAAAACCAAGCCTTATAGAATCAAAGGGGGATCGCCCCCGCTCTTGCAGCTCAAAGAACTCATGAAAAAACAAAAACAACTCCAGTTCTTTAAATCTCCACTGAGATTCTTTGGCGGAAGACTCCTCCACGGAACAAGAAGAAGCCTCAGGCCACTGAATTCTAAAGAAGCTCTGCACTTGGTAATTAGGTCAAGCTACGCAAAAAGAGAAAACTCATTTCTCAATAAAAGAAACAAAGCACCCATTGAAACAATCCTAAAGCAAACGGCAAAAAAGAATTTCATCAAAGTCTATCGAAGCGCCATTGTCGGAAATCATATCCATCTGATCATTCAATTTCCAAACCGAAGGAACTACAAAACCTTCATCCGAGTTCTCACCAGCCAAATCGCAGAACACGTCATGAGAAAGCAGAGCTTTAAAGTTTTCAAGAAGCTGCAGCAAACCCAACACCCGGGCGATCCCCCCGAGCTTCAAGGCAAAGGCCAGGCCTTCTGGCAGTTTAGACCATTTACAAGAATCCTTGCTTGGGGAAGGGACTATCAGACAGCCTGCGGCTACGTCCTCAGAAACACTCTCGAGGCCCTGGGCTTTACAGAATATGAAAAGAGAAAGAATAAAAAATACGAGAAGTATCTAAACGAGGAAGTCAGCTCCAGCGCGTAACAAGCTCTACTGACCGTAAATCTGAACCTCAACGCTCTGAGGATAGTAAGCGTCGCGCTTCTCAGCTCCACTCGCATCGACAAGAACCAAAGTTCCAGTCAAGCGATATGGTATTCCATAAGTGTTACCAGGAATTTCCGCACCGATCGGAATATGGGCGTAGAATCTCCCTTGCTCACACTTCGCACCGGTGAATTTGTAGCACTGGGCTCCGGGTGTGGAAACTCGGCAGGCAGAATCATCTCGAACTCTCAAAGCTTGATTGGGGGCATAGGAGGGATTGCCTTCTTTTGCGAAAAGTTGAAACTCTATATAGTGGTTCAAGCTTTCTCCGACAGCGCACTCGCCACCGACAACGATCATGTCCTGATCTGCCTCCACCGCTATAGTGAGAGGTTTTGGGGACAACATATAGGTGGAATTGGCATCGACGACACTGTCTATATTAGTATTGCCTTCAAAGAGGCTGTTGTTTTGACCAGAACTGCAGTTTTGGAAATTCACCAAAATCAGGCCAAAAAACAAGAGCCATTTGGATGTATTTGCCCAGACTTTCATGAGTTTCCCCTGCCCTTATTGTATCGGAAGAAAACATAAAAAATAAAGGATCAAGGTCCCGGAGTGTCTCAAACTGAGACACTCCGGGACCTTCTTTAACGACTTTCAGAGTGGGGCGATCCCCATGCCACCACGACGGCACCTTCACTGCACTACTAGAATTCGTGAGGATTTTATTAATTTTATAAACGTTTTAAGGAGGTTTTATGAGTTTCTGGCGTCAAACAGTTGTAGGACTGTCGATCATTTTAACGGTTGTGGCCTGTAATCAAAATAATAAAGACGAGGCCCCGGTCGGCGATGCCGGACGAGCTGGTGGCGGAAAAGCTGCAGAGACCTTAGGTACGGGTCCATTGATGAGCATTTCCGGAGCCATTACAAATGATAAGGGAGACCTTGACTCTCATATCGTTGTTGTCGGTGCTGAAGGACAAGAAATTAAAGAAAATAAAATTGGTGGGGTCGCAGCCGTAGAAGCTAAATCCACCAAGCTTTCAGAAGCTTCAGAAAAAGTCGTCACCTCTATAGATGGCAAAGACTATATCAGCATCGGCTGTGATGACAAATTGAGCGAACAGGAAAAGAAGGAATTGATTGAAGGTAAAACAAAAATCGAAGACGAAAAGATCAAGGCTGAATTTTTAAAAGACGATGGAGTCTTGAAAGCAGATACTATTTTACTTTGTGGAAACGACAATGCGATGATCCTCGTCGGAAAAACGCTTCAGCTGCAGGCTAAATTGATCGTGATGAAAACTCTTCAGTTGGATTTCACAGGATCCAATGATTCAGTTGTCAACATTGTCACTCAAAAACTTTCGCTTCGAGATGGCGACAGTATTCTTCACTTTATTGGTGATAAGAAACTTGGACCCAAGTTAATTCTTTCTGTCCAAGAGCCTATCGACAAAGATGCAAAAGTGCTGTCTTTGATGAACTTGGTCACCAAAGACGAAAAGGTACTTGAAGAAATCAAAAGTCTCAAAGAAGAAAAAGCTAAAGGCGACAAACCCGCGCCAGCGGCAGCGGCAACGGCAACGGACACCCACACAACAACAGAAACAGACACCCATGAGCAAACCCAACAAACAACCGGTCCTGCTGCTGAGCCTCACAACCAAGATCCAAATGCGGTAATCATCGAATAAGAAATATCTTTCCCTTAGGCTCTGCGGAGCCTAAGGACTTTTGCTTTCAAAAATTCAAGGATGGATAAGGTTTCGCGCTCACCGAGAAAAAGGACGTAAGGCGTAATCATCACCAAACCAAAACTATAAAGCGCCATCACAAAACAAATTCCAAAATGAAAACAAAGTCCCGCACCCAAAACCCAATTTCGCAATTTTTTACTCCAGACCAAAACCGGAAAATAAATTTCAAAAAATATCGTTGAAAAGGCAAGGCCCACCAACACCAAGGGCAGATGCCTCATCCAGGTCAAGTCAAAGACCACCATCTGGGGATTGGCAAACACCGTCCACAGCGCCGTCCCGTCCCACCAGCTCGCACCTTTGAGCTTTTCCATTCCGGTGTAGGCGTAGATCACACAGAGCTGAATTTGAATCATGCGGTAAAAGACAGAGGTCAGCATGTCGGAGCTGACAGCTTTTCTTTTAAACCATAGAGAATCCAAAGAATATCTGGCGGAGGCTTGAGTTAGACTTAAATACAAAAGAAAGGTTCCGCCGATAACGTCGGCCCCAAACACCACTGCGTAGTTGCGCTGAAAAAAAGCGATGAACAGAACCCAACTGAGAAAACAAATAATTCTTCCCCCCAAACCGACTGCGACACAAAAAAGACTCAGCACCAAAAGCCCGTGCATCACTCCCGACCAGGCATCCGGCCAAAAATACCATTCGAAATAAGGTCGCAAAAATTCAGGATAAATTTTTAGGGCCAAGGCCCTCGGCAGAATACCCTCTTCGCTGTAAAAGATTTTCCAGTCAGGCCATCTCGACAGATAAAGAAAAAACAAAGTCCCAGCCAAAATGACTCTCATCACCGCCAGATTAACAAGACTGACTGGTGAAAACCAAAACTGCGACCAGGCCTGCCAGATTTTTTTCATAAGCTGACCTCGTCATGGACCTGTCCGCATTTGTAATCCACAGAAATGGTGCGAACCTCGTCTTCGTTGGTTTGACCAATTTCGGCCGCATCCAAAAATGGAATTGGCGTCATTAGGTGCTGCAAAGAAATTGACGTAGCCCCAGGGTAAGATCTGCAGAAATAAGGACCTAAGATCAACTCCAACCGCCTGGAGTCTAAAATCAAATATCTCATGGCGTAGAGAAAGCGTCTTTTGGAGCTATCAATGACAACATCTTTTTTTTGCTCTGGTAGAAAACCTTCGACAGAAGATTTTCTCTCATTTCCCAACTCATCCTCAAAGCGCACGTTGTATTTGATAAACATGGTATGCGCCGGATCTGGAGAAAAGAAATTCCAGACATTATTTAAACCCAAAGTGTTTGCGTAGGGCAAAATGCCCGCCTGAAACTTGCGGCCCAGGTAGGACCCGCCATTGCCTAAAACGAGGATGACAACAAGATGGTAAACTATAAATACGGAAAAAACGGCTTTATAAATCGAGGTCCGGTTTGATTTCAACTGCGACACCTTGAGTGAGAGCTTCTTCATATTTGGTCAGCCAATTTTTATCTCGAGTTGAAACCTCTTCACCCACCGTCATGGCATCGCGGATATTTTGAGCCCGGTCCGCGTCCCGCTTTTCTCTTTGCCGGATTTTTTCATTTTCAAAAAACTCAGAGCTGGTGGTGATCTGAGAAAGCTCGTCACTGATTTTGACAAGCTCGTCTTCGTTTTCGGAGTAACTAGCTCCTGCATTCTGAGAAAGCTTTTCTGTGAGATCACTCAGACCCTGCTCTTCCACGGGATTTTCTTCACCAATTCCATCCGGCAGAAGCTCATCGATCTGGGAAAGCGTCGGCAATTCTTTCAAATTTCTTAGACCAAAAATTTCTAAAAACTTCTTCGTGGTCGCATACAGCATGGGTTTTCCCGGAAGATCGCTCTTGCCTTCAAAGACCACCAAGGATTTTTCCATCAAGGCTCTTAACAAATGTCCGGACTCCACTCCGCGAATTTGATCGAGCTCTGCTTTCACAATCGGCTGCTTGTAGGCAACGATCGCTAAAACTTCCAAAGCTGGACCTGAAAGCCTGAAGGCTCTAGATTTCACAGTTCGAGATAAAAATAACATGTGCTCAGCCTTAGTCCGCAGTTGATAGCCACCCGGCACTTCTTCGAGGCTCATTCCTCTGTTTCCGGAATTAAATTCCGAGGTCATAGTCTTTAAAACTTTGCGAATGTGTTCGGTTTTAATATTGGTGCCCTTAAAAATAGCTTTTAAAGCTGGCAGACTCACGGGTCGGTCTGAGGCAAACAAGACACCCTCAATGATAGCGTACAATCTTTCATCTTCGATATTTTCGATCTCTTCAATAGAAGCCGCATCAAAGCCTTCAAGCTCTGATCCTTCCAAGGCCTCTGCGATTTCGGCGTTTTCAGAAGCTTCTTCGGATTCCTCTGAAGGCTCAGGCAGAAAGCTCACTTCTTCTTCGGTAAAAATATTAGTAGCCTCAAACTCCAAGAGTTCGTTCGCCGCTTGCTCGACATTGAGCAAAACTGAAGGTTGGATCTTTGCTTTAGCTTTCTTTGCCATCTAACATCTCCATCTCAGCTTCTAAAATTTCTTCATCGGTTGCAGCAAATTGACTGCTGTCTTCACCCTCTTCCAAGGCAAAGTCTTCAGCATCTCTTAAAACAAATTCATGCTCTTCATCGACAATCACGGGAGTCTCTTCGGGAAGCATCATGGCGGTCGCAAGCTCTTCAGACCTCACCGCATCGTATTCTTCGACACGGCTGATGGCATCGGCTTCCACAGGCTTTCTGGTTTCAATATAAATTTCTTGATAGAGGTCGGTTTGGTAAAGGCCCACAAAGCCAAGCTTTCCGAGTTCCAAAAGACTTAAGAAAGTGATCAAAACTTGCTGGCGTTTTTCTTCGACTGAATCAATCAGGTCTGAAAAATTAATTCGAGTTCCCAAAATCAAACGATCTTTGATCTGCAAAATTCTTCCAGAAATAGAAAGGGCTCTGGCACCGACCTGATGAATTTTTCTTTTGATCGAGCGCATGGCGTTTCGGTAAGCCCCAATCAAAGAAAATAGAGCGTTCTCTTCAAGAATAATCAAATCTTCAGCAGTTCCCAGTTTTTCCCGAATTCCACGGGTCCAAAGATCTCGGCCCAGCAATGGCCTTTCATACAAAAGCTTAGAGGCTTCTTTGTACTTCTCGTACTCAAGAAGTCTTTGCACCAATTCTTTGCGGGGATCTTCAGACTCCACCACTTCGCCATGCTCGTCATACTGGGGCAAAAGCATGCGGCTTTTGATTTGAATGAGGGTCGCTGCCATGGCGATAAAATCGCTGGCCATGTCCAGGTCGAGGTCTTTCATCATGCGGATGTATTCTAGGTACTGGCCGGTGATTTTGTTGATCTGAATATCAAAAATATCCATCTCTTCTTTACGGATCAGGTAAAGCAGCAAATCCAAAGGGCCTTCGAATTTTTCCAGCTGAATGTTAATACTCATGCGAGTTTCATGCTTTCTTTAACAATTTTTAAAGTAGCTTGGGCTTCCTGCCTGGCCTTCTCGCATCCTGCAGCAATGATTGAATCAAGCTGGTCTGGATTATTCAACAACTGTTTTTTCATTTCTCGAGGTTTTCGACATAAGCCATTGATATTTTCCAGCAATCGGCCTTTGCAGTCCCCGCAGCCGATGCCCGCAGTTCGGCAGCCTTCCTCCACCCATTTCAAATCATCCTTAGAGGAAAACAATTTGTGGTAGGTGTAGACGTTGCAGTCATTGGGCTCTCCGGGATCTTCTCTTCTGGCCCGTTTTGGATCTGTCGGCATGGCCCTGATTTTTTTGCCCAAAGATTTCTCATCTTCGGAAAGATCAATGCCATTTCCGTAAGATTTCGACATCTTACGGCCGTCAAGACCTGGCACCAGGGGATTTTCAGTCAACAAAACCTTAGGCTCTGGCAATTTGCCTTTGTAGATATGATTGAACCTACGGATGATTTCCCGATTGAGTTCTAAATGCGCCACTTGATCCTGGCCAACGGGTACAAAATCGCCTCTATAAAGAGCAATATCAGCCGCTTGCAAAACCGGATAAGAAAATCTGCCTAAATTATGGGTATCTGAAGCCTTTGCTTCCTCTTCCGCATCCTTCCAAGTCGGCACTCTTTCAAGCCATCCCATCGGAGTCAGATTTGCAAAAATCATAAAAAGCTCTAAGTGCTCGGGCACCTGGCTTTGAATAAAAATGGTCGATTTCTCAGGGTCAATTCCCCAGGCCAAAAGTTCGGCAAAGACATCGCGGTTCCAACCCGGAATATTTTCCGTGGACTTGTAGGCTGTGGTCATCCCATGCCAGTCCATCACTCCGAAATAACAGTCGTAAGATTTTTGCAGCTCCAACCAATTTTTCAGAGCCCCAAAATAATGCCCAATATGAAGAGCGCCTGTGGTTCTGGTTCCGCTCATCACTCTTTTAAGACTCATCCGACAAGCCCGCCAAGAGCTAGGCTAATTAAAAGACTTCGTCCCATCATCACGGGGACACTTAAAAATTGTAGAGCCCCCAGGAAAATAAGAGCCATCAATACCAAGCTGGTCATTTGTTCGTTCTGTTCGAGCTTGTAATTCACTTCGGCTGGCAGAAACCTAGCCAGGACTTTGCCCCCGTCCAGAGGGTGAAGGGGAATAATATTAAAGATTGCTAAGAATAGGTTTACAGTGATAAAAACATCTAAAAGATGCACCACCGTTTCTTGAATGGGCATGGCATTCATGGTCCTTGCGACGACTGCCAAAATTCCAGAGCCGATAATTGCCAATAAAATATTTGAAGCAGGACCTGCAAGGGCAATCCAAAACATGTCTACCCGCGGATTTTTTAAATTTCTCGAATTCACAGGAACAGGTTTCGCCCAGCCAAAGAAAATCGGAGAATGAAAGACGATGGCCAGGATTGGCAAAATCAAAGTACCAATCATATCCATATGGGCAATCGGATTCAGAGTCAGCCTTCCCATAATTTGTGCGGTATTATCACCACGAAGTTTGGCGACATAGCCGTGGGCAAATTCGTGAAAGCAAAGTGCAAATAAAAAGGGCACGAAGTAGTACGCGGCCCTGACCGCCATATCCATTATATCCATAAGCTTTAAGGCTACCGAGCAGCCCATCAAAAGTCTAGAGAAGTCGTCTGGTTTCGCCAACTGTCAATATATGCCAAAGCTTCGAGATTCCTTGATTTTTTAGCCTTGCAACCTAAACTAAAAACTTCAAGGAGTTGCCATGGAAAACAGTCGCCCTGCCCTGACCATTTTGAGTGAAGATGAGCTCGCGTTCAGAGATGCCGTTCGCGATTTCGCCGAAAACGAAATCAAACCCCATGTCACCCACATGGACGAAGAAGCCAAAATGAAACCCGAAATTGTGTCAAAACTCTTTGAAATGGGGCTGATGGGAATTGAATCCCCAGAAAAATACGGCGGAGCGGGCTCTAGCTTCACCATGGCTTGTCTTGCGGTGGAAGAAATTGGCCGCGTCGATGGCTCGGTCAGCGTTCTGATGGATGTGCAAAACACTTTGGTGACCAATGCCTTTTTAAAGTGGGCCAACGACAAACAAAAAGATAATTATCTGCCAAAAATGGCCAAAGAGTGGGTCGGAGCTTACGCCCTGTCTGAAAGCTCCAGTGGTTCTGATGCCTTCGCCTTAAAACTCAAAGCAGAACAAAAAGGCGATAAATATATTTTAAACGGCAGCAAGCTTTGGATCACCAATGCCAACGAAGCCAGCGTCTTTATTGTGTTTGCCAACATTGATCCGACCAAAGGCTATAAGGGCATCACCGGCTTTATCGTGGAAAAATCTTTTCCAGGTTTTAAAGTTGGCAAAAAAGAAGACAAGCTCGGGATCAGAGCAAGTTCCACCTGCGAGCTTTTATTTGAAAATTGCGAAGTCCCTGCTGGCAACGTCATTGGCGAAGTTGGCAAAGGCTACAAAATTGCCATCGAAACACTGAACGAAGGCCGCATCGGGATCGGCGCACAAATGTTAGGGATCGCCCAAGGCGCTTTTGAAGCAGCCTTAAAATACGTGCAAAGCCGGGAACAGTTCGGCAAAGCCATCGGACAATTTCAAGGTGTGCAATTTCAACTGGCCGACATGCGAACACAGCTAGAAGCTGCAAGACTGATGGTCTACAACGCTGCAAGGCTTAAAGACTCAGGAAAAGATTTTATCGAAGCCGCTGCCATGGCAAAACTTTTTGCTTCGAATGCTGCTGAAGATATCACATCCATGGCCGTTGACCTTTTTGGTGGTAATGGTTTTACCAAAGAATATCCTGTTGAGAAATTCTGGAGAGACGCTAAGATCGGCCAGATCTATGAAGGCACCTCGAACATGCAAAGGCAAACCATTGCAAAAATGGAAATGGATTCTCAGAAGTAGTTTATTCTTTTTATGCTTTAGCGCGCAGGCGGCAGACCTCCCCGTTTTTCGCCTGCATCTGTACACCGAGCCTTCGAATGTTTCGCCTTATGATCAAAAGAATTCCAATGCTCTGTATTTTTTAGCCCAGATCAGTTCAAGTCTGATGAGCTATCAAGACGGCGAACTAAAACCAGAACTTTTAAAATCTTGCACTTACAAAAGCGCTACCGAAGTCATATGTGAATTTCGCAAAGGACTTAAATGGAGCAATGGCTCTGAAATCTTGCCAGATGATTTTATCAGGTCTTTTCATAATTTCATGGACCCTAAAAGTAAAAGCATGCGCCCTGATCTTTTATTTTCGGTAAAAAACGCCGCGCAAATCTCTAGGGGTGAAAAGACTATAGGAGAACTTGGCATCACTCTCGTAGGATCAACCAAGGATCCAAGTCTGCTTTTTACTTTGGAAAAACCAGATTCCGAATTTTTGTACAACCTGACAAGTCCCTTGCTATCGCCTGTGAAATCCACAAATTTTCCTTCTATCAGCGATTCCGCAAACCTTATTGTCCCCGGAGCTTATAAAATCAAATCCTGGACTCCGGGAAAAAGCATTCTGCTTGAACCCAATCGCTTTTATTTTAAGTCCATGGAAAAAGCCCCACTGATTGAATATTTATTTATCTCAGAGGACTCCGTTGCCTTAAATCTCTACGAGAAAAAGGAGTTGGACTTCCACCGAAGGCTTCCAACACTCTTTATTCCCAAATATCAGGGAAAGCCGGATTTTTTTGAAGTTCCCCAAGTCCGTTTTGACTACCTTGGTTTTTCCAAAGATCTCAAAAATTTCCCAGCCCTAAGAAAAGCCTTGTCGGAATCCATCGACTACAAAGAACTGGGTGATCTCTATCACGCCAAACCCCGCCCCGGCTGCCCTGGAATTCCCAGAGAGTGGATGGAAGACTACCCTTGCATCAACTACAAATTAGATACCGCAAAAAAAGCTTTCGCTGAAGTGACCGAAAAACCCAAAGACCTAAAACTTGTTTACTCCAAACAAGGGGGCAATGATCACAAACGATCGATGGAATGGATCCAAGCCCAGTGGCAAAAGAACTTGGGCATCCAAATTCCTTTAGAAGAAGTGGAAAATAAAATTTTTGTAGCACAACTTGAAAGCAAACCACCAACGATTTTCAGAAAAGGTCTGGCTTTCGAAAGACCCACTTGCTTAGCGGCTCTTGAAGCTTTTCTGCCAAAAAATTTAGAAAATTATTTGAAGATCGATGATATTGGATTTCAGAAGATTTTAGCCGAGCTAAAAGCTTCTTCTGATAACTCTAAAAAGCGCAAGCTCTGCTCTAGCGCCATGCACTTTCTGATTGATAATTATTATTTGATTCCAACAGGCCCCATCTTCTTTTCCATCTTGGTGCAACCAAAATGGAAAGGATGGAAGCTCAATGAGCTGAATCAATTGGATTTATCTGGTCTGCGACTCACAAAGTGATTTGACCAAAAGATCGACGACCGCTCCCCGCCATAAGCGTTCCTTGCTGTCTCAAAATGAGAACTTTCAGTATTTTCGGCTGGGCCCCTCGACTTGTCCAAGGCCTAGCCGATAAGCTTTAAGTAAGTTGAAGAGTGAAACTGAAAATACAGGAGGAATGTAATGTCGAATAAAAACCCGAATCCAAATCCAAACCCAGCACCCAAGGGCAATGCCAATACTGAAAAGCAAATCCCCAACAACGTGGTGCCGCTGAATGCTCACAAATGCCAGGCTGAAACCTGCAAAGCCAAGCCTGCCCGAGCTGGATTTTGCGATGAACATTACATGTGGTTTAAAGAAGGCCTGATCACTTTAGAGGGCTACAAAGCCAAAGACTTCGAAAAGAAGTACCACAATTTTATGCGCAAAAAATCCGCTTAAAAGGTATCTGCTTCCTTTTGGTGGATGCGATGCAAAAAGCCCTCATGTCCTGAGGGCTTTTTTATTGGGATCAGAGTATGTTCTGGTCATGAAAAAAGCAGTCTTGATTACTGGTGCAGGTTCTGGAATTGGCGAAGCCACCGTCTACGAATTTTCTAAAAACGGCTACTTTGTCTTTTTGTTGGGCCGAGATAAAGACAAACTGGAAAGAGTTGCAGGCAACTGCAAGTTCGGAGCGTCCAGGATCGCCTGCGACCTTACCGACCCCTCTCAAATTACCAAAGCCGTCGATCATCTGAAATCTCGACCTGATGTAAAACTTGAAGTTCTGGTTAATAACGCCGGCATCTTTGAGCGACATCCCTACAGTGCCGGGATCGAGATTTGGGAAAAAATCTTTAAGACCAACTTGATGGGTCCAGTGAACCTCACTCAGCAGGTAGTGCCGCTGATGATCGCTCAAGGCTCAGGATCTATCGTCAATGTGTCTTCGACCCTTGGAATTAAGCCCGTGGCTGACGTCAGTTCATATTGTGCCGTGAAAGCGGCGATGAATAACTGGACCCAATCTTTAGCATTAGAGTTAGCCCCTAAAAAAATTCGTGTGAATTGTGTCTGCCCCGGAATTGTCGATACACCCATCCACCCCTTTCACCAATTGAAGGGCCCGGCCAAAGAGCAAACTCTGCAAGGCCTGTCGGGACTTCAGCCATTGGGCCGCATCGGCACTCCAGAAGAAATCGCCAAAGCGATTTATTTTTTAGCCTCTGAAAATTCTTCCTGGACCACTGGCGCTATTTTAAGTGTTGATGGTGGCATCGGCATTTCATGAAAAGTATTACTTTAACGACGCATTTCAGCTGTGCGCATTTCTATCATCAGCAGAAATGGAATGAAAAACAGAACCGCGAAACTTTTGGCAAATGCTTTGATCCTTTTGGACATGGTCATGATTATAAACTGCAGGTCCAGTTTGAGCGCCATCAGGAGGAAAGCCCTTTTGAACTAAAAAACACACTGAGTGACATGCTTTCAGCTTTAAAGGAAAAAGTAGATCACAAACACATCAATCATATTTTGCCTGAATTTAAAGACAAAGTCCCGACCACTGAAAATTTAGCCCATTATTTTTTAGGTGAGCTTTCAAAACTTTCGGCCCCTAGAAAAATCCAGGGGCTGAAACTTTTTGAAACTCCAGATATCTGGGTTGAACTGACTAATTAGACTATTCGACGATTTCAGATGCTTTGAACGAAGTCACAGCACAATGACCGTCATACATTAAATAAGAAGAAAGGGTCATGTCCAAGGTGTAGGTTTCAAAAGCCATTTCGCCTTTTTTGAATCCCCATTTGACCTGATAAGTTGTAATCTCGTTGTCACTGCCGTCGTATTCGAATTTATTAAGAGTGAGTTTTTTGATTTTAATGTTGGAAACCTCTGCGTTTGCAACATTGATTTTAATCAACTTCAGAGCCACAGCACGAGCCTGAACAGCGTCACACTCGGGCGCCTTGGGCTCTACTGCCAAAGCAGAAATAGAAATTGCCGCAATAAAGAAAAAAGAAACAATAGCTTTCATAAAAACTCCTTTGAGGGTTGAGGGACCTCGATTTACCCACGTTTACCGCATAGCGCAACGCATATCTTGGACTGAAACCTAGGAATCGTTTTCTGAAAGAAACTCTCTCGCCAAGCTTTCAAAAAAAAAGAAAATTGAGCAAAGTACGACTATGAGACCTAGTAACCATAGAAACCCCCTGCTTCCGGACATCGTGGCGTTCAAAGATTATCGCGAATTCCTGGCGGCTGTTTTTGACTTAAAAAAAATACAAAACAAGAAATTCTCTTACGAGTACTGGTCGCAAAAAATTCCGGCAACAAAAAGCTATCTGAAATTACTCATTGGTAAAAAACGGCACACCAGTCAGGACCGACTTTGGAAACTGGCAAATCTTTTTGAGCTGACTGATTTTGAAAGACAGTATCTGATTTTTCTATTTCATAAAAATACCGCAATAAATCGCGAAGTCTCCAAATACTATGAAGATATTTTGACATCATTTAAGGACCGAGCTCAGCTGTTATCGCAGACCGGAATTGAGCTGCCGCCGACAAATCTGCCGACAGACTCTCATATGATTTATAAGTCTTGGCTGCATATGGCCCTGTGTTCTCTCGTTAGACTTTCTGATTTTAAAGAAGATGCGAGCTGGATCCAAAAGAAATTGAGTGATCCGACTCTTACCCAAAATTCTATCTTAGAGGCTTGGAAAGAACTGGTCTCAGCAGGCGCTATAAAAAGAAAAAATGAAGGCTATGAGGATCGCCGCCATGTCGCTTTCGACAATCAACTGACAGATCCCAATAATTTTAATGTGGTTCGTCCCGTCTTAGCTAAGGCTTATGAGGTCTGCGAAAATGCTTCACGCTATCGATCTTTCACTTTTCAGACTTTGAATGTTGCCCTTAGCAAAGAAGAAGGGTTTCAGCTGGTCAATATGTACCAAAAACTTTTCAAAGATATCAATGATCTGCAAATGCAGTCTAAAAATCCAGAGTATGTTTTTTTGATTTCAAATAATTTTTTTAATGTCACGCCGAGAGAGCCACAAGATTAATTCCCAAGCAAAACTTTTCGGCAAGCGCCCCCGACCATTCTTGGCGCTTGAATTTTGGCTTCGGTTTTGGATTCTTTCCAATTGCCGAGATCGATCAGCTTTCCTTTTGCCTGGACCAGCAGAGCTCTATTGGTGACGTCATTTCCATTGGCGTCCAAATACAGGTAGCGGCCTTTTTGGCTCAGTAAAGATTTTCTTTCTGCAGCCGTTAACGACGGGTCTCCAAGCAGGTCAAAAATATAAGATTCTTCCCCACTATGATGATTGGCTCCATATCCTATGGCGGTAGCCGGAAGAACCAAAGGCCTACTAAAAATTCCCTTCAATGTGGCTTTCCCGATCTTTCGATCCAAGTTATCCCCTTCTCCGGATTCCTTAACCTCTTCCATAGCGACAGAAAAGTTTTTAGAATTTAAAAAATATTTTCCCGTTCCTTTGACCTGATCATTTTCAAAATCCGAAATCTCATCCCCGAATCGATTTGGAATATAGGCCGTGGCGACGGTGTCATTGATAACAATATCACCTAAAAATTTCAGATCGGCTGCGGAAGTCATCAAAGAAAATCCAATGTCTGCTGAGAAAACCGAGTACACAGAACGCTTGGGTTTTTCCGGCAGCGAGATCTGCATTTTTAAATTTGGCAGAATCGCGTTGGGCAGAGCTAGCTCTAAATAGGACCAAGAAGAGTCTTGATTTTTCTGCTGCTGATAAACCACTTTAGGATTTTTAATACTAAAGTGAGTCCCGGAAATAGAAAAGGAGACTTCTTCAATCTGAACCTGGCTATTTTTAATTTCTTTTTCAGTGGCACTCGCAAACTTCACGACAAGATTTTTTGGTTTAAAAAATTCGGTGTAGGCGTCGACTTCGCGGTTGTGTCTGTCAAAACGAAGTTCTTTTTCATTTAAAAACAGATAGTTCGAGCCATCAGCCAGCTTGGGAGCTTCGGCCTTTGGAATCCGGCGTACCTGTTTGACAAAGATTTTGGTCTTTGTCCCTTGATCGGGCATGCCCTTCCACTCGATCTCAATGAAAGTGTCTTCACCTGCCTTCTTATAAAAAACCACCAGTTTCTTTAAAAGCTCATCAATCTTCAGATACTCAGCCGCTGTCATCAAAGTCCTGGCTGCAAACTGTCCGCCGGCAGATTGCTGAAGGCTCACTTCTGCGGGCTCGCCATGGACTCTGACGATTTCAGGTCTTGTGCCATTGGCATGAGTGACCTGGTTCTCTTCGCCGCTGTAGGAAATGACTTGGGTCTCAATTTGCCCAATGGATTCTTTGCCAGGAATAAATAGCGAAGCCACGCCATTGAAAAGCTCTCCTTTAAAAGGAGGATGTACGGCAACACCCATTCCTACCATCTTTTCATCGACCCCAAATCGTCTTCTGGCAATAAAGCCGCGGTCCGTATATAGAGAGCCCCAGACAAATTTGAGAGTTTTTTCTAGGCTATCGGTGGAATTTAAATTTAATTTGCCGCCTTTGGACTCATACAGACCAGCACCGTTAAATTCGGCCCCGTCTTCCACATTGCTGCTGCTGCGAAATTTTAATTTCACTTCATCACTTCCGTCGGCTAAAAAAGCTTGCGACAGTATCTGCTGAATGGTTTTAACAAGGTTTTTGGGGATTTCGGCGTTTTGAATTTCTGTCCTGATTTGCTCTAAAATCTGAGAACTTGCGGCCAAAGACTCTTCGCCGGCTTTTATAGAGCTTAATTTCTGTAAAATAAATTGTCTTAAAGTTTGGCCGTTGCTGGCATGGGCCCTTTCAAAAAAATCAATAGAGAAAGAATCCGAAATCACCATCGCTTTGGACACAGTATTTTCGGGAATGGTTTTTAAAATCAGGCCCAGCTGACTGCCTTTTCCGCCATAGGCTGGGATATCCTTCAGCGAAAGCGTTTTGGCATCCACAATACTTTTTGTTTGAAGATCTAGGGACACCTTCATAGGCTTACGAACTTTTAAAGCCTTTAGTCTTTTTAAATCAGAAGCCGCGGGATTGAGAATCAAATCCACTCGTTTTTCAAACTCACCGCCATTGGGCGGATTCTCCGCATTGAGAAAGATCCATTGTCCCGCGAGCTTTTTAAGCGCCAAGGCTTTTTTGTAAAAGACCACAGGCGCTTGATACATTTGCGCTAGCAGCACCGCGTGCGAAGCCGGAGTCAGCGGGACGGCTGAGATATAACCAGCAACCGGTGGAAATTCTCGCAGATATTGGTCGGTGACCAAAATGCTATCTGCATTTAGCTCCCCCGATTGAGTCTTCTGTAAAAGCTCCGCTTCGGAACCAATCCAGACCAATTTCCCCACACCCCAGGCATCCGTGTAGGGAATGGCCTCTGAGATCTGGCTGCCTTCAAAGATTTTGATGTTTTGAGCTCTGATTTCTGGCGCCAATTTCCTTAAGGAATCTAACTGAAATGGCAGGGCTTCTAGCTGCACATCTCCGCCTGTTATTTCATCAGCAGCTGATTTTAAAATCAGATCATGAATTTTTTTAATGATGACGGCATCGGAGAGCTCTTTGGTCACCAAATTGAAATGACTCCAGTAAATACCATCGTCGCCCCCTCGGGTTGTTAATACTCCCAAATATGCTTTTGGATGAGGATCTGCAAAAGTGACTTTTTCAAGTTCGCTTTGAGAAAGATTTTTGAACTCTGGAAAAACCCGCAAAAAATCGGCATGAAATTCATAATGATCCATATCGATATAATATAATTTTTCAGGCTGACCACTTTGATCAAGAAGCACTACAAACTTAGTAAATTCAGAAAACATTTCTGAACCCCGTCTTCTCGCCGCCTGAGAAAAATCTGTCGTCGCAAAGGGCGGGTCGGCCCTGAGCTCTGGGTGGCTGACGAGAACACACAAAAACAGCAGGAGTGCTAAAACCAGTGAACTTTTCATAGAACGTGAATATACCGAAATCTCTATTAATTTTCGCCTGTTATGATTTAGACAAAGTGACCAATTTGGGCTTAATTGTTTAGGAGTTCCTCATCTACTAGATCCCAGTTTAGGTGCAGATTTCATTCCATGCTGGACCCTAAAATGCATTAAAAATTGCCCATGCAGTTGAGGCCCAAATACCCTATTTCGATACTATTTCTGAGCCTGTTCACCCTGCTGTTGCTGACAAGGGCCCTGCCCGCTCAGGCTGCCAAGGTCCGCTGTTCTTCGATCTTGCTGGAAACCCCTGTTTATAGCCACGGCGAAGAAGCCGAATACACCGACCCCGTCGAATATTATTTCCCCATCGAATTTGGAATTCATAGCAAAGGATCGCTAATAAGAAACAACCCGGGCGAACCCTTCACCATGATGGGAATGCGTCAGCCAACTCAACCTGTGCATAAAGACATTCCCTTTGACATGCAACTGGACCCCGATGCCGACCCCCACGTCAGTTCTTATTTTGTCAAAATGACCTTCAATCCCGTTACCAGCGAGTTCAGCTATACCCTGTTTTCCATGGAAAAGGCAGGACCCCTGCACCATCTTCTTAACAAGCCCATGCAGTTGACCTGGAAGACCTATTCCAGGGAAGAAACCGTCGACCCCAAAGACATTGCAAGTTTTAAAGTCGATGAGAAAGATCTGGATCCGCGCAGAAAGATTACCTTAGTGGTCAGAGACAAAAAAAATGGAGCGGCGATGGCCATTATGAGAATTTACGATGGCTCTCCTTTTCCAGCCCTGTTTTTTGGAGACAAAGCCAATTCTCTGAGCGTCCCCACAACAGATCCCCGCACTCCTCTAGAAAGGCGACACCCAGAGCTCGACTTGCGTTCTATATCTGAGTATATCTTTGAGCCCGGAAGACTGGCCCGAAGCCTTAAATACACAGGTCATGCCATGGGATATCTTTTTGCACACTTTTCCAGTCTGCTGAAAATGAAATATGGCTTTTTGGGGTTGGCCCCACCAGAATTTTGGAATGGTCTCGTCGCCGCTGAAATCACCGGAAGAAATTTAGAAAAATTCATGACAGCCTATGATAAAGGCGGCTGGGGATTTACTCTTCATGCTGTTGTCAAAAAAGGTGAAAAGGCCAAATTGGTCAAGCCAGGCACCACCTTTAAACAACTTAAAACCAAAAAAGGCGACACCGACACAAAGTACATCGTCTATGTTAGGGTTAAAGATATGATCGAAAATTTTCACGGGCCGCACCGATTGGCCCCCGAGACAGAAGTCCTTAAGGGTTATGATGGCTCATTTTAGCGCTGTCACAGCACTCAGATATTCATAAATTTCTTTTTTACTTAAATGTTTAATCTTCACAAGCTTGGAGCTGACAATTTTCAAAAATTCTCCAAGAAGCATATTGTGAATTTCTCGGGCTAAGACAGCACTTGGTTTTTTGAAATGCAAAATTTTTTCCCTGTGACCTGCCATCAAATGCTCTTCGATGCGGGCTTCTGCCTTAATGACCATTCGTTCAAAAATCGCGGCAAATTCCTGATTATGGCCGGCCTCCATATAAATCTGAATAATCACAGCAGCTTCTTGCGGAAATTTTTCAGCCCATTCTAAGTTTTTTAAAAAGTGAGTGCACAGTCTTTCAAAGGCATTCATCTGAGGCTTAAAGCTTTCGGAAACAATCTGATAGTTGTTTTTCACAATGCGATCAAAAAGCGCCTGGATAAGGCGATCTCGGTTGCTGAAGTGATAAATGATATTCGGAGCCGTCGTCTTGCAGCGGTCAGCAATTAACTTAAAGCTCACTCCCGACCAGCCCAGAGTGCTCATCAAATCCAAGGTGCTTTCCAGGATCAAATCCTGGCTTTCCAGCTGTGTTAATCTTTTGCGCACTTGATTTCCTTTTTTCAAAGTCCGCCTCTTGTTGGTCAAAAAACTGGAAACTTATTACTGAATAATGTTAAGTATCGGCTGAATCAAAATAAGTATGAAACTTTTAACGATGGACCTTGGTCCAAATTCTAAAGGAGAAAATAATGAAAACCCTTATCGCAGCCACCCTCTTCGGCTTTAGCTTGTTGTCTTTGCAGGCATCAGCAGGGACGCTTACGATCACCTGTGGAAAAAACGCCTATGAAGCTTTAGAGCAAAAAGATCTGTCTCTGGCTGAATTTGCTTTGGTCTTAAAAACTCGTGGCGCTAACAATCCCGCTGAAGTTCAATCCATGACCGATGATGGAACAGAACGAAGTTCTTCTATCTCAAAAGTTCTTTATAAATTGCCCAACGTCACTGTGGAAATGAACAATGGCAGCGAATATAAAATCACTGACCTTCAAAATTGTGGCAATCTGGAAGCCAGCACCGGAGACATGGCTTTTTCTAAATACGTCGGTGGATTCGCTGGCCGCGGACCCATTGTTCGCGGCAAATGCAACTGTGCTAGCAACTAATCTAAAGGAAAATTTATGAAAAATATTTTTGCGATTTTAGCGATTTTTATGACTTTGGCAGCTGAAGCTAAGCCCATCCACATCTATTGCATGCAGACAACTCCTGCCACGGCCCACGGATTCATACTGGAAGAAGCTGGCGTTGAATTTAGCAATGGAACATTCCGTTTTATACCTGGAAGAGTTGGCACAGGACTAACCAATGAACAAGGGGACGGAACTATTGGCGACATGCTCTTAGAGAGCGATCAGAAGCTGCCTCCGAGCCCTGAAGACCAGGCAAGCTCTGCCCAATGGAAAGATGCCGTGCCCTTTCAACTTCCAATCGAAGGTGCGAGATACGTTCTTTACATTCAGAAATCGACTTTTACAGCCACTAAGGATGAGGACGTCCCCAGCGCTCGAATGAAAGTAAACGATGGCCGCAAAGAACGAAATTATATTTTAATGTGCAATTTACTTTAACCAAACAAAGGAAAGTTTATGAAAAAGATTTTATGTTCTCTAGCCCTGATCCTGACCTGCGCTCAGCCAACTTTTGCTGCCTACGTCGTCGAAAACGGTTCTGATGCTCCTCCTCGACGGATCGAAAAAGTTGAAATTTCCAGTACTGGAATCACAGCGAGAGACGCTGACGGAAAAGCCTGGTACATTCCTACTTCGTCCGTGCGTGATCAGGGGTACGAAATTCTTTCACTGGCAGAAGCCTTGAACAGCAATAAAGGCCTGCTTTTAACATGCGAGTATTTCAACCTTGGCAACTGCTATGTTTTCAAAGTAATTCTTAAAAAAAGCCGCTAGACAAAACCGACCCAGGAGATTTTTATGAAATATTTTATTGCGATTTTAGCCACGTTTATTATTGGAGCCACCGCTCAAGCAGAAGTTAAAGTTTACTGCGTGCAGATCAGCCCCAAAAATTCTCACGGCCTTATTTTTGAGGAGGCCACTCTGACTTCAAGTGCTGGCAAAGCGAAACTTGTCCCTGGCCGATTTGGCTTCGGACTGACCACTGAACAAGGAGACGGAACCATCAGTCAAGATATGCTTCTTGAATCCAATCGTGCTCTTTCGCCCAGCCCAGCTCACAGTGCAAGCTCTGCTCAATGGAAGAATGCCGTGCCCTTTTTGCTTCCCATTGAAGGCGCTGAGTATGTGGCTTATTTCCCTGCAGAAGCTTTCGGTGGCGAACTGAATGACTTCAAAGCTCGGGTCAAAGTAACTGGCACTTCAGAAAAGAATTATATTTTAACCTGCAACTTGCTTTAATAGTGGTAGACCACATCCGCATCTAGATCCTTAAATTTTCCAGCGACTTCTTGTTTGGGGGCCACGCGGCCATCCATCTCAAGAAGTTTGCTGCCATCCAAAGCAAAAGTAAAAATCACGGGGTCCACTAGTGCTGAAATCAAAAAACTAGAGGGTTTCATTTTTAAAACCACGGCATCTTGATCTGCGACTTTTGCGACTTTGATTTTAAAGATCTCAAAACCGACTGTTTCTTTACGAAACCAAACCCCATATCGAAAATCCACGGTTTTCCCAGAAGTAAGATCCGCCCAGTTGTCGCGGACAAATTTTTGGAAGTTCGCCGGCACCACCAAAGTCTTTGCCAATTTTTCATCGGACTTTTCGACTTTGCCGTCCGCTTTGGTCAATGTGAAGTAGACCCTACCCTCTTTGACTTCGATCAGACCTTTTTCTTTGGTCTGAGCTTGTTCGATTTCGGTCTTAACTAATGCCGACCCCTGAACAGTGGCGACCTCTCGGACGGCTAAATTTCCGCCAAGATCTTTGAACTCAGCCGTCGTGGTTTCACGTCCATCATCAGTGGTGGTAGAAACGACTTGCATTGTGAAAAGCTTTTTCTGGCGGTTGGATTTCTGTTGATAGAGATCCCCCGTGTACACGGCCCAGGAACCTACGCCGAAAAGGGCTATAAGAATTAAGACTGCAGTTTGTTTCATAAATTTCTACCTCTTCCGACTTGACAGAGTGCGCAATATTGGTTGATGACTAGCGAATCATGGAATCAAATCATAAGCCTTTAAGGCTGTCAAAACTCATGGCCGAGAAGGGACTCTGTTCCAGACGTGAAGCCGATGTTTGGATCGAAAAAGGGTGGGTTTTAGTCAACGGCGAAGCCGTTACTCAGTTGGGATCTAAAGTCGATCCCAACGACCGCATCACTTTGCAGCCCGAAGCCTTGAGAGCCCAAAAAAAACTGATCACCGTGATCTTAAATAAACCCATTGGCTACGTTTCAGCCCAGCCTGAAAAAGAGTATCAGCCAGCCATTCAGCTTTTGACCGAGCAAAATTACTCAGGGGTGGATAAACCGCCAGTGATCCCGAGAAATTTAGATGGCTTGGCGGTCGCCGGAAGATTGGATATCGATTCTCAGGGACTTTTGATCTTCACTCAAGATGGCAGGTTGGCTAAAAAATTGATCGGTGAGAACTCTGTGGTTGAAAAAGAATACTTAGTGCGTGTGGGCGGAACCTTATCCCCGGCAGATTTGAAACTTTTAAATCACGGCCTAGAGCTTGACGGCAAAAAACTAAAACCTGCCAAAGTCGAATGGCTCAATCAGGATCAGCTGCGCTTTGTTTTGATCGAGGGCAAAAAACGCCAAGTGCGACGCATGTGTGAGATGATGGGGCTTGAGGTCAAGGGACTCAAACGAGTCCGTGTCGGAAAATTAATGCTTGGAAATTTACCTGAGGGTCAGTGGAGATTTCTCTCCACCGATGAAGAGATCTAGAAGTGATCTAGTAATCACCAGCGCTGTGGCCTGCGGTTTTGTCTTCAAAATAAGACTTCAGTCCCAAATTGTAGGTAACAAAGCCAAACTTCAACATTTCACTGTAAGCCTGCTCGCTCAGCCAGTTTTGCTTAAACACTCGGTAAAGCCCGATCGCCAATCCCGTGCGGTCTTTTCCCTGCCAGCAGTGAATGTAAATGGGATACTGTTTTTTATCCGTCAGCAATTTATAGATTTTGCTCATGTCGCCGTCCTTTGGATACAAAACGGGATTTAAAGGAACACTGATAAACTTCATACCATTAGCTTCTGCTAGTTGCTTTTCCTTTTTGATGGCCTTGCTGTCATTATCAAGATCAATGATCGTTTTGATTCCATAAGTTTTTGCCAGATCCAAGATCTGCCACAGAGGCGGCTCACCACCACGATAAATTTTGCCTTTAACAACTTCGGCAAATCGAACCGCTGGTAAATTGTCAGACTGATCTGCTGAAACTTGTCGCAAAGGCAAAAGAACAAGAGCTGCTACGAACAGTATCTTCATAAGGTGGTTCCCCTTTTTGTTCTAAGAGCATTTACTCTATTGTCGGCGGGAAAGCCTTCTGGTGCAATGGACCTGGGCCATTCCTAAACAAACGATGTAGAAAGCTTAAGATAAAAACGGACCTAAGTCCGACCCGGATGAACGGGCTTAAAGCTTTCTCGCAAGCTTTTGATCCAAGTGATTTCATCCTGAGTGAAACCGGCTTTGAGTCTGAGCTCTTCGCTGATCTTTTCGATTCTTCTGGGAATTTGATTTTTTAATTTTTGCATTCGTTCTGGAAAATCATTTTGCGGATCTAGGCCTTCGGCCCTGCACAGCTCTCGGTACCAACGAGAGCCGAAGTTCACGTGATCAATTTCTTCGGTGAAGATAATTTTTAAGATCGGCAAAACCCAGTTGTCGGCAATGCCGGTGAGACGCCTGAGCAAAGTATCACCGGCATCCAGCCCACTGCCCTCGAGATACCTGTGCACGATCAAAACTCTGTCGATCAGGGAATCTTTAGAGCTCACGGCATTCCAAAGCACATTGTGAATCGGCCAATCCCCCCACTGGTAACCCAATTTATCGATGCCCTTGAGACACATGTCCAAGTGGGTACTTTCAGATTTAATAACGGCAATCAAATCTTCGCGAAATGCCAGAGGGGCTTCCGGATACTCTTGCAAAGTGCGCAGTCCCAATTCCATGGCCTGCATTTCGATATTGGCCAGATCATGCAGCAATCGCGCTTGGCCCTCGGCAAAGGACAGGCCTTTCTTGTCGGGGTGAAACTCTGGAAGTAAAACTTCAATATTTCTAGCTGGAACATCTGGAACAGTTAGCTTTGAGTGAAAGGCCAGCTCGCAATAGCTATCAATCTGAAGGACCTTTTCAAAGACATTGGTTTCCTGGTAAGCCATAGCCATTTATAAGGGCCGTTAACACTCCTCAGCAAGACAAATTTCTGGGAATTCGGTAGTCTCCCCGCCATGGGAAAATCCTGGAAAAATCCGCACAAGGTCGCAGCGGCACAAAAAAAGGGCGCCATCTTTACAAAGCTTGCCAGAGAGATTCAAGTCTCTGCGAAATTAGGCGGTCCTGACCCGGCAGCCAACTCCCGTCTTCGCATTGCCATTGAGGCCGCCCGCAAACAACAATGCCCCATCGACACCATTGAAAGGGCCGTCAAAAAAGGTGCGGGGCTTTTGGAAGGCGCCGCTGAAATTGAAGAAACCATGTACGAGGGTTATGGACCCCATGGTGTTGGAGTGATGGTCGAGTGCCAAACCGACAATCGCAACCGCACCGTTCCTGAAATCCGCATGGTTTTCAAATCCCACGAAGGCAACATGGGAGAAACCGGCAGCGTTGCTTGGATGTTTGATCGAGTTTGTCTGTTAGAGGGCACAAAGGCTGGATCTTTTGATCCCGACGAAGAAGCCATTGAAGCCGGCGCCAATGAAGTAGAAAAATCTGCTGAAGGATATTCTTTTTTTGGCGCTCCCGAGTCTTTGGATTCCATCCGCCAAGCCTTAACCGGTCGCGGTTGGACTATCGGAACTGCAGAGCTTGCCTATAAGCCGAAAAACATCACTGATCTCACGGAAGCTCAGATGAAAGATGTTCTCGAGTTTTTGGAAGAGCTGGACGAGCACGATGACACTCATCGGGTTTATGTGACTATTAAGTAAGGTATTGAAAAGCTGTGGCAAAATACTGAATTTGCTTAATCATGGAAAAAAAGCCATTGGCCCGGCTTGGAGAAAGATTGCTTTCAAAGCCCAAAGCCTTCACAAAGTCCGGCTTAAACTGCAAAATTTCTTGGGGAGTCGATCCCGAATAAAGTTTTAATAAAATAGCGACAAGCCCCCGCACGATCAAGGCATCGCTATCGCCTTGGAAAATAATTTCTCCTTGGGGGTTTAGCTTTGCATGCAGCCATACCTGAGATTGGCAACCCTTCACCAAAGATTCTGAGGTCTTTAAGTTTTCCGGTAGCTCTGGAAGTTTTTTGCCGATGGCGATGATATGTCTATAGCGCTCTTCCCAATCTTTGAGACTAGAAAACTCAGCGATCACCTCATTTTGTTTTTCCTGCATGGATTTGGACATAAATTAAGAAATCATCTCCTTGCCTAATTGCAGGAGCCGATCCTCAAGCTCCCGCCCCTGCTCTCCGATCGCCTCCAGAAATCGCGGCCTATCGAATGTTGCAACCATCTTATAAGATTTAACAAAAAAGGCCACTTGTTCTTCAAAATACCCATTCCATAGCTGAATGCTTTTAGGTTTTGCTAAACCAAGAGACTTCATCTCAGTTTTCGTGGCTTCAAAGCGGTTGAGATACTCTAAATTTTCTGAAAGTTGTCGGGGCGAAAAATCCAAATGCACTAGGACATCTTCCAGCAAGGCCATTTCCACGTAGGTCAAAAAATCACTGAGTTCAGACCAAAACCTAAGACCTTCTTTGCCATAGCTGGATTTACAGAAAAAACTATTGCAGACAGCGCTTCGATATTTCCAAACTCCGCAGTTTTGTTGGTCCTGATCGTAATAGGGACAAAGCCAATCCCGGCGATTGCCAAAGTCTTTGGGCTTCCTAGAGTTGAATTCCACTTGGAAACTTAAGGGGGCCACCATGCCGATTGGCAGGGCTCCCCTTCTTTTAGAGATATTTTCTTTTAAAGTTTGGGTGATAAATTCAGGAGTGCTTTGAGTTTCTAACAAGGCTCCAATCAAATAATTGGGCATGAAAGGATAAAAGGTGCAGCACTTTAAATCTGGCTTATAGGTGATGGGACCTCTGTGCTTTGATTTCTGCATGGCACAGTTGTCACAGGTGGCCTTGGTTTCGACCAAATCCAAAGCCAGTAATTCTGGGGCGAAGAAATTCCCGTAAATCGGAGGCAAAGTGTATTTAAGTTTGATTGCGTCCCCCGGGGATTCAGAGATATGAATATTGTATGTTGAAAATTTATAAAAATCCAGCCCTGGAAAGGCGAAGCCCCACCCAGAAGCCGCCGATAGCAATTTCTGTGGCCTTTTACAATCAACTGCCGATGCTGGAGTTAGTTCTTGCCGGTCTTCAGCGCCAGTCAGCCAAAGATTTTCAAATTATTCTGTGCGACGATGGCTCAGCACCTGAGGTGGTCAAAAAGATCCAAGACTTGCTTTCAAAAAATCCCCTTCCCTGTCTTCATCTATGGCATACCGACAAAGGTTTTCGCAAAAACCGTATGCTCAATTGGGGAATTCATTATTGCTTGGCCGATTACATGGTTTTTATTGATCAAGACTGCGTTCCACACCGAGAGTTTATCAAAGAGCACTCTGAAAATCGTAAATTGAAAACCGCCCTTTCCGGAAGAAGAATGGAATTAACCCCCTGGCAATCTCGGCTGCTGACCCCAGAAAAAATCCGAGAAGGATTTTTAGAAAAAAACCTGTGGTGGTTGATTCTGTCGGGGGTTTATATGAAAGATGCTAACGGCGGAAAAGGAATTTATTTAAAGCCTGGACCATTGCGGGACGGAATCAACAAAAACCCGAGAGCCTTGGTGGGATGCAATTTTTCAATTCACCGTCAGGATTTATTGGACATCAATGGCTTTGATACCCGTTACGAAGCTCCGGGCATCGGCGAAGATTCCGATATTGATTTTAGACTGCGCCTAAATGGCATCAAAATTCAGTCTTTTGCAAACGCCGCTGTCCAGTACCATGCGTTTCACAAATTGACTAAAAAGCCGATCTCCAACGAAAAACTTTTTTCTGAAATCCAAAAGGAAAAACAGGCAAAAACCAAGTATGGACTGCAAGAACAGCTCGCTGCCCTAATAACTCCTTCGCCGATGTAATCAAAAATATTTTTGCATCTTATCTAAGCCCAATTTCTCAATCGCCGATCGGTGATTGCAATTCCTGCATAGCAGTCTGAGATTTTTCTCGGTTGATTCTCCACCTAAAGAAACAGGTTCAATATGATCCACCTCGAGTGCAAAGTCCGATTGACAGTTGCAACACCTGCCCTGATCCCTACTCCAGATCTTCCGTTTTAAATGAACCGAAATATATTTTCTTCTGCCCCCTTCTCCCTTTTCACCACTCTTTTGACATCCTGTTTCCGGGACGTCCAAGGCGACTTCCTGGGCAGCTTGCTTTTTTTGTGGTTCGGAGGGTCTAAACGGAGGCGCTTTCTCTCTAGATCTCATTTTGTTTTTTTCAGTTTTCTCTTTTTTCTTCAACGGATCAAACTTTTCTAAACCTAAATCACAGAGCATTTCAAATAGCCGTTCCATCGATAAATTCGGATGCGAATGCGCAAGCAGTGCTTTAAGCTTTTCCACTTTTTCTTGCAGAGCTTCGCTTCCCACAAAATCAAAGCGCACTTTGGTTTTAGTGATGGGCTTGATTTTGTCCTTTGGTTTCTCGATCTCTGGATTTTCACTGGCTATGATTTTCTCTGCATCTCTTGAACTTTTGTTTTCTAATTTTTTTAGAAAATCTAGTTTTTCTTTATCTTCTAAAGCTTCATCTTGCTTTTCACTACTTTTAAAGAAACTTTGAGCAAGACTTAAATTGCTAAGAGTCATGGCCCCAGAATTAATTTTATTTTCTATTTCTGGCAGGGACTTTAGCAGTCTCATGGCGTTGATTCTTCGGTAGGCCTGATCTTCACTATAGCCCAATTTCTTAGTCGCAAAATCAAATAGAGAGGAAAACCCCAAAGCACTATAGAGTTTTCTAGATTCAATCTCACGCAAGTGATGCAACATCTGAGTCAGAAGTTCTCTTTCACACTTTGCAATTTTCTCGGTTTCAGAAATTAATGTGAAATCTGTTAAGTGTCGCAAGTTCATAGGGAACTCCTTTTTTGCAAGAAAAGAAAACAGAATTTTATAGTCTGGAAAATTTTAAAAATCAAAAAGTATTCTGATTTTCAAAATAAAAAATATCATAAAAAAAGAAACCGGCTTTTCTCTTCTCTTCTTTTTTTTAATTTTTTTATTTTTTTAGTTTTTTTATTTTCAAAGTGAGAAACTTTTCAAGTTCAGAAAAAGCTGCACAACCGAGTTCTTTTTTTTTAAACGAAGTTTCGTTGCGAACCCAATTTATTTTTAAATCCAAATTTTCGAAAATCAGAAATTTGGGAAAGTAAAAATTATTAAAAAAGTCATTGGATCGCCGGAGTCTTCAATTTTTGGCTTATAATTTTTTTTGAGAAACCAGAATCCGCCTCGATAACTCGCAAAACCCCAGCTTTGCCAGCAAGAACCCAAAAGCTCAGTTGATTAACTCTTGGTCACCTGGCAATCCCCACCTAACACCCGCAAGTTAAAACACCTGTCCCAAAATGAGAACTTTAAAATCATCCCTAAATTCAAGACCCTAGACTGTCTCAATCCAAGCCATTTCGAAGTCGGCCTGGCAGCAGCTTTGCTTTTATAAGGTTTATCGGAGGAGTTTATGAAACTCGCATTGAGAGCACTGGTGGTCTTATTTTCTATGCCTTGCCTGAGCTTTGCTTGGGTATCCACTGAGGGAACAAAAAAAGACTATGACTTTGTTTACCGGGTCAACGGTCACCCGATCACGATCACGCGCACTGCTGCTTCCTATGAGGAAGCCTTTGATAAGGCGGCACAAGACTGCTTTCGCGTCCTTAAAAATGGTCGAAAATTGACCGAAGATAAGGGCCTGGACATCATAGACATCTGCGCCAACCCCAGATCAACTTGATCTTCTAAAGGCCTCGGATCTATAATTAGACTTCGAGGTGACCTTTGGGAATATTCAAAGCTGTTGGCGATTTCTTATTTGGAAAAGATCCTGATATTTTCGATGAAAATGGCAATGTCTTGCACAAGCATCCCAAAAAAAAATGGGATGATTGGCAGAACCGTTTAAAAACCAATCCCCATTACAATTGGCGCAATCACACGGGCACTCAAGCCGGCAAGCGCCCACCTGATCAAAAATCAACACCAAAAACCCCATAAGGAGTGTTCCAATGCCTAAAGCACGAAGAAACAAAAGCGTTCGTCACAAGAAAAAGCGTCTCGCCAAAAAGAAACGCATGTTAAAAGCTAAAACCAAAAAGAAAAAGTAGATCCTCAATTGACTGTCGATCTGACAGTCAATTGCTACAAGACTCAACAATTTAAAGACCCATTAAATCTCAACTGAAAACTAGGCCAATCTCAAAAGGGCACAGCCGTTGCACTGTCTTTAGATATTGGAGGGTCTGATGTCGAATTTTAAATTTGTAATGGCCTTTTTCATTGCTTCCATCTTGCTGATCGCAACGACTGCCGAGGCCCACCGCAGTCGGGTCTTTAAAATTCCCAAACCTCCGCAGGCCGTCTCCAATAGTTTTAAGTAAATTCTTTCTGCATCTTTTCGAAATTTTTTTCGGAATGCTCATTGGGCACGATGTGAAAAAGGTCGTCCACCTGGCGGCCCCAGGTGTGCACTCTGGCTGAACTGATTTCAAAGTTCGCCTCAGTCAGGGCTTGGCAAGCTCTCAAAAGCATACCTCGTTGATCCTGGCCCTTAAATGAGATGACCCATTCTTTGGGGCTGCGGCTGACCACTTCGACCTCTGAAAACCTGACCTTGGGAATGTCTGCGTGAACAGACTTATTTTGTGCCAGCACAAATTCTAAGGTTTTGCGGCCTTTGCTAGACTGCACCTGGAACCAGTCGTAAACCCCAACTCCTGGAATGGTCTGAATGACGGCATTTTGAATCGAGATGCCCAAGGCAAAAAGTCTTTGGGTAACACTTAGAAGAACGCCTTTTTTATCTTCGGCCTGATAAAAACGAATCCACAATCTTCCTTGTTTGACATGCAAGATTTCAAATTCAGAAAATTTCTTCTTTTGCAGGTTTTGAAAGTCTTTAATTAAGATGGCAGCTGGGATCTGCTCCAGAAGACTCGAATCCAAACTGTCGATCTGCTGGGGTTTCAGCAATTTGGAAAGCCTGGCTTGGGCCTGAATCAAATTGTGGGTTCCGCCTTTTTCTAAGGTCAAACAGAGCTCGTCCAAAAGCCTGGCCTTCCATTTATTCCAGGCCTCGGGATTGGTGCCGCAGATATCAACGATGGTAAATTCTTTTAAAATTCGAAGCCGATCCGAAGTTAAACCCTGGTCAAAAAGATACTTCCAAGTGGCCGGATCCTTCGCATTTTTTCGAAAAGCCGCCTCTGAAAGGATTAAATGGTTTTTCACCACCCAACTGACTTCTTGAATAAATTTCTGAGGAAAGCCAAAAGACTTCAGATCACTTTGAACCCAGGCCTCGCCGGTTTCGGAATGATCCCCGCCCATGCCTTTTGCCAGATCATGATAAAGAGCCGACCACATCAGAGTTTGATAGTCTTTAGGCCGTAATTTTTTCCCCCGGGCCCTCACCTGCCGTAGCACCTGTAAAATGTGAGCGTCTGCTGTAAAGCGGTGGTACTGATCGTGCTGCACATATCCAAATAGTCTTTGCATCTGCGGTAGAAGCTTATCAATCAAGCGCGATTGAAAAACGGCGATCATGGCTTTTTCAGGATAAGACTTGGAAAGAATTTGAACAAGCGCCTTGCCCCGACTGCGGGCTGATGACTCAATTCCCTTGAAGATTTGATCCATTTCGCGCCGGATCCTATGCTGCAATAAAAAGCTTTGATCTTTTTTAAGAGCCATTAGAATTTCGGAAATTTTCTTCAATTTCACTTTTTCAACCGATTTGATTCTTAAGCCACTGGCTTTGGCTTTTTCAAAGCTCCATTGTGTGTAAAAATCAATTCTAGAAAATCCTCGCAAGAGCTCTCGCATGAAAGATTTGTTGTCTTTAAATCCCATCCATTTTGCCAGTTCTATTTGCTCAGAGCTGACCACTTGATCTGAGAAATCGGTCAACGCCAACCGGTGACGAAGACTTAAAAAAAAGCCCAAATAATAATTTAATAAGGAAACTTCATAGTCGCTGTCTGGAAATTTCTCAGGAAAAAGATCTAAAATGATTTGGGCCTGATAGAGATCCCTGAGACCTCCGGGACCAAATTTCAAATTGGGCTCCAAAAAATTGATGATAGAGTCAAAGCGTTCTTTTCTAACTTTTTTTTCTTCGGTGACAAATTTGAGGATTTTCTTTTTCCAGATCTTGTCCTTAAAAAATTTTTCCTGCTGGGCTTTAAGAATTTTTTGGCCAGAGTTTCGCAGGGCCTTGGCTTTCCACAGAGAAAGAATATCTGGAATATCGACACCTTTGGACCAGTCTTCAGAGTCTTCCGGAACTCGATACCTAAGTTTTAGTCCTTGAAGCTCCAAGCTGCTCTTAAATTTTAAAACCTGAGCCTCCGAACCCAAAATCAGCACATCGAGGTCCGAGTTGGAAGTCAGCTCGCCCCGCCCCCAAGATCCCAGCAAAATAATTTCTAGATCTTTGTATTCCGGCTGTGCCTTGAACAATTCGAGAGCCCGATCCCCAATAAACTCAGAAACCCTCTGATGAGAAAAAATATCTAGCTGCTCTGGATCCCCTGTAGGAATTTTTTCTGGTGATGCCAGGATCTCCAGAGCTTGCTTTTTTTGATCAGCGCTTAAGAAAGAGTTTCTTGCCATTTTGCAATCTTGTTGATGGCTTCAAGTGGCGTGGTCTTGTTGAGCGAAAGCTCTGTCAGCTCTTTTTTTAGTTTCTTTAAAGCCTCGTCCTCAGGGTGCAACTGAAAACTTAGCTGCTCTTGTTTCGGAGCCGGTTTTTTAGCGCCCTCAAGTTCTGCCAAAATCTGAGAGGCCCTTTGAGTCACGGACTTGGGAACTCCAGCAAGCTGGGCCACGTGAATACCATAAGACCTCGTCGCCGGTCCGTGCAAGAGTGTATACAAAAATCGAATCTCGCCATTTTTTTCAGAAACCTGCATATGAGCATTGTGAAGCTGGGGAAAGCTTTCCGCAAGCCTTGTGATTTCATGATAATGAGTCGCAAAAAAAGTATGGCTTCCGACACTGGTCAAAATATATTCCAAAATTGCTTGGGCTAAACTCATACCATCAAAGGTACTCGTTCCACGGCCTACTTCGTCCAAGATCAACAGGGACTGTTTGGAGCTAGCAGATAACATTTCGGCAGTCTCTTGCATTTCAACCATAAATGTTGAAAGCCCCTCAGTCAGCTGATCGCTAGCGCCAATGCGAGTAAAAATTTGATGATAAATCGGAAGTCGGGCTGAACTTGCCGGCACAAAAGATCCCATTTGAGCAAGAATGGCCGTCAAGGCTACCTGTCGCATCAATGTCGATTTTCCGGCCATATTGGGGCCTGTCAGTAGCAAACATCCAGACTCTAAAAGCTGGATCTCGTTAGAAACAAATTTGATTTTTGAGTCCACTTCCACCACGGGATGTCTGGACCCCAAAAGATGCAATTCTTTTTCAGTGAATTCAGGGCGACAGTAGTTTCTTTCAATAGCAAGCCAGGCAAGACCTGAAAGCACATCGAGTTCGCTGCAAAGACTAGACAGCCCCAAAAGGAGACTGGCCGAACTCAGTACTTTCTGGCGAAGCCTTTCATAAATTTCATATTCTAGGTCAGCCCTTTTGCTTTGAGCTGTTAAAACTTTTTTCTCAAGCTCAATCAGTTCATCGGTGCAGTAGCGTTCAGCGTTTGCCAAGGTTTGTTTTCGCAGATAACGACTAGGCACCTTGTCTTTGTGCAAATGCGTGATTTCAATGTAATAGCCAAAGACATTGTTGTAACGAATCTTCAGACTATTGATTCCCGTTTTCTCTTTTTCCTCTGCTTCCATTTTTTGAAGCAAGGCCTGGGAATTTGTCGAAAGCTCGATGAGCTCATCTAACTCTGGTGAAAAACCGGTCTGGATCAGATGCCCCTGGCGAACGTGCAGTGGCGGCTCTGGCAACAGAGTTTTATCAATTTCCTGGGCCAGTCTTTGGCAAGCACTGAGATCTATTTCCTGTGGAATATCTTTAGCAATTTCCAAACTCTGAACTGCTGCAAAAACGGAATCTTTCAAGGATACCAAATCTCGGCCGTTGCACTGAGACTGGGAAATCTTGGAAAGCCTTCTTTCGATATCTCCCATCGCCCGCAAAGCGCTGCGAAACTGTTTCAGTCTGCCCATATCTGAAATCCAAAGAGAGATCTTCTGTTGCCTGTCTTCAATTTCAGATTTTTGATTTAAAGGAAAATGCAGCCAAGCTCTTAAAAGTCTTGCACCCGCAGAAGTCACAGTCTTATCGATCGCCGCAAAAAGGCTGCCTTGAGCATCACCTCGGTAACTTGAAAAAATCTCAAGATGCCGGATGGTATTGGGATGCAGTTCTAATTTTTGTCGAAGACTTCGCACTTGAAAAGTCCGTAGATTTTGAGAACGGGATTCAACCGTAAGACTTTCGATATAAGACAAAAGCCGTCGAGAACTTTCAACAGCAGGTGTTCCCACTAACAGCGGGTGCTGCTCACTTACCAAAGCCTCGTGTTCAGAAACCAAACGAGAATCCGATGTCTTCATTCCTGGAGCTAGGACAGTTTCGGCTATGGGGAGAATTTGACAGAGTCTTTGAATTTCTTCTGAAGAAAGATCTAAATAAACAAAGCTCTCACCGGTTGTGACATCCATGGCGCTCAGACTTTGCAAATCCCAAGAGACTAAATAATGCGACTGTTTGGCCTCTAAAGTGTCAGAGTCATAGACCATTCCAGGTGTGAGGACTCTAGTGACTGCCCGTTTGACGATTCCCTTGGCAAGTTTTGGATCTTCAATCTGCTCACACATTGCGACTTTAAGGCCTGCGGCCAAAAGTTTATTGATGGGTCCAGCGATACTGTGATGGGGAACTCCGCACATCGGAGTTTCATCTTGAGATTTTTTATTTCTAGAAGTTAAAGCAATTCCTAAGATCGGCGCCGCTTTGACGGCGTCATCAAAGAACATTTCAAAGAAGTCACCCATTCGAAAAAGTAAAATCTTATCCTGATGCAAGGATTTGATGTCCCAATACTGGCGCATCAAAGGAGTCATAGCAGATGTCATATCTCGGTTATAATGCGCTAAGTCTTGGGGTCAATAAAAAGCGTCTTGCTGCAATACGCTACTAAAATTTTGGAGGATTGCACTGCCCATAATAATTAGTTCCCCAACATTGAATGCCACTGTCGACGACAGCACAGCTATGGTCACCCCCGACAGCAATTGCGACGGGATTAACCAGGCCTGCAGGCACACTGATTTGGCTATAGTAATTGGATCCCCAACACTTCACCTGTCCATCTGCAATCACACAGGTGGATTCACCGCTGGCGGAAACATCCGTGACGTTGCCGATACTATCGGGAACGGTCACCTGATTGCTGGTATTGTCGCCCCAACATTTCACATCGGCGTTTATTAAAGCACAGGTATGACGACTTCCCAAAGCAAGTTTTGTCGCAGGCAGAGCACTGAGAGGCACCTTGAGCTGACCGTAGGAATTATCTCCCCAGCAGGAAGGCCCGTAAGTCATGATCGCACAGCTGTGACTTTCTCCGGAACCAATCTCGGTGGGATTTGCCAGCCACGGAACACTCAATTCATCGTCGTAAGATCTTCCCCAACACTGCACTCCAGAATCAGTCAAGGCACAGCTAAAGTTTCCTCCAGCAGAAATCTTGCGGGGATTTACTAAGTTTGCCGGAACCGATGTCTGGCCAGCGTAATTTTTTCCCCAGCATTTGACTTGATTGGCGGCGATCACACAACTGTGATTTTCTCCGACCGCCAGATCAGTGACGTTCGTAAGTCCCAAAGGAACAGAAGCCTGGTCGTAGTAATCGCTACCCCAACATTTCACCACCCCGGCCTTTAAAGCACAGGTGTGACTTTCACCAGCTGCAATTTTCATGGTCTGCGCCTGCGCAAAATGAGCCAAAGATAAAAAGATAAAAACCAAAGCTTTTGTCATTCGATCCCCCTATCCGGAATCCTAGTGAAAGACCGGAGATAGATCCAATGAATTTTCTGAGCCTTAGTAGGTCTGGGGCGCTGTCCCGAAGCCTCTGAGGAAAAATTGAAAGAGCAGATTTACCATGGAGAGAAATACAGATCCAAAGATCGCCGCAAACCAAGTTTCAATTGCGAATCCCGGCAAAAAAGCGGCACAAATTCGAAGAACAATTCCGTTTACCACTAAGGTAAACAGACCCAGTGTTAGAATATTGATGGGTAAAGTTAAGAAGATAAGCACTGGCCAGATGTAGATGTTGGCAAAGCCAATGACAATCGATGCGATCAGGGCCGAGAAAATTCCCGAGATCTGAAAGCCACGAATCACCCGTGAAGTTAAGATCAAAGCCAGGGCTGAAAGAAACCACTGAATCAGCCAAAATGTCATTCCAGGGCCTTCATCAGCTTTCCATAAATGCCATCAAAGCCGCCATTGCTCATGATAACTATAAGATCATTTTTCTTGGCAGATTGCCTAAGACTTTGAACAATTTGATCGGCGCCATCAAAAACATGGGCTATTTTGCCCTGTTTTTGAAGATCTTGAACCAATTCTTCACTGGAAAATCGATTTTCTGAATCAATCTTGGTTTGATCAAAGGCTTTTGCAAGCAGGGCTTCGTCACAATATTTAAAAGCTTCGGCGTAATCTTTTTGAAAAACTTTTCGTCGGGAGGTCGCAGATCTGGGCTCAAAGACAGCAAAAACTTTGCGACCTTTGTAGCGCTCCTGAATCCCTTTGAGCGTTTCTTTCACAGCCGTCGGATGATGGGCGAAATCTTCGATCACGAGAATTCCTTTGGGCTCTCCCAAAATTTCCTGACGTCTTTTGACACCGGAGAAGCTGGCAATGGCCTTCACGACGGTGCCTAAGTCCCATCCCAATTGATGGGCAAGACCTACCACCGCTGTGGCATTGAGAATGTTATAATCTCCACCTAACTGCATTTTAACGGATACTAAAATTTTTCCCTCGGTCCAAACATCAAAGGCGGTCCCCTCGGGTCCAATCGATTTGATTTTTGCCTGATAATCACCAAGACCCATGCCATAACTTTTAACTTTTTGGGCTCCACAGTCTGGCAGAATGTCGGCAATATTTTTATCGTGACCATGGTAGAGCAGGGTTCCGTTGATCGGAATCAGCTTCATCAACATGGTGAAAGCCTGCTTGACCGCATCCAAATCTTTGTAGATATCAGCGTGATCAAATTCAATGGAAGTTAAAATCACATGCTTTGGTTTGTAATGGATAAACTTTGGGACTTTATCAAAGTAGGCGGTGTCGTACTCATCCCCTTCGATAACAAAATAATTGCCTTCGGGATTTTGAAAAGACTTATTGAAATCCTTGGCAATACCGCCAATCAGAAATCCAGGCTTTAACCCCAATTGCGTGGTCACCCAAGACATCAAAGAGGTCGTCGTGGTTTTTCCATGGGTGCCAGCAACCACAATGCTTTCCCGGTGTTCAATAATAAATTCACCCATGGCCTTTGGCAGCGAAGTATGGGGGATTTTTAATTTCACCATCTCTTGAGCTTCTTCGTTGTTTGCTGAAATCACATTGCCGACAATCACAAAATCAGGTTTTGGATTTAAGTTTTTAGCCGAATAACCCTTCATCACTGGGATTTTTAGATTTTCAAGCTGAGTCGACATCGGCGGATAGGGACTGGAATCAGAACCCGTCACTTTAAAGCCGCGATCTTTTAATAGGCCTGCAAGACTTGCCATGGCGGTGCCACAAATCCCCATCAGGTGAATATGAATTCCAGGTTTTAATTGTTCTAATTTTTCCATCAGCTTCTTTTTAATCCCTCAATGACCCAATTATGAATCATGGGGCGAAGCTTTACAAATTCTTTATTTTCACGGCCCAAGAGAGTGCGATTACTAAGCAAAACCACTCCGAGATCTTGAACAGGATCATACCAAAACGAAGTGCCGGTAAATCCGGTGTGACCGATGGAGTACTGTGAAAAATAATTGCCAGCGCTACTGGCCCCTGGTGTCGGCATCATAAATCCCAGTGCCCAATCACCTTTACCCGCAGGGCGGGCCCTGGTGGTAAATGTTTTCATGATTTTTTGCGGCACCTTGGTTCTTGAAATTCCCTTCAATTGACTGCGCAGAAAAAGCAAATACCAACTGACATCATCGATGCTTGAAAAAAGACCTGCATGCGAAGAAACTCCGCCCAAGGCCCAGGTATTGTCGTCATGCACTTCGCCCTGCAACAGCTTTCCCCGCCAGTCACAACGCTCCGTCGGCGCGTAAAACTTCTCTTTATTGGCGGGCTTATTGTCGACATGAAAATCAAAACCACTCCGCGGATAGAATTCCTCTTTGACCAATTTCCAGACATCAATCAAAGGCTTATCGAAAAGACTTTCTAAAATACATCCAAGCAAAATAAAACCCACATCCGAATAAACACTGACATCATTGGGTTTTAACTCGAGTCCTCGAATTTTTCTTTGCACCTCGGTCCAGCGATGAACTCTAGAATCCTCGACCTTAAGACTTTCAAAGAAAGGCTGCCACCAGTCCAGACCCGAAGAGTGGGTCAATAGATCTCGCACTAAAGTTTTTTCCGAAGGAAACCAGTGCAAAATACTTTGCACGGTGGTTTTTAAATTCCATTTTTCTTGCGCAAAAGCCCAAATCATTCCTTGCACTGTAAAAATGGTTTTGGTGAGGCTTGCTAAATCGTAATAGGGATAGGTCTCGCCGACTGAAATGTCGCCGACCTTTCGCCCTGCCTGATAAACTTGAAGCTGAACACCGGGGGCAGCGCCTGGCAGCTTGTCTTCAATCTTTTGAATAAGAGTTTTTTCAAAAATCGACAAACTCACTTTTGCACACCCGTCTGCACCTTCCACAGAGCGCGGTCGCCGCCGGTTAAAACAGTTGGTGTTCCCAAAAAGACTGGCCGGTTGTCTTCGCCGTGCCCCATCTGTAGTCCATGGAAGCATGGGATTTTTGTTTCCCTCGCAAATCTTTCGACTGCGTACTTTACAAAGTTTTTCCCGTCAGGCTCATTGCCACCGATAAAATCTCCAAACAGCACCGCTTTGCAGCCCTTTAAAGACCCACTCTGCAATAAATGAGCTAACATACGGTCTACTCGGTAACCTCTTTCGCCGGTTTCTTCCAACACTAAAATTTCTTTCCAGCACAGTGGGATCCGAAGCTTGGAATTCACGTGACTTGAAGTCGCGGC